>JACCDM010765451.1_pt1 | contig 10584 bp, 10 predicted proteins | sample 7445851 | NCBI WGS metagenome assembly JACCDM01 (sample SAMN15323438, study PRJNA562643) | freshwater metagenome | isolation source: river surface water | place: USA:Blue River Watershed | collected 2017-08-16
ACTGTATCCCCTTGCAATTGATGAAAAGGTTGGACCAAAAGTTGCAGACACCCTTCCTTTTTTTCTATTTTTTCTTGTGAAATGAATGATTCATCGTGCGATAGCGTAATTGAATCCATTGGCATGTGACGGGATCCATATTGCTCGATTTTTAAACTACTTACATCAGCCAATTCATTTCTTACAACGGACTCTTTTACGCCAAAAAATTCTGTTACATCTAATTCTTGCAGAGGATGATTAATTAGAAATTCATATATGATCTCTGCAGGCAATTTCATTGATTGAAAAATCAACTTGCAGGTTCTTTCTATCCTTTGAAAATTATTGTCATCAATTTCAAACCAAAACTGATTATCGAAATATATCAAAGACCAAGCAACTTCAGATTTACTCTTTAGTGACAGATATGTAGGGTTATCAATCTTGAGCCAATTCAACAATTTATTCATTTTCTTATCTGAATCCAATTGATTAAATTGACTAATTTTCTCAATTCCAACACTCTCTGGGAACTCCTCAACCTGAAAACATTGAAATTCTATGATCTCAAAATCATCGTATTGAGCGACGAAAAATATACAGTCCTCCATGTATGCATCAGTAACCGAAAACCTGTGAGGACCAACACAGACAATTGATGGCTTAAACTCACCATACCAAACAGAGGACTTTTGATGCATTGGACAAATATGATCGATTTTATTTTTATACAATCACAATTTCAAGATATCATATTCAGAAAAATGATGTACGTAGGCCTATCATCTGTAGGATATTTAATTATTTTTCTTGTCGAGAATTTTACAATTGAATATTAAAAAATTCCCAATTGTATTACATTGGTTGACTTATATGAATTTTTATCTTTCATTATTTCTTCAATTTTAGCAATGTAATTTTCACTTGACAAAATCGAAATGTTTTTTTGTTCCGCAATTAAATCCCTATTTAGGTCAAACATTGGATTTTTCTCGTCGATACTCTGATCGTACATTACCGCCCGAGCTATCTGGTAATCTTTCGCGTATCCCATAGCCAAACGTGCACCACTATCTAGTTTTTGACCTTCCAACTCCCATCTTACACCCGAATTTTGAGCGTAACTTGCAGCTAACACTATCAAATCACAAAACAAGGCTTGCAATCGATCTCTTTCTTTATACCGACTACTCAACTCCATTTGATTTTTAAAATCATTACCATATTCGGAAATTAGTAGGCCGCCGGTCTCCACAATTTCAAACGCTAAATTCTTATTTCGCGTTGGTAAAATATTATTTAGTGGACTAGGTAAAATAGCAATAGTTTTCCCTTGTGAATCCAAAGCCTGCCGGTGGGCGATACTATCACAACCAAAAGCCAATCCACTTACAATTGTTGCACCATGCTTTACGAATTGCTCTACGATATTATTTTCTCTACTTTCTATCTCTCCACTGGGATTCAACAATCCTATCACTGTAACATTCCTGTTTTCGATATTCAATAAATCAATATTGCCTTTAAAAAAAAGAAAAATTGGCCTTTCGCTTTCTTTAACTAATCCTCTACACTGAGGAAAGCCATCATCACCTAGAGCTATAAATCCATCACAAAAACCCTCAAATTTCTCGATTAATTTTAATTCAAAATCGCGTTTTAATTTATCAAATTCCTCTTCGCTTGTTTTATCGCCTTTTATTGTTTTATTCACTCGGGCTACAATCTCATCTACACTTTCATTTCCTTTCAAATTTTTAATAACCCAAGCATTACCGATTCCTTTGTAAGATTTTGCAGTAAGTATGTTAAGCGCGTTCTGTGTGTATCTCATATTTTTTCAATTCTTTATACATTACTAAAATGGCAGATCACTATCACTAAATGGTTCCGAATTACCTAGTTGTGTATGACCTATTGAATAAAAAAATACTGCATTCGCTCCGTAATCCAATAACGCCTGAATAGCATCTTCATCAATATTTACGGTTTTCGTGTACAAATCATCAATTAAAAGTATATTTCGACCCTTGACTTCTCGCGCTATGGAGCAGGTTTCTTTGGTTATTCCCGGATAAGGCATGCTTCCTTCCCCGCCCCCAGAAAACCCTCTGCTCAAATGAGTTGTTTTGGTATCCTTAATTCGTTGAATGAAATTTATCCCATCTGTCAAATTATCCATTTTATTCACAATGTGTCTTACTACGGATTTAAACATAAGTTGATCCATACGGTAATTAACTTTTGCTCGTGGAACAATGCAAACTGTGAGATTTGTTATTCCAATTTGTTGAACAATTAAAGGTAAATCTAAATTCAATATCCGACCAATTTGAGTTACGGCACCAATAATAATATCATCGGAATAGGGTGTAATGTCATTCTTCAAGGTACATATCGCATTTTCGATTGTCCCCGATGTTTTCCAGCGACCTCCGCCATAATAATCAGAATGATAAAATGCAAGAATATCTTTGTTTAGGAAATCGTTAGATTGTATAATAAATGTTTTCATTTTTTTCTCATTTTGTTATTTTAAAAATGGCTTTTATGCCAACAACCTTAGCTTTCATAATTTCAGCATCATCATCTTCAAAACAGAGAACATTCGCCGGGTCAATAGCAAAAATAGTCAACGCTTTTAAATATTTGTTTACCCAATTTGAATCCAAATTGTTTTGAAATAATAAAAAATCAAATTTATCAAGCAAATCCAAAAATTTCAAAATTGCCATTGCTCTTTTTTCAGAACTATTTGTCACCAAAACTAACAATTTTAAACCTCGGTATTTATTAATTATTTCCAATATGTCATTATTTATTTGGAGTTCACACAAGAACTGATCGTAATACGACTCTTTTAATTCAACAATCTTAATAAAATCATCCATTTTCAGACTAGGAATTATAGTCCACAATGAATCTCGAGTAATGCGCTCATTTGAAATTAGATTGACTAATGGCATTTCTCCAATCACATCAAATATAGCCTTTTGATACGCTAACGAATTGGAAATATCACTTTTAACAATTGTGCCATCCATATCAAAAAACAAAACCGAATATTTCGATTCAATATGACTGCACCAATTCAAATCAAATTCTAACATCATACAATTTTGACAACCTCAGAAATCCACCCTTAGTTATATATAAACTCCGACTAAAATCATTGTTATTCAACAATGTTATTTAGAATTTTCAAATGTTCGGAAATATAAAATCTGTAAGCGAGGAGCAAATCCATATTCCCCTTGTGGAATTTAATGAATTTAACATTACTTTGGTACTCTTGCTCATCTAGTTCTAACCATTGACTCAACATTAATAACCGTTTAGAATAATCCCCGTCAGTTTCATTTACATATTTAAACAGGTTAAATTTAAACTCACCCTTAACAGCATGCGAGTGTTTATTTCTCAAAAAGCGCAAAACAGTAAAAAAATCGCCGTCTAAATAGGCAACTTTATAGCTTTCTTTTTTCAATTTTTCTTGAATGGGAGTCTTAACATGTTTATTAAAAAATGTTAACAGTGAAAGTGCTTGGCTTTTCTCACTCAAGTAATCCAATGCCTGCAATTTGGGATTTTCCTGAATTCTTTCAATAATTGATTTATATCTTGGCATCGTCACACCCAGATCTTGTGGAAGTTTACCCTTTATATCCCCCATAAACAGGGCTTCATTTTTTATTTTTTCAAATCCGCCAAAATCAACATACCATAAAAGTATATAGTATTCAACAATTTGTACTGTATAAAATGCCATTTGACGAGGCCGACCTTGAATATATGCGAGCATATACTCTCTGAAATAACTTGATAAATTTTGCAAATCTACACCATCAACACATCCTTTCAGTGGCAGAAATAGATTATCTGCATCATTGCAAATTGAACGATATAACAAGTTTGATTCAGATAATAATTCAGCTTTAGTTTTAGCCTGACCAAGCTTTTTAAACTCGAGTCTAATAGTTTGTTGAATATCTGTAATTATATTCTCGTTAGTTGCCATGTTGCAATTTATAAAATTCGATTAAGTATTTGTTATAAATAAAATCGTTTTCACCACGGACCATTTTTAAAAAGCATAAGTGACCCCAAATCACCTTCGACAAATCCGATTTTGACTTTTTTTCATTTCGATATATTGACTGCGCTTTTTCGTAACCAAATGTTTTCCAATTGTAGAGCATAGATCGCATCAGTTTGATTTTTTTTCTAGGAACGTTCAACTTTTCGTTTACAATTATTCCTGTCACCTCCTGTCGTTGAGTGCCAGTTTGCAATCGAGTTTTTTTAACATTTACAAAAAAACCTTCATCCAAAATGAGTTTCTCCAATTTCGAAACAAATTCACTATCAAACAAATTATACTCGCACGAAATTGTAATATCGTCAACATATCTGGAATAAACAGCCGTCGGCAAATCTTTACAAATTGCATTTATATGGGAATCGAGCCTCCGGCTTACAATATTTGACAAAATTGGCGAAGCCGGCGATCCTTGTGGCAGATTACCATTTAGTGTGCAGAGATTTGCCACAACTTGTGCCGAAAAATAGTTAAAATTAAACGGTTCTGATTGTAGCGATTTGATAATTTTACCAACTCCTACACTGGGGAAGAAATCTTTCAAATCAACATTCAATACGTAACTTTTTCCAATGTGTTGAAAGGCATTTGTAACAATACTTCTCCCATGTAAAAATCCATGTGTGTAGACAGCAGGCTGGAATAAATTCGAGTAAATTGGCTGCCAATCTTTGCCTTCAAACCATTCATAAGGCGAATTAAAAAACAACGTTAAAATTGTTTTTATTCTGCGTTGTACAAATGACAATTGTGGGTTTGGTGCATTTATCAATCTGAGGCCTCCTGTCTTTTTGCGAATTGTAAACTCGTGGTACAATTGATCATTATTAGACAATAAATAACCAATGGACTGAGAAGTACAATTCATGGGTTTTTGCCCAGAAAACACCTCGATTATTTCTTCAGACATTTTTACAGCAGCAACAAAGTCATCTAAATTTTCTGCAGTTGCAAATTTTTCTTGGTATGGTTGTAATGGCAAATTAAACATAAAAAACGGAATGGATTTTTACTTTTTATTTTAATTATTATAATTTCTTATCATAACTTTTATTCACTTATTCTCAACTTCATCAATAGCATCTACTGATATTTGAGAATACATTGCGAAACACAATGCCGTTTAAGTTATTTTTATCCATCCCGTTTATACGAATTTAATACAAATTCAATGTTATTCCATTCAAACTTCTATCTCAATTATTATTTCATGAATCAATTATTAGCGATAACTCTAAATGTAAGGTTCAATCGTTCACCAATATTGGTAGAAGTTTTTGGCACTTGATGTTGCCAATAATGTTGAGTTTCTCCGCGCATTAAAAGCAAAGTCCCATGCTTAAGTTCTAATTCATATTTCTCTTTATGATCATCTATCCTGCGTAATTGAAATTTACGTGTTGCTCCAAAATTAACCGACCCAATCACAGGATTATTCCCTAATTCTCTCTCAGCATCAGTATGCCAACCCACATAATCTTGACCATTACGGTATCGATTAAGTAATACACTCGAAAATTTCACCTTCGCTTGGGCTTCAATTTTTTCTTTTATTTGCAGAAGTTCATCAGTCCAAGGCAGTGGATTAAGAGTTATTCCAGAATAAGTATAAGGTTTATTATTGTCTCCGTACCATGCCGAAAGACGTGGCAAAGGCAATTCCTTTCCATACATCCTTATCTTGTCTTGTTTCCATTCTATTGTCTCTAACAACTTTTTGAAAATTCTATCACTTTCGATCTTTTCAAAAAAAGAGGGTTGATAAAGCAATTCTGCATTTTTCAAATTAATAATCGGATTAGCCGCTTCAATTTTTTTCCCGAATAAATCCGTTTGAATATTGTTGTTCATAGCTTGTAAATTTAAATATTTATAGGTTCGTTTTGAATATGTATTCAACTCTTGAAATAGACTTTGTTATCTTCCTCATTGCACTTGGTCGGAAAACTTCGGTAAGAATTGAATCACCCTTTGATGACAATAATTCTGACTGGCTAAACATTTTATAAAAGGTCTGTAATCGGATTCCATTTATCGGACTTACACAAACAAAATAATTTAAGCCCTCAAAATTTCTTGTTACGTTTTGAAAAACCTGATTCAAGTTCAAAGATTGTATGTCAAGCACATTTGAAAAAAGGTGAATCTTGATTTGCTGACTTTGCTGCCATCCTTTCATTGAAAGGGTGCAGTCAGCCTTTTCATTAATTGAACAGATTTGTGGTTTTGGCTTTCTTTGATAGATGGCATCAATATGTTCTAACCCTCTTTGCAGAGCCATCGAAGACGGCTCAATTAAAGTAAAGCTAGACAAATCAAGGTTAATGTTATTGTTCTTGATAAAGTCTATTAGCACACCAGATGCTAGAGCCTGCCCGCAACCCCAGTCTATAATCTCAGCCGATTTATTGTTGAAATCTTCTTTGCCAAACAATGAGGTAAAAGCAAGGTTAAGTTTGTGCAGGTGCATGTCAGCATAAGAAGCCAAATAAGTGTTGAGTTGTTCCGCTGTTTGCAAAATAGCTGTACCATTTTCAAGTTGACGATAATATCTCGAAAATCCATCAACTGGGAATTTGTCGATATTGAACTCACAAATTGCTTTGAAAGTTGGGTTTGCTGCAATAGCATACGTTATATTGTTTGCGTATTTGTTACACATATTTTCCATGTTTTGTTTTTTACTATTGATTGGTTGATGCAAATTTCAAACACATTAGTTCAGTGTTACTGAACTAATGTGTTTTCATATTTCTTCGTTTTTTTTGTGATACACATTTGATCATGACACAAACTAACTCTACATTTGTTCAGTGTAACTGAACAAATATGTCAATAAATAAAAAAGCATTAACACGCTATCTTGCGTACGATAGGTGTCTCAGGAATACCGGAGCCAAATACACTTGGCGACGATTAATCGACGAAGCAAACAAAGCCTTATTAGATGAAGGCTTAGAAGGAATTGGAAAAACTCAATTTTATGCAGATATGCAGTTTATGGCATTGTCTGAATGGAAAGCACCTATAGAAAAATACAAAGACGGAAGAACAGTGTATTTCAAATATTCTGATTCTAAATATTCTATAAACAACCAACCCTTAAACCATACAGAAGCAAAGCAATTAAAATCTGCTTTACAAGTTCTATCAAGATTCAAGGGGATTCCCCAATTCGAATTTATCAATGAGATAATTCCTGCCATTGAATCTAAACTTGGCTTGGTAAGCATAGAAAGAGAGGTTATGTCATTTGATAACAACTTAGACTATGAAGGTTCAAAATTCATTACGCCGATATTCAATGCAATTGTGAATAAAAGATCTTTAACCGTCGAATATCAGGATTTCAAAAGCCCAGTGCCTTATACAATTGCATTTCATCCTTATTATCTAAAACAATACAATAACCGTTGGTTTGTCTTTGGTTATAATGAGTTTACAAAAAATCAGTATTGGAACATGGCGTTAGATAGAATTCAAACTATTGAGGAAGCAAAAGCTCAGTATATTGAAACTGATGTCGATTGGGAGGAGTATTTTTATGATGTAATGGGTGTAACTAAAATAGCCGATGATGAGTTACAAACTATTAAACTATGGTTTTCCCCAAGTCAAGCCCCTTATGTTGTGACAAAACCATTACACCCAACTCAAAAATGCCGAAATACTGAAAATGGTCTTGAAGTAACAATTAGCGTTATCCCAAATTATGAATTAGAAAAGTTAATTTTATCCTTTGGTGAAACTGTAAAAGTATTAGGTCCTATGTCCTTCCAGCAGACAATTATTGAGCGAATAAAAAAATGTAATCAACAATACTAGGACTTTGACACGTTAAATCTGTTCTATTGAAATGAAATACAAATATCCAAATAACATTCACAGCGCATGAAAAAATACAATTATCTTTCAATTCCATGCGAACTTGGGTATTAAAAAAGATCCTACTTCCCAAGAATCAAGATCAATAATGAACTTGTCATTCAACCTTTCCCCATGAAAGGGTAAATACATTAATTGATTTTCACAAGTGAAAATCTAAAACCAATGAATTACATATCATGTCAATTAACGCAACAAAGTATTGGTAACGTTTTCAACAACTATTTCCAATCTTAAACTACACCAAAAAGCAAAATCTTCACTTCACTAGTAATTCTATTTCTTGTTGCGCTGCCGTTCCAATTCTCTTCAGTCATTTTGAGCGCATCACCACAATATGTCATAATGTTGGATAACTTGGCGGGCTGATTTAATCGATTTTCGAAATAATTGATATTATCCGCTATAAACACAAACAACCTGATAAATTCACGATTTGTAAAATTGTATTTTTTTACTTCAATTAACATTTCAACAACGTCCACTTCAATTTTCAAATCTGATAGTAGAGCCTGTGCAAGCTGCTGAACAAATTGTGTATTAGGAAAATTATTCATCATGTAATTTAATCAGAGAACTACTTGCCACCAGTAATGACGAGTGTAAAAAATACCAAATTTCATTGCACCAAATACTATTCTTTTCGACTGTTTAACGTGATTTAACTTGGCCTATTCTCAGGCCAAACCTCGTTTCGTATCATAATTTGGATTGAGAATCAAACGTGAGTAGTCCACCCCAAAAGCCTCCCATTTACTCACAGAATCATCGACAAACCAAAATTCAACATATGTTTCGACTGTTGTACTGCTCGTATTTTGTTTTATCAATTGTGTTTGAGCACTCACCAACGCCCTATCGACAGGTCTCAAATAAGGATTCAATGGATCCTGATAAATCCGGCCCAGGCCAGCAGACAAGCCAATACTAGTAGAATTGGTAACTTCTGAAAGTTTGTAGTACCAATTCTCCACATTATCAAAAGTCTCCTTACTTGTTGGTGTACCAAACTTTAAAAACACCGATTTTTTTCGTTGGATAATCTTCTGTCATCACTTCATTATTGTGCAATGTAATAGTTGGTGAAACATGGTAAGGTGGCACACTGATTCCGCAAGATGACAACAGTAGTAAGCAAAACCCAAAATTCAACTTCTTCACGTTATTTATTATTTATTTTGAATAAAAATACCCTAATGAGTACAAGGGCATAGAACCATTTACGCAGTGGTAATATTGAACAATTCCGTTTGTATAAAAACCACCAGAAATTTTGTTTTCATTGTCAGTATTCAATGTTTGCATCGTTAATTCATCTCCGAAACCATGATTCACAAACATTCCATTAGGCAAAATAGAACCAATTGTGGGAATTTTATTATTTAATCCCAAATTACCAAGCCTCGAAAAGGATGCCGTATTACCTTGGTCAACACCCGTTGTGAACCAAAGTTCATCGTTGTTCTTACCAAGAAACTGAAAACTAGACACCCCACCAATCGGCACATCATATTGAGTTTTTAAATCATATACTCGGAGCACTGTAGCAGTGGAGGTTGCTGTCCATGTCCCCAAATAATACAATTTACCATTTAAAAAAGCAGCTCGTCTTTCTGTTGATTTTTGCAGAAAGGAAAAATCATTTAGTTGAGACATGTTTTTGACATTCATCATTCTCGTACCTAAAATCATCGTATCACCACCTAAACTCAGTGTTAATCCATAGCCCTTCCCATTTTGAGGATTACTATAAGTCAAAACTGTTTTGGTCGACATGCTAAATTTCTTGATATCACCTTGCGTACCATTAGAACTGTAAATCCATACTAATTCGCCAGATTTAGACACTCGTGGCTGATCAAAATTATAATAGCCAGGTCCGTTCGAAAATTCAGAAATACTGTCTAAAGAACCTTTGTTATTCAATTTCTTCACTGCTGTAGTAAATGTAGACCAGTTATCTTTTACTAAATAAACAATTGAATCACCAATGAATACTCTATAAGGACGACTCGCCATTATTTGCGTGATTTTGTTCAATTTTATATCATGCATAAATACTGCGCCAGAAGTACTATTGTTCGCCGTAAAAATATAAATCGAATCCGCTATTTCACCGTGAGGTGCGATTGAAGTATAGCCATTAGAAACACCCCATGCTTCTAAATTCACCAAAACACCACTGAAGCACAAGCTGTTGGTAGATGCAGTACGTATAGTATTTGAAACGCTGGGTTTGTATCCAAATTGGCCAATAACATCACTTAACTCAACACTGCCGCCACCATTGCTAAGGGTAAGTGTGTCATTAGACAAACTTAATTTTTGAATTTCATTTTTCGGATCTTCATCTAACAATGCAACTTTCCCTCCTCCATCCGAAAGAATCAGAGTATCCTTATTTCTGGTCAACTTCTGCCATTCATTGCCAATTACAGTATCCTTGTCTGATGACTTTAAAGCCGCCAATTTGGCGACAAGCACCTTATTCAAACTATCCAGTGATTTGTAGCTCACACCCCCTTCATTTCCAATCACGGTGTCTTTATCTCTATTCTTCAAATAGATAAACTTGCCATTCAGTGCGTTCAAAGCGCTATCCGTTGAAGTTGAATTAC
>JACCDM010060819.1_pt1 | contig 10580 bp, 8 predicted proteins | sample 7445851 | NCBI WGS metagenome assembly JACCDM01 (sample SAMN15323438, study PRJNA562643) | freshwater metagenome | isolation source: river surface water | place: USA:Blue River Watershed | collected 2017-08-16
CTGCTTCGACAAGCACATTCGTAAAAACCACTACCCCTTCCTGCATACATTTTTGCCATAAATGCTGCATCATAGCGCCACTGTTTATCTGCCCCTCTAATTTATTTTTAATTAAGTGTTCAACGCCTCCAAAGCCAAATAAAGAGCGTTCTGCATCAGCGTTAGCATACACCTCACGTTTACCCGTTATTTTAAAGACAGCTTCGTTAAAATAATCGAGTGAGGCGATACTAGATTGATATCGTTCATTCGCCGCTGCATCAAACAATTCATACCCCCCATTATTTTCAAACAACAACGCTTCATCTCCATGTTCTTGCCTTAATCGATTTAAGCCTCGCCAACGACGTTCTACCACATCCCACAACTCCGTCTCCGTTACTTCTTTCAACTCCGCCAATAACTCCGTTGGACTACCAAAGCAGGCAAAACCTGCATTACGTGTGCTAGCTCCATATGACAGATTACTACGCTCCAAAACTACCACTTGCCTGCCTGGATGCGTACGCTTGTAGAACAAGGCAGTATGCAAGCCTACAATACCGGCACCGATGATAATTAAATCAGCAGGAGTTTGAATAATTTCTCTTTCCCAAAATGATAGCATATTCTTCATTTATAAAAAAGGCACCTAATAAGGTGCCTTTTTATTCTATTTCAACTATTTCTTCTTATTCTGAAAAGCGGCTAAAATTTCCTTCGCCTTTTTATTCTCAGGATCCAAAGCCAACAACTTTTCAAAGTAGGTAGTCGCTGTAGCAATGTCATCCTTCTGATAGGCATAAGAACCTAAATAATCATAGGCTGTAAGGATATCCTTTTTATTCTTTGCATCATCCAATTTCACCACCTCTAAATACTTTTCAAAATATGGCTTCGCTAAAGTGGCAGTAGTATCCATTTGTAAGATAGCTTTTGCACGTCCTAAATAACCTGTTGGCGACTTTGGTGCTTGCTCAATAATGATAGCGTTCATGGAATCAGCCATTTTATAATTACCACTATAATAATAACTACGCGCTCCGATAAAAGTAACATTCACATCAGGCTTATAACCACTTGCCAATTTAGATTCTAATACTTTAGCTGCAGCCTCATATTTTTTCAATTTGTAATAGGCAGTCATAATTTCCTTTACAAAATCAACGCTATTATCAGCTTCCATTGCATTCTCCATCATTACAATGGCTAATGAATCCTTACCCGCTTTGTTCAACGACTTTGCAAAAGTACTATAGTCGGATGCTAGAATTTTTTCTTTAGGCGCAATACCAAAGAAACGATTGAAAGCTAATTCAGCATCAGCAGGTTTATCCAACTCTGCATAAGAACAAGCAAGGATACGATTTAACACGACATCAGTTTGTTCGCTAGCCAACAATTTGTTTACCTCAGTAATTGCAACATCATAATACTTTGCTTTGTACAAATAAGCTACATAACGCTTACGCGCCTCCATGGTTTGATCCGCATATTTATTGTACTCATCCAACTCTGCTTTTGCCTTTTCAAACTGATTTGATTTGAAGTATAAATCAGCCATATTACGGTGCGCAGGAGGGTATGTTGCATCAATTGCAATTGCGCGTGATAAATTGTTATAAGAAGAATCTGGTACGCGAGCATCTAACCACATCTTTCCCATTTTAGTCAATACAGACTTAGACGAACGGTTAATACGCAAAGATTGTTCATAGTTATTCATGGCATCACCGCTTTCCATTTTCTTATCCGCAACATCTCCTAAAGCTTCAAACACTTTAGCCATAGCCAGTGAATTAGGCTTTGCAACTGCTTGCGCTTTTCCTAAGACATCCATTGCCGCATTCGGGTCAGAATTTTTATCTGCGCTGATATACGCATACGCAACAAGTATTTTAATTTCTGTTTCCTTACTGCTTACTAAATCCAAGGCTTTATCAAAGTTAAGTTTGGCATCTTCTTTACGGCCATCACGCAAATTACATTTGCCTAAACCAACGTAAGCATGCGCATCCTTTGGTGCTATCGAAATTGCTTGAGAATAAGCAATACGTGCAGAGTCAAAACGCTCATCAGCAAACAAAGCTTCACCGTACCAAAACCAATGCGTAGCGTTCGGTTCTGCATTAGTAACCAATGCGTGGAAAACTGAACGAGCACTAGCATAATTCCCATTTTCATAGGATTTAATACCTGCTTCTAAAGTTTGTCCTTGTACAGCAACAATGCTAATAATAAGCAAGGATGCTAATAATGAAACTCGACTTACAATTTTGGAAAACATATACTTAAAATTAATAGTTAGTATTTTTTGACACTTTTAAAATTCGAACGGGGGCGTTAGCTGGGACTAAACCACTTTTTAAAATAATTCGTTGCCCTTTGTCGCTTGACAAGAAAGATACAAATCCCGTACCAAGTCCGGAATAAGGCTCGCGATTGATAGAATAAATCCTACGAGAGAATGGATACATCTTCAATGCTATATAAGCTTGATAAGGCTGAGGATAATCTACACCTTCTTCTTTACGTAAAGTAGATAAACCTGCCACTCTAATTTTATCACTAAAATGAATGGTGCTACTATCATTTACTTCTTTACACCAATTCACTCCTATGATACCGATTGATCCTGGCGTATTCATTACATACTGAATTACTTCTTGATTCGATTTAGCTGCAAAAACTTGCTTAGACAGAGCCGCCCCCTTCAAAACAGAATCTTGAATATAACGCACGTTAGAACTCTGCGGATTATCGAAAACAACGGTAATCGGACCGCTTCCATTACTTGTAGAAACATCACTCCACTTTGCAACTTTACCACCCAATATTTCCTTTAAAACATTCACACTGAACGTAGAATCTGGGTTATTTCTATTTAGAATCAAAGCGACCGCATCGGTAGCAATATGCGCTGTTGCAGGATAATATTTAATCTTGTGTAAATAATCTTCTTCCTGTGCAGTGAGCATACGAGGCGTAATAATCACTTTGGCAGAATCATTCAAAAGAGCCTTTATACACTCCGCCTCCGGAGCGTAAACTACTTTTATGTGTGCATCCTTATAAAGCGCTTCGAACACAAATATTTCCGAATCCATGATTGGCTTAAACGTTTCATCTACATAGATAGTAACCGTACCGGAGGTAGGTGTATCGCTATGATGACTCACTGATGTATCATTGGATGAACACGAGGAGATGATGATAATAAGCGCAACAATAAATGAAAATATATAGGATACCCGCATTAAAAATAATTTTTATGAAACACCAAAACTAATTTGGCCCCATTAAGCTTCTGTAGTGTCTTTTTTAGACTTCTTTAGCATCACATATCCTCTCCACATGCGAAAGGCTCCATATAAGGTAACGGCTCCACCGAAAATAAGCGCCTTTGTTTTGTCATCGACCATACGCTGAGCGTAAATCAAGCAAAAGATTCCAGCGCCAAACATAACAACGCCCATTGCAATACTATAGATAGAAAAAAACTTCGGTGACATGTGATGAATTTAAGAAGTTAAAGTTACTAATAATACCTCGAAGGACCTTCTACTTGGAAGATGAAAAAATCATAATTTTTCCATAAAAAAACCCTTCCCATCCTAAGATGAGAAGGGCAAAAAAAAATAAACAAATTAATTTTGTAATTCCTTAGCTTCTAAGCTTAAGGTTGCGTGCGGCACTGCAAGTAAACGCTCTTTCGCGATTAACTTACCTGTAACACGACAAATACCATAGGTCTTATTTTCGATACGCATTAATGCTTTCTCTAAATGACCAATATAAGTTCCCAAACGCGTTGCCATTTGGTTTAAGTATTCACGTTCTAAAGTACCTGCACCATCTTCCATACCGCCAAAACGGTTTTCAGTATCAGCAGTACCATTTTCATCTTCCTTAGTAATGTTAGATTGAATTTGTTTCAATTCAGCTCTAGCCTTTTCTAACTTATCAGAAATCAAAGTTTTGAACTCTTTCAATTCTTGATCAGAATAGCGTGTACGCGTAATATCAACTGTGGAGCGTTTAATAGGTGTTGGTCCTACGTTCTTTCTTTTTGGCAGAATCAATTCAGGAATTGGTTCCGTCTTTTTTTCCACTGGACGAACGACAGATTTAACTACCGGGGCCGCCTTAACAAGCTTAGCAGGTGCAGCCTTAGGAGCAACTACTTTAGCAGCAGGTTTAGGAGCAACCTTCACAGCTGCTTTAACAGCAGGCTTAGGACTGGCTTTTGGCGCTGGTTTAGTAACTTTCTTAGGGGTTACTTTCGGAGTTGGCTTTGATGCTTTCTTAGGGGCTACTTTCGGAGTTGGCTTTGATGCTTTCTTAGGAGCTACTTTCGGAGCTGGCTTAGAAACTTTCTTCGGAGCCACTTTCGGAGCAGGCTTGGATGCTTTTTTAGGAGCTACTTTCGGAGCAGGCTTGGAAGCTTTCTTCGGAGCTGCCTTTGGAGCAGGCTTGGAAACTTTCTTCGGAGCTGCTTTTGGAGCAGGCTTGGAAGCTTTCTTCGGAGCTGCTTTCGGAGCAGGCTTACTAGCTTTCTTTGCAACGGGCTTTACCGCCTTCTTAGGGGCCGGCTTGCTGGCTGGTTTTTTAGTTGCTGGTTTTTTCGCCATGGCAAACTAATTTAAAGGTTGGACAATAATTTTTAGCCTTGTCTCATTAATATCAATCGCGTGGTCGGACGTTAATCCGGCGCTTAATGTGAGTTTGTCTGCTAAAATTTCGTCACAAATATAAGCGGAAAATTCATTTATTGCATTTTCCATTAAAGTATTTTGCTCTAAGGTAACATTGATCCTATCAGTCACTTTTAAGTCGGAATCTTTCCTTAAACGCTGAATTTGATTCACTAACTCACGTGCAATTCCCTCATTTTCAAGTGATTGACTAATTGTAACGTCTAATGCAACCGTCAATCCTGCTTTAGTAGCCACCTGCCATCCTGCCAAATCTTCTGCCAAAATCTCCACATCTTGCATAGAAATGTGGATTTCTTCTCCCTCCACTTGAATAGCCAACTGCCCTAAACGCTCCAAAGTATTGATTTCCGACTGACTTAATACCCCAATCGCAGCAGCAGCTCCTTTCATTTTAGCTCCTAAACGTGCACCCAATGACTTGAAATTAGCTTTGATTTTCTTCTTAATTACCCCAGAATCTTCAGTAATTACTTTTAACTCCTTGACATTCACCTCACTAAGAATTAACCCCTCTACTTTCTTTAACTGATCTGTAAAATGATCATTCAAGGAAGGAACCAAGATTTGCTGCAAAGGTTGACGAACCTTGATATTCACTTTCTTTCTTAATGACAACACCAAAGACGAAACATCTTGGGCCATTTGCATTCTTTCCTCAAGCGCCTTGTCAATTGCTGCAGTATCTAAGGTAGGGAATGCTGTTAGGTGAACAGAATCAACCGAATTCAATTGAGTGGTCTGGTTTAGGTTGCGATACAACCATTCGCCAAAAAACGGAGCAATCGGAGCCATCAAACGACTGATGGTTTCCAAACACTGATACAAGGTTTGGTAAGCAGCGATTTTGTCGCTAGCATATTCGCCCTTCCAAAAACGGCGACGACATAAGCGCACGTACCAATTACTAAGATGCTCATCCACAAACGTTTGAATAGCGCGAGCCGCTTTTGTTGGTTCGTAATCTTCAAACGCATCCTTAACCTCCCCTTTCAAAGTATTTAATAATGAAATAATCCATCTATCAATTTCAGGACGCTCAGCTAATGGAACTTCCGTCTCTTTATATGAGAAGCCATCGACATTCGCATACAAGGCGAAGAAGCTATACGTATTATATAGTGTGCCAAAAAACTTTCGACGCGTTTCATCTACACCCGCTGGATCAAATTTTAAATTATCCCAAGGATTCGCATTTTCAACCATATACCAACGCACCGAATCGGCTCCATATTTTGGCAAGGTTGTAAATGGATCCACTGCATTGCCAAGACGCTTACTCATTTTGTTGCCATCCTTGTCCAAAACCAAGCCATTACTCACTACATTCTTGTAAGCGATGCCTGGATATTTCACAGGATCGATTTCATGCAACATAACCGCAATGGCATGTAAGGTATAAAACCAACCACGTGTTTGATCGACCCCCTCCGCAATAAAATCAGCTGGATATTGTTGTGTAAAGGTAGATTCATTTTCAAAAGGATAATGCCATTGTGCCAATGGCATAGCGCCGCTATCAAACCAAACATCTATCAAATCCGCCTCGCGTTTCATAGCCTCGCCCTTTGAAGACAACAAGATCACTTTATCAACGAATGGCTTATGTAGATCAATATCCAACAACCCATCCGCTTTAAACACAAAATTATTATCCTTATTGAATCCAGCTGCTTGTGCCTTCTTGTACTCGTCCGTCAATTGCTGCAAAGAACCGATGACCAATTCTTCACTTCCATCTTCTGTGCGCCAAATCGGCAAGGGAGTCCCCCAAAAACGAGAGCGACTTAAATTCCAATCATTGGCATTCTCCAACCAATTGCCAAAACGACCCGTACCTGTAGCTTCTGGCTTCCAGTTAATCGTTTTGTTTTTTGCCACCATACTTTCCTTCACTTTGGTCACGGCAATAAACCATGAATCCAATGGATAGTATAATACCGGTTTATCCGTACGCCAACAATGCGGATAGCTATGCTCGTAGTTTTCTTTCTTAAACAACTTCCCTTCCTCTTGCAACTTCAATACAATACGCGTATCCACACTTAAATAAGCCTTCAATTCTTTCACTTTTCCTGCAGCCTCCAAGACTTGCTTTTGTTGTTGAAAGGCCGATTGCTTTTCGACATCAGTCAAGTAAGCCTCTTTCACATATTCTTCCCCAAACAAATAAACACCATCTTGAATTCCTGCTAAAAATTTACCACGACGATCGACCATGGTTAAAGCACCGATACCATTCTGCTTAGCAACGCGGAAGTCATCAGCACCAAAACTAGGCGCAATGTGCACGATACCTGTTCCATCTTCTGTTGTAACGAAGTCGCCTGCAATCACTCTCCACGCTTCACTTGAACCTTCCAATGCAGATACATCATTAGCGGCAAAGGACAATAACTGATGATAAGATAAACCGACTAAATCAGCACCCTTCATTTCTGCAATCAATTTCCACGGAACGATTTTATCTCCCGCTTTATAGCTGGCAAAATCAAGATTCTCTCCTTCAGCCTTAAAATGCTTAGATACTAAAGCCTTTGCGCAAATGACTGAGCATACCTGAGCGGTATAGGTATTGATAGTTTCAATTAATACATAGTCGATAGTAGCCCCGACCGCTAAAGCCGTATTGGAAGGTAAGGTCCATGGAGTAGTTGTCCATGCTAACACATGAACCGGACCATTTACTTTCGATAAAACAGCATGCCCTTGTTGTGAAGCAGTCACCAATTCAAACATCGCAACAGCAGTGGTGTCTTTCACTTGCTTATAACATCCAGGCTGATTCAATTCATGCGAACTCAATCCTGTTCCTGCAGCTGGAGAATATGGTTGAATCGTAAGACCTTTATAAAGCAAGCCCTTCTTATAGAATTGCTCTAATATCCACCAAAGTGATTCAATATAATTATTGTCGTAGGTGATATACGGATCTTTCAAATCAACCCAGTAACCCATCATACGAGTTAGCGCTTCCCACTTGTCTTGGTATTTCATTACCTCCTCCCGACACTTCTGGTTGTATTCTTCAACAGTAATTTTCTTACCGATATCCTCTTTAGTAATGCCCAGTGATTTTTCAACCCCAAGTTCAACAGGTAAACCATGTGTATCCCAACCCGCTTTGCGATTCACTTTGAAACCTTGCATGGTCTTATAACGACAGAACAAGTCTTTAATCGTACGACCCATTACGTGGTGAATACCCGGTACGCCATTCGCACTAGGTGGACCTTCATAAAAAACGAAGGAAGGCGCATTGTCGCGTTCGCGAATACTACGTTCAAATACTTTAGCAGTCTCCCAATAGGTATTCACCTCTGCTTCAACTGCGGTAAAATCTAAAAACTTAAACTCAGGGTACTTCACTGACATATAGGTTGGATATAAGTCGCGAATATACGGAATTTAGACCTAAAATGAAGAGGCTATAAAAGAATAAAGACGCCTTTAGTTTTCCTCTGTTTTAAACCAGTAAATGGACATGATAACCGGCACCCCTACCATCACTCCTAAACATCCAAAAACGATAAAAGGGAAATAAATTTCAGGGACTAAGAAAACGAGAATGAAGCCTACAATCCCTAACACAGTCCAAAGTTTTGCCGCTAGACGATGTGTTTTACGCCAATTGCTTTCACTGTTCAAGGTCCATGGCAAACGAATTCCAAATGAATAAGAAGGAGGTATATTGGCCATAAAATTCCCTAGAATCGTGAATAAAAGCATCATCCCTCCAATCACTATTTTGCCCATAGAGAAATCATAACCTGCGCCAATTAAAAAAGAAGCAGACATTACAATCGATAGGAAAAGATGTATCGTGAAACGAATTTTAAAAAACACATCCGGACCTAACTGATAGGTCTTACGTTTCGGATCGAGAATCGGTGCCACCAGTGTTATTCCCCAAACAAAAACCCCCACTCCGAGTGAAAGTGCTAAGGCTTGTAAAGGAGAAGAATAATCATTTGGCTTACCATCAGCACCCCAATGCGTCGGTATTTGCGCCGGAAGTTGATCTCTTAGTGCTAAATAAAAAACACCAGGAATTAAAATAAGCAAGAGTAAAATTGCTTCCTGAAATTTATTCGGTTTAAATTTAGGATTAGGCTGTTCCATAATTATTTCTTTTTCTTTTGTTTTTCACTAATACTTAATAGCCACGCATAGGCTTCTTGTAATACAGTCGTGTATAAGGCATAATAAACAAACTGACCTTCCTTATAACGGCGTACCAAACCTGCTTGGTGCAATAATTCCAAATGATGCGAAATGGTAGGCTTCGAAAAATTAAAGCGATCCGCAATTTCTCCGGCAGAAAGATCTCGTTCACGTAAGATCTCTAAAATCTCGCGCCGCGTCGGATCCCCTAAAGCTTTAAAAATTTGATTCATCAAACATTATTTAGACAAGCATCTAAATACAAAGCTACATTATTTTTTAAGTCGACAAATACATTGCTTTTTATATTTTCGCACTATGGCCTGGAGAATTGCTAAAATCGCATTACAAATCTTAAAATGGTTTTTAATCGTTACCGTTATTTGGGTAATCTTACTCCGTTGGATAAACCCGCCCTTTACCTTTCTGATGGCTCAACGTCAGGTGAGTCTGTGGTTCTCGGATGAAAAAGATAAATCCATCTATAAAGAATGGGTAGACATTGAAGACATGTCGAAACATATGCCGATAGCCGTCATGTCGAGTGAGGACGACAACTTCCTTACCCATCATGGCTTCGACTTCGACGCAATTAATCGCGCTGTCAAATACAATGAAACGCACAAAAAGAAAATTGGAGCGAGTACGATTTCACAACAAGTTGCCAAAAATGTTTTTCTATTTCCTTCGAGAAATTTCATACGTAAAGGATTTGAAGCCTACTTCACCGTTTTGATAGAATTGTTCTGGTCGAAAAAACGCATCATGGAAGTTTACCTGAATGTGGTAGAACAAAACGATAATCGATTCGGAGTAGAAGCCGCTGCACGCCATTGCTACGGCATTTCTGCAAAGAAAATGAATCGTTACCAATGTGCACGACTAGCTGCAGTATTACCAAGTCCGCGTAGATTTTCAGCCAAATATCCTTCGGGCTATGTACTACTACGCCAATCACAAATTGCGCTATTAATTACCTATCATCCTCAATACATGTACGATGCGTTTAAATAAAATTCTAATCCTATTTATTTGTCTTGTACTTGCAAATTCGGTAAACGCACGACATAAACATCCCGGAAAACATAAACATAATCAGAAGCCTGTACTCGTTGTTGGTATAGTCGTAGATCAAATGAAATTTGATTATCTACAACGATTCCGTCATCACTTCGGAGCGAATGGATTCAACCGACTGATTCGAGAAGGAAGCAATTGCACGAATACGTTTTACAATTATATCCCGACCTATACCGCTCCGGGACATGCTTCCATTTTCACTGGCACTACACCCGCATTTCACGGAATCGCTGGAAATGACTGGTATGATTATCTGTTAAAAAAAGAAACTTACTGTGTGCGTGACACGACAGTTTTTACCGTAGGTAGCACCAATAAAGCTGCCGGTCAAATGTCACCGAAAAACCTATTGGCAACAACCATTAGCGATGAAATCAAACTAGCCAATAATAATCGTTCGAAGACAATCGGGATTGCGCTAAAAGATCGTGGAGCCATTTTACCTGCAGGGCACCTAGCAAATGCTGCCTATTGGTTTGATGGCGCGAGCGGTAATTGGATTTCCAGCACCTATTACATGGATAGATTACCTGAGTGGGTACAATCCTTCAACAATCAACGTCTAGCCGATAAATACGCACATACAGATTGGAATTTATCTCAACCAATCCATCGTTACGTAAACAACAGCCTCTGCCCTGA
>JACCDM011324003.1_pt1 | contig 10579 bp, 9 predicted proteins | sample 7445851 | NCBI WGS metagenome assembly JACCDM01 (sample SAMN15323438, study PRJNA562643) | freshwater metagenome | isolation source: river surface water | place: USA:Blue River Watershed | collected 2017-08-16
GAAACTGAATTGCTGTTCTTGATATAAAGTCCCGATCTGCCCGAGGAGGAAGAAGATAAAGTCCCTGCCCATCTTGCGTTGGCAGGCCGTGGCCACTGTAAAAAACATAAACATCTGTAGTGGACTTGACGCGACTAGGAAGCCAAGTTTTGAATGTCTTGATGATTTCAACATCTTCGGCCTCAGCGTCCACTAAAAGCTTTGTATTTTCGGGCTTTACACCCAGTGCCCGGATAGCATAGTCATAGAAAACGCGCGCATCGTCATTGGCAAACTCAGCCTTGGGGAGGCTCTTATAGTTGGCTATACCGATGATGATAGCCACCGCATCGCGGTCTGGATGGCGCTTTAATTGGGAGGGATTGAGTTGCGCATAGTTGGGTCTCGATTCTATTAACTCGCGCGATACCGATATCGATTTTGTCGCTACATTTCCTTTCATATCTTTTATAACGATTTGAAGCTGATTTTCCCGACCCACTTGCACCAACCGTTTAATCAGGTAACTTCCATCGTTGCGAGGACCGAATTCCTCTCCATTGATTTTCAGAGAACTGGTGGCGGCTTTAGCTTCTATGCTCACCACGAAGTCACCGTACGCAGTGGGCTCTGTGTACGAAATGTTTAAATTTTTCAAAAACTCAGCGACATCGTCGCGGACGGAATCGGAAGTCGCACTAGACTTGACGTTACTGATTGGAGTCGGAGCATTCCCAGCCATTTTGACGCGCTCAAGATCTACTGACTCATGAGATACAAACTTATCATCAACCCAATTACCCTCTATTTTTTTAGAATCCTTCTTGCTTGAAAAAATTCCTTTTCCATGCTTTTTTCCTGCAACCATTTCGCCTTCATATCTTTCGCCCGTCTTTTCATACTCAATGATCACATATCCTGATGGAGCGCCGTTTCTGAAATATCCCTCAATCAAAGTCGAAGCGGACAGGTTTCTCATTACCCCTCTGCCATTAGGGGTCAAATACAAACTTTCACCAGTGTATACAGATTTATTTTTATAGTTATCTTCCATCTCCAAAACACCAAAAAACTGGCCAAAACCTTTTGAATCTCCTTTGAATTCAGCTTTGCCAGTTTTGTATGAACATTTACTAACAAAAAATCCTTTTGGCTCACCCTCAGAAAAATTACCCGAAAAAACACAGCTTGAACCGTCGGGCCAAAAATATTGCAACTCTCCGGCGCCACTTATATTTCCCTCATCGCAACCGCCACTCCACTTTGCTGATGACTGCTGGGTAAGAGGTACAGTCTCTGGAAAGACATAAATGTTTAGATTGCAGTTCGCTGGTTTCGCTTGAATGGAGACTTGACGAAGCACCTGCGGTACATTCGTTTTTTTGATCTTGCTGGTGGTTGGGGTTTGGCCAATGAATTCGCCGTCCAGCCAGTATCCCTCTCTTCGGTTCTGATTGTTCTCTGAAAAATCTAGACCCGCACCGTGAGGCTTATCCTGCTTCCAATTACCTATATATACATCACCATTTTTTTTCTTCAGTACACCCCTGCCATCTTTCTTGCCATCTTTGAATGTGCCTTGATATTCATCTCCGTTAGGCAACTTTAATTTCCCTCGGCAGGCGTTCCACATTTCATAATTTGCGGCTTCGCATGGAGGCAAAATAGTTTCTTCAGCCGAAAAACTTCTAGAAGGCAAAGTGCACCCAATTAAGATAACGCAGGTCCAAAAGCCAGCAATTTTTTTATGTAGCATTTTCATTCCCAATAAACCAGATCAAAAGATCATGGCTCTCGACTCTGAATTTCTTTTACGCAAGATGAAAACTCGTCGCTTCCATCAGAGAAGCCAAGGCCTTTACATTTTTGCTTTATTTGATTTATCGTTTGTTTCGATCTACTGCTCTTCATCCCCGCAAAAACTTTTATAGGCTCTAGAATTGAGACAGTTTTCATTTTTTCCTCGAAAACATCTTTTTGAAAATCATAGTTATGCGTGATTGTATTAAACCTCATCAAAAATATATCCTCTTTATCAACGACTAAGTAGGTTAAATATTTCATTTCAAAGTTCGTACCATTTACCAATTGCGTACCCCATGTCTCATAGCGCGCGGCTTCAAAACCATTTATCTCTAAAATTTCTGTATCAGACCGCTGCGGATTTTTCAAAATCGAATCTAGAGTATTTCTTGTGGTTTCAAGATATTGAACGGGATTTTTAATAAGACTGGTTTTTACAGTTGTCACTAAAAAGGCTGCCCCTAATGAAGGATTTGTTTTGAATACAATTATTCCTGATTTTTTTAGATCGTCAGTTATTTTTTCGTCTACCCATTCCTCCCCAAATTTCACGGACAGTCTTTGTTTTCCATCAGAATTTTGGGGGGTATTTCCTTCTGGTCGAGCCATTGACTCGCCAGTAATTTTTTTGATTGGGTCCCCAGTCGAGTATGAGACAACTAATTGCCCAAGGTTATCAAATTCATTTTTGTTTAATTCAAACGAACTACTTTGTGACCAGAAAGTTAAAAGTACTAGCGCATCCCCGAGGTCAACAGCTACGTCATAATAAGTAAACTCGAAATTTTTGTTTGTTTTTAATTTTCCTGACCAAGTGTACTGATATGCTAGTCGGTCATTCACCGTTACTTGTGTGGTTTGGCTGATTTTAAAATCTTCAAGAGTGTTAGATGATCTTCTTGAGTTTCTTATTGACTCCACAGCACCTCGAAAATCTTGGCTTCCCGATTTAACTCCTACCTCGACTTTAAAGCCGACGCCTAATTTATTGTTAACTGCCATAAAAACTGTGCCGGCAGATTTTTGCTCACTGCTTAGTGCAGAATTTTCCCAGTCCCCTCCGATTTGAAAAGATTTAAACTTATCGATAATTTGAAGTTTTAAATAATTAGCATCAGATGATGATATTTTTATTTTTCCGTCTGAAGGTCGTTTTACATTTTTGTTTTTGAAGGCATGCAACTCGCACTTTTTTTTCCCAAAGTCATATATAGGTTTGCCGCCAGCTAATTGCGATTTCATTTGGTCAAGGTTAATTGTGCAAGATGCTAAAGCAATACGATCAGCATCTTCTTGTGACATCTCACCTGAGACGTATCCCCAATTCCAATATTTACTACCAAATGTTTTATCTTCAGATACAGTCGCAACTGCCTTGGTGTCCATTGATTTCTCAAGAGCTTCAATGAGTTGCGTTAATTGTTGTGGTTTTCCTGTAATGGGAAGGGGAATTGGAAAAAAGAAAAGTTGCGCTTTGGCAGAGACAGAAATCAATAACAAAATAGCGCCCAAATAGTGTTGCATTCTGTACTTGAACATGATTTTCACTTTCCTAATTGATCACTATTGTTTTATCTACTGAATTAACACTATATTTTTTTTATAATTATATTTCCAGTCTTTTAACAGGAATTCCTCGTGCTGGGATTTAATGCCGGTTATGAAAAATATAATTTCAACGCTTGTAACCGCAGGTAGCAAGATAACATGTCAGCGGTGCACGGCAATGTCCAAACGAAGCGGCGAGCAATGTAAAAAGCCAGCCCTGAAAACGAGCCGGACTCAAAAATGTGAATTTCACGGCGGTCGGTCAACCGGCCCTAAAACTGCTGAAGGGAAAGCCAGACAGCGCGCTGCGGTTCTCAAGACGGGGAATTACACAAAAGAGGCGATGGAAGACAAAGCGCGCAGTGTGCGGGTGCTGGCTGGGCTGGAAGACGCTATGTACGTTTTAAATATGACAGCCATGCCTCGTACTCGGGGTAGGAAGCCGCTTGGTTACGTGCCGTTGCAGACGGTCGAGGATGTTGTGCAGTTCATGTCGGACAACCCGCTGCACTCACCGAGAGCGTCGGACGATCGTCAGGAATAATTTTTCTCTATGACCTCTTCTACCGGCCCGTAGATTTGACGTTGAATATCGGGCGGCGTCAGGCTGATTATTTCTTCCAGCATCTCTCGGGCATGGGTCAGCGCATAACCAACCACAGAGTCGCCGTGGCGCATACGGTCATATTCATCTTTGACTCGACCTTTGATAGTTAACCTGGCGATGCGCTTGGGTGATAGTACTTCTTTAGCATGGAGAGGCTTTTATGTCCAGTTACGCTAGACAATTCAATTAGGTTGGGAAGCTTATTTGCCAGTGCCGTCGTGGCTGTATGTCTCAGGTCGTGAAACCGTACATCCCCCAGTCCAGCGCGACTGGTAGCCTTCATGAATGCTGCAGCTACAGTTTGAGGTTTGATGGGGAAAACGTAGCCCGATAGGCTTCGCGGTAGTCCTTCCAAAATAGCTACAGCGCGCGATGACAACGGTACGTAGCGTCCTTCCCCATTCTTTGTTACCGGTAAGTGAGCAACTCGGTTTCTGAAGTTGATATTTTCCCACCGAAGTCCCAGAAGCTCGCCTCGTCGCATTGCGGTCTCAACAGCCAATTCGACCAATGGTTTCATCCATGGACTTATCCTGCGCGTCGGACGCGGCGTGAGGGCATCCAGTATGCGGAGCATTTCCGCTTCGTTGACAGTTCGGCTTCGGCCTTGTGGGGTGGGTGGCTTTCGTGCCAGTCGGACAGGGTTGTCGATGTTGATGCCCCACTCACGCCGCGCGTGGTTAATCACGCTGGAGATATAAGCCAGTTCCCGAATGACGGTGCCGCCAGATACGATTTTCAGACGTTGATCTCTGAATTCCGCTACACGTGCTGGGGTGAGGCCAACTAGACTTAACTTGCACAGGGGGTTTCGTTTGACGGCTGCCAGCCTGATTAAATCGGCTTCGGCGCTTTTCATTAGCGGAGTGACTTCGGCCATATACCGGGTGACAAGTTCACCAAGCGTAGTTCTTTCATCAAGCTGCAATGACAGAAACTTACCTTGATCCATCTGGGCTTCAACCTGCCTTGCCCATCGCTCAGCGTCTTGCCGATTGCTGAATGACTTACTGACGGGAGCCTGTCCTTGCCGCTGAATACGTGCCTGCCACTTGCCGTTTCTGTTTCTGAAGGTTGCCATGTGCCTGCCTTAAAAGGACAGAACTAGGCCTTTTGCATTTTAGTGCCGCTGGCTGAGCGAATTTACTGGCTTAGTGTGAGCACCCACTACTCCACCTTCCAATGCCCCGACTTCCCACCCTGTTTCTCCATCACGCGAATATCCGACATCACCATCCCACGATCGACTGCCTTGCACATGTCGTAAATGGTGAGCAGCCCCACTTGCACGGCGGTTAAGGCCTCCATCTCCACGCCGGTTTTGCCATACGTCTCGACTTGGGCGTTACACATGATGCTGGCATCTGCCTCTTCGATGGTGAATTCGACCGCAACCCGGGTCAGCGCAAGCGGATGGCATAAGGGAATCAGATCACTGGTTCGCTTGGCTGCCATGATGGCGGCGATGCGGGCGATGCCGAGGACATCCCCTTTCTTTGCAGTACCTGCGGTGATGATGGCCAGGGTTTGCGGCAACATGCGAATGACGCCGCTGGCAATGGCGACACGGTGCGTTTCATTTTTTGCGCCGACATCGACCATGTGCGCCTGTCCGGTAGCGTCGAAGTGAGTGAGGCCACCGTTATCGTTGGCAGGACTGGGGAGATTCTTGGCTGAGCTCATGCTGAAAATGTATCTAGAGAAAGGTGCTGCGAACGAAAATTGGTTGCGGGTATCATAGCACCATGAAACCTCGTCTTCTTCCGCGCAGGGGCAGGCCTATGGTGCGCCTGCTGGCAGCTGCCGTGCTTGCATTTTCCGCGCCAGCGCTGCTGACGCCCTCGGTTTTGCAGGCGCAGGCATTGCCTAATCTGGGTGGAACAGACGGCGAAGAGCTGTCGCCCCTGATGGAGCGCCGCTTGGGCGAGCAGGTGATGAACAACATCCGCCGCGACCGCGACTACGTGGGTGATCCCATCGTGTTGGACTATCTGAATCAGGCGGGCGGTGTCTTGCTCTCCTCGAGCTCGGAAGCGCGGGGGGATGCCGGTTATGACTTCATGTTTTTTGCCGTGCGCGATCCTTCATTGAATGCGTTTGCCCTACCCGGCGGTTTCATTGGTGTGCATACCGGGCTGATTCTGGCCTCGCAATCCGAATCCGAGCTGGCCTCAGTCCTGGCGCACGAGATTGGTCACGTGTCGCAACGCCATATTGCGCGCATGATCGGCAATCAGCGTCAGGATGCCTTGCTGCCGCTCGCAGGTTTGCTGCTGGCCGTGCTGGCGGCGCGCACCAGTCCCGACTTGTCTGCGGCGGCGATGATGGGGGGTACTGGGTTGGCGGCACAAAGACAATTAAGCTTCGGTAGGGATGCCGAGCGCGAGGCTGACCGAATTGGCCTGAATCTCTTGCGAAGTTCCGGTTTTGAGGTCAATGGCATGGTGGCATTTTTCGGGCGACTCGAGGCTGCCGGTCGCAGCCGTAGCAGCTCCGCGCCTTCCTATTTGCGTACCCATCCTTTGACCACTGAGCGTATCGCCGATATTGAGGCGCGTATACGCAATATGCCGTACAGGCAGCGTGTTGATAGTCTCGAGTTTGCTCTGGTGAAGGCGCGTGCCCGTGTCTTGCAAGACGACACCGTGCAAGGCTGGCGTGATGCGACGGTATTTTTTACCGAGCAGCTGCAGCAGGGCGTGCGGGCACAGGTGATGGGTTCGCGTTACGGCTTGGCCATGATTGCCTTGCGCCAGAAAGATGCAGCGCGTGCTGGAGCCCTGCTTGAGGCCTTGCATGCTGATGTGGCACGCGAAACATCGGCGCCGTCATCGCCTGCCTTGCTGAGCATGGATATTGAATACAGTCTGGTCAGTGGCAAGCCAGAGCAGGCGCTCGCCTTGGCGACTGAAGGACGCAACCGATTTCCTTTGTCGCGCGCGCTGACCATGCAGTATGCGGAAAGTCTGCTGGCGGCAGGAAAGAAAGAAGCCGCCGCAGCGTTTCTGCGCGATCAGTCACAACTGTATCGTCAGGATGCCGGTGTGCAGCGTGCACTGGCGCGCGTGTATGCAGAACAGGGCAAGCAGGCCTTGCAGCATCTGGCACTCGCGGAGTATTACTTTCTTTCCGGTGCTTTGCCCTCTGCGCTGGAGCAACTCAGGATTGCGCGCACCTCACCGGATGCGTCGTTTTACGATCAGGCGATGATTGATGCGCGCGAGCGTGAATTGCAGGTGGTCTGGCAGGAGATGATGGCGCAGAGCAGGAAGCGGTGATTGCGAGGGAGGATTCGGGTCGCATGCGGTCTACCCGCGCAGCGGCACTGGCTTGCAAGCCAGTGCGCGCCCTGCAAGAGGGGATCCGGTGTCTTTCTTTGCCTATCAGCGGCTCAAATCAATCTCAGCTGCTAGGTTTTTGCAGGTCTTCTGATAAATCCAAAGTGTGACGCCAGTAGATCGCTCCTCACCCAACGCACGGGTACATCCCCCTGAGGCGTACTCAGACTGAGATCATCATCAGGCGATGCCAGCCAGTGCATCAGCTGTTCGTCATCGACGACCTTGCGTTGTATCTTCAAAAGCGGCAGGCATTGCGCCAGATCGCGATCATCCAGCGTTGCTATTTGTCGACCATTGCTGAGCACCAGTTGACCCTGTTCCGTCAGGCAGACCGCATTAATACCCGACATCACCTCGCCATCTTGCAGAACAAAGTGATGCACGGGATCTGTGCGCGCAATGAAGGGCGTCGCTTCAAGGTCTACATACACGCGCTGCGGACCATTCTGAAAAAACCACGCACCGCGCTCATCGTGCGTGTAGTTGCGATAAATGAAGGCCAGTAGCGCAGTGTGACGAATGATGTCGCCCGGGCTGTCGGCGTGCTGTGCAGCTTCGTCGCGCATGCGGAATGCGCCGCGTGCATCCAGTGCCAGCCATCCGTAACAGTGCGGCACGGACGGCCATTTCGCCAACGCTTGTTTGACAATCTCATCCATCGTCAATCAGCTTGCATACAGCAGGGCGTCTGAGTCGCCGGGCTGTAGCAGGACCTGATCCGACAGAAAACGTACCAGCCGCTTCGGCAACCACTGCAGCGAACCCGGCGGATAACCACTTGCAAATCCCACATGGCCACCCTGTGCCGGATATTCCAGAATGACGGATGAGGACGCCTTGCGCGGCAGATATCGCGCTGGCAGAAAAGGATCATTACGGGCATTCATTACCAGCGTGGGCACGGTGATATCACTCAAAACGTGTTTTGCGCTGGCCCTGTCCCAATAATCATTGGTGTCGCGGTAGCCATGGAGCGGTGCTGTCACGACATTATCAAACTCGTAGAGATCGCGTGCCGCCAACATGCGTTCTTTGTCAAAAAGTTTGGGGAATTGTTCGAGCTTTTGCAGGCACTTGGGTTTCAAAGTCTGAAGAAATGTGCGCGTATAAATCATATTCAGACCACGTGAGAGCGCAGCACCACCCGCAGCGAGATCGAGTGGGGCTGATACAGCGCAGGCCGCATCTACAAACTTTGTCTCTTCGGCGAATTCGCCTAGCCAACGCAAGAGGGCGTTGCCCCCCAGTGAAATACCCACTGCAAAAAAATCGGAGGCATTGCGTACCTGGGGATGACCCGCCATGCGACGCAAAATCCAATCGATCTCGCTAGCGTCACCAGAGTGATAAAAACGCGGTGCGCGATTGAGTTCGCCAGAGCAACCACGAAAATGCGGTACCGCACCTGACCAGCCCAATGCCTCTATGTAATGCAGGATGGCGCGCGCATAGTGACTTGATGAAGAACCCTCAAGCCCATGGAAGAGTGCGATGAAAGGCTTGCCCGGCAGTCCTTCAACGAAATCAACATCGATGAAATCACCATCGGTGGTGTCCCAGCGTTCGCGGTGCAGCGTGACTTCAGGCGGGCTGATGCATTTGGCCGGATAGATGGTTTGCAGATGCCCGCCCGGCAGCCAGAACGGTGCGCGGTAATCCATCAGTGCAGTACGCCTGAGCCACCGGCTTGCTCATCCGCGGGCGCACCGGGCGCGATCGATGCGTGATGCACCACCATGCGCCAGCCTTGCGGTGTTTTGAGATAAACATTGGTGGCGACGATGTGGGCTTGCTGCCAGTCGGGGTCGTCCGGTGTTTTTACTTCTTCGATCAGGCTGTGAACGGCACTGCTCATATTCTGGCTCACGTGCAAATGACGCGGACGGATATGTACCGGGCCACGCTCGAAAATCATTTCCCATGATTCGCGTATCGCCGCATGACCCTGAAGGCGGGGAGCGCCGGGATGGTCGAAGCTGATTTCATCATCATCAGCCCACAGCGCCATCAGACTCTCCAGATCTGCGCGTGCGATGGCGTCGTAGAACGCGTGTTCCACATCGTCGGCGGTGGCGAAAATTCGAATCGAACTGGGCATGGGCAGCGTATCGTTTTTTTATACAGGGCGGCGTGGGCACCCATGCCGCGGCTGCCAGGTCTCGTTGGTATCAGTGTCCGTGAGCGTGAGCGCCGGGCTTGAGCTGATACTGGGTGCTGCAATAAGGACATTTCGCGCGACCCTGGTCGTTGAAGTCCAAAAATACGCGCGGGTGAGAGGACCAGACCGGCATGGCCTTGTTAGGGCAGTAGGCCGGCAGATCCGGACTGTCAAGTTCCACAACTGAAGATGACTGTGTCATTCTTTGATCCTTAGTTCAGACAGGTGTCAGCCAGTGCTTGTACTTTGCCGATTTGCCGCCCACGACGTCAAAGAATAAGGATTGCAGTTTTTCAGTCACGGGTCCACGGCTGCCGGCACCAATCGTGCGATTGTCGAGCTCGCGGATTGGCGTGACTTCAGCGGCCGTACCTGTGAAGAAGGCTTCATCGGCACAATAAATCTCGTCGCGCGTGATGCGCTTTTCAATCACCTCAATACCCAAATCGCGCGCCATGGTGAGTACGGAATCACGGGTAATGCCATCGAGGCAGCTCGCCAGATCAGGCGTATAAATCTTGCCGGCTTTGACGATAAAGACATTCTCGCCCGCGCCCTCGGACACATAACCTTCGGTGTCCAGCAGCAGCGCTTCATCGTAACCCTCAGCCGTGACTTCCTGATTGGCCAGAATGGAGTTGATGTAGTAGCCACTGGCTTTTGCGCGCACCATGGATACGTTCACATGGTGGCGGGTGAATGACGAGGTTTTGACGCGTATGCCTTTGGCCAGGCCTTCTTCGCCCAGATAAGCGCCCCAGGGCCAGGCGGCTACCGAGACGTGAATCGTATTGCCGCGTGCCGAGACGCCCATTTTTTCCGAACCTATCCAGGCCAGTGGACGGATGTAGCAGGATTCCAGCTGGTTGGCGCGTACGACATCCCGTTGCGCTGCCATCAGCGTTTCCATATCGTAGGGCAGCTGCATCTGGAAAATCTTCGCTGAATTGAACAGGCGCTGCGTATGCTCTTTCAGACGAAAAATCGCAGTGCCATCGACGGTTTTGTAGGCGCGTACACCTTCGAAAATCGCCATGCCATAGTGCAGGCTGTGGGTCAGCATATGCAAAGTGGCATCGCGCCACTCGATCATATGGCCGTCTTTCCAGATCTTGCCGTCGCGGTCAGCCATGGACATGAAAC
>JACCDM010217282.1_pt1 | contig 10573 bp, 8 predicted proteins | sample 7445851 | NCBI WGS metagenome assembly JACCDM01 (sample SAMN15323438, study PRJNA562643) | freshwater metagenome | isolation source: river surface water | place: USA:Blue River Watershed | collected 2017-08-16
GAAAGGGTGAAAACCTTGACTAACAAACCAACCCGCAAGCGCGGCTTTCACGCGGCCAACGTCGCCGTAGTCGGGCTGGGCCGATTCGGCTCTGCACTAGCTCTTGAACTTGTGGCGAGCGGTCACCAGGTTCTGGGCATCGACTTTGATGAGAAGGTCGTTCAAGCCCACGCTGCTAACCTCACTCACGTGGTTTCGGCCGACACCACCGATGAAGAGACTCTGCGCGAGCTTGGCCTTGCCGACATGGACTCAGCGGTTGTAGCCATCGGCGCCGACCTCGAGTCAAGCATTCTGACGGCTTCGCTTCTTTTGCAGTTGGGCATCAAGCAGGTCTGGGCCAAGGCCAACTCAACTGCCCACGGCAAGATTTTGCGCCAGCTTGGCGTGCACCACGTGATCTTCCCTGAATATGAGATGGGTCGGCGAGTCGCCCACCAGGTTTCTGGTGAATCGCTCGACTACGTGCACATCGACGAAGACTTCGTAATGGTTAAGGTTCAGTGCCCAGAGTCATTCGACGGTCAAAACCTTGCCGAGCTAAAAATTCGAAGCACTTACGGCGTCACTGTTGTTGCGTACAGCCACGGCGACGGCAACTACACTCCTGCATTCCCTGAGACGGTCTTACACAAGGGCGATCACCTGGTGGTTGCGGGTCGCAAGCAGCCGCTTGATGAGTTCTGCCAACTCGACTAATTAGCGCTTCGCACGAAGCAGAGTTGATCCGGGCACAAGCGCCCAAAGAATGGCCGCCATGTCGATGAATTCTTGACTGATTGCAGCGGCTGTCGAGTTTAGTAGTCCTAGTGCTGCCGCAAACATGGCCGCCATCGCTAGGCCCATGCCTACGCCCGCAGCTTGAAGAGCCCTCGACCTAGCTCCCTTCGCCAAATCAATGGCAATGGCAAGGTGCGACAGCGAGTCTTCGACAATAACCACATCGGCCGCTTCACTTGCTGCCGTTGCTCCTCGGGCACCCATGGCAACCCCCACGGTTGCGGCGGCAAGAGCAGGCGCATCGTTAATGCCGTCACCAACTGCGATCACAGAGCCACGTGAAGCCGCCATCTCCCGATGCACAATCTCAAGCTTCTGCTCTGGCATGCATTCAGCAAAAACCTGGTCAACACCAACCTGTTCGCCAACTTGGTTGGCTGTGCTGGCGCGGTCACCTGAAATCATCGCAATCCGGTCAACGCCCAAGGCCCTAAGTTGCCTGATGGTTTCGATCGACTCCTCGCGCACCGGGTCATCTAGGCCAATGATGCCCTTCAACTCGCCCTCTATCTCAATGGCAACCAGAAGCGAATTTTCATCGCTTGCCCAAGCTGGCAGCGCCGAAGTGAGCTGACCCACATTCACACGCAGTCCATCAACGATTCCCTCAAGACCTTGACCGTGAGATTCCACCACATTAGTGGCTTTAGAAAGTTGCAAACCTCGTATTTTTGCCGCCGCAACGGTTGCCATGGCCACAACATGGGGGCTTGCTTGTTCGAGCGATGCCGCTAGGCGAAGCACACTTGATTCGCTGGCACCGGGAGCAACATAAATTTCACTGATGCTTGGCCCGCCGTGAGTGAGCGTGCCAGTTTTATCTAGCAATACAGTCTTAGCTCTTGCCAACTGTTCTAGGGCGGCACCGCCTTTGATTATTGAGCCTCGGCCGGCAGCCCGAGACATGCCGGCGATTACTGCAACGGGAACAGCCAGAATGAGTGGGCAAGGTGTTGCTGCAACGATCACTGCAACCGCATTTTTGTAGTCACCCGTGACTAGCCAAGTGGCAAGGGCCAAGCCGATGGCAAAAGGCACAAACCACACCGCCCACTTATTAGCGATTCGAACACCGGGTGCGCTTGTCGCTTGTGCGCTCTGAACGAGCCTTATGAGCCCTGAATAGGTCGAATCTTCTGCGTCGCAAGTGGTGGTAAGTTCCACTGAACCACCAGAATTTAAAACTCCTGATCGCACTTCGGTGTTGGCTTCTCGCCAAACCGGAAGCGGTTCGCCGGTCAGCGCCGACTCATCGAAAGTTCCGCTGGTGATCAACTTTCCATCCAGTGGCACAACCTCGCCAGAGCGCACCAATAGGGTGCTGCCGGGAGCGACCAAAGATAAATCTCGATCGATTATTTCGCCGCTCTCAGTAACCACATGTGCTTGGGCCGGCGCTCTTCTAATCAGTGCTTCGAGTTGGTTACGAGCCTTGCCTGCCGCCCACTGCTCCAACGCTCGACCGGTCGCGAGCATCACCGCGATTACGCTCGCGGCAAGCCACTCATTGGTCACCGCCGTTGACGCGATCGCGATAACAGCCAAAACGTCGCTGCCGAATTCACCGAGTCGAATGGCATTTATCAACCATCGAGTCGCTAGGGCAAAGCCGACGATGGCTCCGATCGCGAAAGCGCCCGTTGAGGCGAGATGCAAACCGAGAGTTTGCGTGCCAAGTCCGACGGTCAGGCTGGCAAGAGTAATAACTAAGAACGAATACTCTCGAAGCGTCCGGCGGTTCATGCTTTCCAGTCTGCCACCTTAGACTCGAGCCATGAACACTCCGAAGATTCAATTTCTCGGCGCAGCCGGAACTGTAACCGGCAGTCGCTTTTTACTAACTTGCGGCAATACCAAGGTCATGGTCGACGCAGGTTTGTTTCAGGGTCTAAAAGAGCTTCGCCTCAAGAACTGGAATCCCCTGGGCGTCGACCCTTCGAGCATCGACGCGGTTGTGTTAACCCAAGCGCACCTTGATCACTGCGGCTACATTCCGAAGTTGGTCAAAGACGGTTTTGCGGGCAAGATTCACATGACCAAATACACGGCCAAGCTTGCCGAAGTAATTTTGCGCGACTCAGCCCGCATTCAAACCGAAGATGCAAAATACGCGGCCAAAGAGAAGTTTTCTAAGCACAATCCGCCCAAGGCTTTGTATGAAGAGCAAGACGCGGCCAAGTCGTTCGAGCAGTTTCACGTAGAGCAATTCAACGAACGTGTGCAGGTTGCCGAAGAAACCTTTGTCACTTTTCACCCGGCGGGGCACATCCTTGGTGCAGCATTTGTCGAAGTCGAATTTTTCGGTAAGAGAATATTGTTCACCGGCGACATGGGTCGACCAAACCACCCGCTCCTCAACGCACCGGATCGTCTTCCGGCAGGCAAGTTCGATGCAATCGTGACGGAGTCAACCTATGGCGACCGCGAGCATGTTCAGAGCACAACAAACTTTGAAGACGCAATCAACCAAACCATCGACCGAGGTGGTTCTGTTTTGATCCCAGCCTTTGCAGTTGACCGAACCGAAATCATCTTGGTTCAGCTTCGCGAAATGATGGAAACTGGTGTGATTCGTCGGGTTCCGGTTTATGCAGATTCGCCAATGGCACTTCGAGCCCTAGCCTTTTATCGCGAGGCCATTGACGAGGACTCTCCCGAAATTCGCGACGAAATAGTTACAGCCTGGCGCGGGCGTGACCCATTTGATCCGGGCACTTTGGTCGAGTTGCCCACCGTTGAAGACTCGAAGACAATCAATAACCCTAAGACGCCATGCATCATAATTTCGGCTTCTGGCATGGCGACCGGTGGGCGAGTGGTGCATCACCTGCGCGACATGCTGCCAAAGCAGCAGCACACCATAATGCTGGTTGGTTTTCAAGCCATGGGCACCAGGGGTCGACGCCTGGTTGACGGCGAAGAAGAAGTAAAGATGCACGGCGTCATGGTGCCGGTGCGAGCGCAAATCGAGCAGATCCAGTCGTTCTCGGTGCACGCTGACTCTGACGAACTCATCGATTGGTTGAATTCGGGCACCGAAGCGCCGGGTCAGGTGTTTGTGGTTCACGGAGAGGCTGGTGCTGCCGACGCATTCGCAGATCGAATCAAGTCGCAACTGGGATGGCGCAGCCACGCGCCTTTTGACGGCGAGGCAGTTCAGCTCTAAAACCCTCTGCCCTTAGCCTTGAAAAGATGTCAATTTCTTCAAGGGGCTTTGTAGTTAGCCTGCTATCGGTGGCAACAGCAGTTTTGCTTGTAGCCTCGCCGGTTGCGGCCGCGCCTACGCCGTCGCCATCGCAAACAGCCACACCAACTCCATCAGCAAGCCCAAGCGTTTCGGCTTCGCCAAGTGCAAGCCCCAAGCCAACCGTTTCGCCCAAACCAACGCCTAGCTCGACTCCGTTCGCGGCAAACTCGTGCAGTGCAAAAACCGCACTTAGCTCAAAAGATCTTGGGCAACTCTATGGTTATGTGATTGATGTTGCCAGTGGCAAGGTCTTGCTCAACGTTCGAGGTGCTGAAGAAACGCCTTCGGCATCGGTGCTCAAGGTGGTCACCGCGGCAGCGGCAATGGTCACTCTTCCCCCAGATTACAAAGCAACCACCAAAGTCTTCACAGTGCCAGGGCAGCCGGGAACCATAGTTTTGCAGGGTGGCGGAGATCACACGCTTTCGAGAATGATCGGCGAGAGCTTCACGACTTACTCGAAGCCCGCTCGACTCGAAGCGTTGGCTTCGCAGGTGCTGTTGGGCTGGAAATCTGAATCGCCAATCACCAAAATCATCTTGGACGCAGGCTTCTTTACCGGCCCTAGTTACAACACTGCTTGGAAACTTTCGGATAGAACCAACGGCTACATCTCGCACATCACCGCACTTCAGGTCGATAGCGACCGCGCCAACCCAGACCTAACTTCTAAGGCATACAGCGGCTATCGCAGCACAAACCCGGTGCTGGCCACTGGAAAGTTCTTCAAAGAATCTCTCGAAGGTTTGGCCGAAACAGCGACTCTGGTAGAGGGCAAGACCCCGACTAGCGCGGTTTTGCTAACGAAAGTGAACAGCCAACCGATAACCAACTGGCTAAGCCACGCAATTAGTGTTTCAGACAACACCGAAACCGAGTTCATCGCACGTCATGCCGCCAAATTTGCCGGCCTAGAACCGAGTTTTGCCTCGATTGAACCACTCGCAAAAAGGGCACTGGCAACACTTGGCGTCGATTCGACCGGTCTAAAAATGTATGACGGTTCTGGCCTTGCTCAAGGCAATCGAGTCACAGCAAAGATGGTCGCTCAGTTGATGACCAAGGTGGCTAGAGGCAATCTAGATGGCAACGCAACACTTGCTCAGATGGAGACCTACTTGCCAGTAGCCGGCAAAACTGGCACCTTGGCTGGCCGATTCAACGGCGCAAACGCTATTGCCCGCAATTATGTTCTTGGTAAGAGTGGCTACATCCCTGGTCTCTATTCACTAGCCGGAATTGTCAACGCAAAAGATGGCACCCGCCTTGCGTATGCGTTCTTCGCAAGATCTGCCGGCGGCAAGAGTGTTGGCTATGCGGCAAGGCCAGCGCTCGACACCTTGGCAACTCGTTTGTACCAATGCGGCTTTGGCCTCAAAGCCAACTGATTCGGCTTTACGAAGATAAAATCGAACCGATGGTCGGCTCGTCGTTGACCCGTTTGCAGGAGATCAATTGTCTGAAGAAACCAAGGGCTTTGCCTACTTCAAAGAGGTAGCAATTGGAGCCGGTGTTGGTGTTGCGGTTCTAGCCCTAATCATCGGTGGCTTCAGCATCTCTGGGGGAGGGCTGCCCACCTCCACCGGTGCCAACAACAGTGTGCAGCCGAGCAATTCTGCCAGCGCCAGCCCATATCCAAGCTCTTCATCCGCTCGAACCTGCTCGGTTGCTGAGTTGGCTGCCGACCCTCGCCTGGCAAACCTGTCGGCCGTGGTACTTAACCCGGCCACCGACGAGATTCTGTTCGACCGCAATGCGGGCACCCCGGCTGCAACGGCATCTGTGTTGAAGACACTGACCGCGGCTGCCGCTCTTGCAACACTTGGCCCTAACTATCGCATCGACACCCGCGTTTACAGTGACCCCTCGGCGCCCGGCACCGTTTATTTGGTCGGCGGCGGCGACGTAACTCTTTCGCGCACCGCACCTGGCACGCAATCGGTTTACAAGGATGCCCCAAAGCTCTCGACTCTTGCGGTTGATGTAAACAAAAAGATGGCCGGCATTCCTATTACCCGAATCATTCTCGACAGCACCCTCTTTACCGGTCCTAGCTGGGAGTCAAGCTGGGAACGTAGCGAACAAACCGAAGGCTACATGTCTGAAGTAACGGCTCTTCAGGTTGACGGCGACCGCAAGACCCCCGGCAACGAAACCTCGGCGCGTTCGACCAAGCCGGTCATGAACGCCGGAAACTACTTTAAGAAGGCTCTCGGCGCGAGTGCCGCGGCAGCAGTTGTTTCTGAAGGCAAGCTGCCGACTTCTGCCACCGAGATTGCGAAGGTTTCGTCACAGCCAATCAGCAAGTGGATCACACACATGCTTCAGGTTTCTGACAACACTCAGGCCGAGGCTCTGGCTCGACTAGTTTCGCTTGATCAGGGATTCGACGGTTCGTTCTCATCTCTAAACGTTGCAATCAAGCAGGCACTAACTGCGACGGGGCTCGACGCCAGCGGAATGGTTATCCGCGATGGCTCGGGCCTAAGCAATTTCAACGCCGTTTCGCCTACCTACATGGCAAAGTTCATGAAGTTGGTTCTCAACGGCACCGGTGACTTTAAAGTCATCAGGGATGGCCTGCCTGTTGCTGCCGAGTCGGGTTCCCTGGCCAGCAGGTTCAAGGGCGACAACCTAGATGCTGCCGGCAAGATTTTGGCAAAGACCGGCTGGATCAAGAAGGGTTACACCCTAGCCGGAATAATCAATGCCAAGGATGGAACCGCTCTCACTTTCGCGATTTATGCCCTTGGCGACGTGAAAACTGAAGCCAAGGATGCGATCGATAACCTGGCCACCGGCTTCTATCGATGTGGCAACCAACTCTCAAACGAGTAGTCGGGCGCCAGTCAGTGCGCTAGTTGTCTTTGCGTGCTCCGGGTGCTGCTGAAACCACGAAGATGTCTGGTTTGGCATAACCAAGTGCCTCAAATTCGGCAGTGACAGACAAACTGACCTCGCCAATTTTCTCGACCGGGGTCAAGGCAATCGCTGCACCGCCAAAACCGCCGCCTGTCATGCGTGCACCTATTGCACCGTGACGAAGGGCAGTTTCTACAGCAGTGTCGAGTTCATCAACCGAGATTTCAAAGTCATCTCTCATCGATTCGTGAGAGGCATAGAGAAGCTTGCCGATTGCGCGCGGGCCCTGCTCTCGCAAGACTCTTACTGTCTCGACCACTCGATCGTTTTCGGTGACCACATGCTGAACTCGGCGATATGTCACGTCATCCATGAGTTCTTTGGCCTTTGCAAGGTCTGCAATCGTCAAAGCACGCAGAGAACTTACGCCCATTATTTGAGCGCCTTTTTCGCAGGCTGCGCGACGAGTTGCATAGCCGCCATCAACTAAGCGGTGAGCGACCTTGGTGTCAATTATGAGAAGCTCCAAGCCCTCGCGAGCAAAGCCCAAATCAACCACTTGAGCCTCAAGGCTTTGGCAGTCTAGGAACACGCCCTTGTCGGTCTCGCCTAGCATTGAAGCCGACTGATCCATGATGCCGGTTGGCGCGCCAACAATTTCGTTTTCGCCAAGCTGACCCACGCGGGCAAGGTCTCGACGATCAAGGCCAACCGACCAAAGTTCGTTTAGCGCAAGTGCAACGGCGCACTCCAGGGCGGCCGAAGATGACAGGCCGGCGCCAACTGGTACATCAGATTCTATGAAGCAGTCAAAACCTTTTGGTGTGATTTGGATGCCTTTTTGGATAGCGGTCTGTTGAATTGCCCAAGCCGCGCCAAACGGGTATGCCGCCCAATCATTTGATTCGTCACGCTTGATTGCGGTCAGGTCAACTTCGTGAATCTCGGTTGAAAAACTAGATGCGACTCGAATTAGGTTGTCGGTTCGCTCGCCAATTGCGGCATAGGTTCTGCGATTGATCGCGAATGGAAAGACAAAGCCTTCGTTGTAGTCGGTGTGCTCGCCGATGAGATTAACGCGCCCGGGTGCCGACCAAACGCCGGTTGGCGCGTAACCAAAAGTTGACTCGAAATCGCTCTTTACTGCAGTGAGGGTTGAATCGGGCATTAGAGCACCTCTCGAATCTGAGCTGCGGTCTTTTCTGGTGGAAAATCTGCGATGAAGGCACCCATGGCTGACTCAGAGCCGGCTAGGTATTTCAGCTTGTCTGCAGCACGACGAGGAGAGGTGATCTGCAGCTGGAGGCGAACGTTTTCGCCGCCTTCGACCAGTGGTGCCTGATGCCAAGCCGAAATGTATGGCGTTGGACTGTCGTAAATCTTGTCCATAGCCTTTAGCAGCCGTGAGTAGATCGAAGCCAGCTCGTCACGTTCAGCGTCGGTCAATTGCCCAAGGTGTTGAACATGACGGTGCGGCAGCATGTGAATTTCGATTGGCCAGCGCCCTGCAAAGGGAACATAAGCCGTGAAATGTTGGCCCTTGATCAGAACCCTCTCGCCGGCCTGCTCGAACGCAAGAGTGTCAGCAAACAGGTTTGGCCCATACGCCTCAATTGATGCAAGAACCTTCGCGGTGCGAGGTGTTACATACGGGTATGAATAAATCTGACCGTGTGGGTGGTGCAGGGTCACGCCAATTTCTTGACCGCGGTTCTCAAATGGAAAAACCTGGCGAATGCCAGGCATGGCCTGTAAGGCCTCGGTGCGCTGGGCCCAAGCTTCAACCACTGTGCGAACTCGTTCAACCGGTAGTTCGCCAAGTGAACCAAGATGCTCTGGGCTGAAGACAACAACCTCACAGCGGCCAATTGAGTCGCGAACCGAACCAAGCTCAAGGTTTGCCACAACGGCATAGTTTGGGTCGTCGACCTCGGCGAGAGTCGGCCCAAAAGATGGGCTCTTGTTCTCGAACACGGCTACATCAAAATTGTCTGGAAGCTCTGACAGGTTTTCTTCAGTGGTTGGGCAAAGCGGGCACTGGTGAGCTGGTGGCAAAAAAGCGCGGTTGTGTCGAGCAGCCGCTACCGAGATCCATTCGCCGGTGAGCGAGTCGAGGCGCATCTGAGCAACGGCTGGGCGAGGGTCAAGCTCGCGAGTGTCTGCCTTGCGGTCACTGCTCAGTTTTGAAGTTGAATCGTCGAAATAAAAGAGGTCTCGACCGTCGGCTAGTTTCGCGTCAATTTTCTTGATCATGGTTCCGCCTTCGCTCGGCTTGTTGCCAGAGGCCATTTCCAACTGAGAGTAGGCTGAAACAATGCATTCAGCTACAGGACACCAGTTTATACTTTCCGCGACTTTCGGCTCTGAGAATCTAACTGCCAGCATCTCTTCGGTGGGTGCGGCACTGCGTTCTTTCAAGGTGAATGGCCGCGAACATCTAGAGCCTGGTAACTCTGACTCGATTAGCCCCTTTCATGAGGGCATCGTTATGGCCCCTTGGGTAAATCGCCTTGAAGATGGCGCCTGGACGCATAAGGGTAAGCGCCTCGAGGTGCCGATTACCATCCACAACCAGAACAACGCGAACCACGGTCTTTTGGTGCATTACCCATACGAGGTGGTTCACCAGACCCAGTCAAAGGTAACTCTTGCCGCTACCGTTTTTCCTCGCATGGGCTACCCGTTCCTGGTTGACACCACCGTCACCTACGAACTTGTCGAACACGGCATGAAGGTGACCCACACGGCGCTCAACCACTCAGCAGAACCTGCCCCGTATGTAGTTGGCGCGCATGCCTATTTCATGTTCGAGGGTTTTTCGACCGGTGATTGCATTCTTACCAGCGGCGCAAAAACAGTTCTAGAGCCCGATGACCGACAGCTTCCAATCGGCAAGTTGCCAACAGCCGGCACCTACTTTGACTTATCGCAGGGCATTGAGCTTAAACGCGGTCACATTGACCACGGTTTCACAGATTTGCCTCGCGACGAAAATGGTTTGGCGCACACTTTATTGCAATCACCCGATGGTGAAGTCATAGATGTTTGGCAAGACCAAAACTTTGGCCACCTGGTTTTGTTTACCCCAGATTTTTATTACCGCGATGAAGATGGGCCCCGCATGCATGCCGTTGCTATTGAGCCACAAACCGGTGGCGCAAATGCCTTCAACACGGGTGAAGATCTAATTCACCTTGAAGCCGGTCGCCCGTGGGCTGGCACGTGGGGTTTCAAAGTAAGTCGCCCATAGTATTGTTCACCTTTCGTTAACCTTCCGTCCATAAACTAACAGCCGTCGTTTAGATTCAATTCGCAATCAAACAGGAAGGATCCCATGGATCCCATCTTGATCGTGGGCCTAGTTGTTGCCCTCGCTCTTTTCTTTGACTTCACCAATGGCTTTCACGACACTGCAAATTCGAGCGCAACAGCAATTGCCACCGGCGCACTTAAGCCTCGAACCGCAGTGATTATCGCGGCGCTAATGAACTTAGTTGGCGCCTTTCTGTCCACCGCCGTGGCTAAGACCATTTCGGTTTCACTAATCAACGAAGGCGTAAACCTTGGCGCTGAGATGGTATTTGCTGGACTAACCGGCGCGATTCTCTGGAATCTCACCACTTGGCTTCTTGGGCTGCCATCATCATCATCACACGCTCTGTTCGGTGGTCTGATCGGTGCCGC
>JACCDM010573532.1_pt1 | contig 10572 bp, 7 predicted proteins | sample 7445851 | NCBI WGS metagenome assembly JACCDM01 (sample SAMN15323438, study PRJNA562643) | freshwater metagenome | isolation source: river surface water | place: USA:Blue River Watershed | collected 2017-08-16
ATTTTTGACAAATGTACACTTTTTCGGGCTATTTTTGCACATGTCTTATCCCCTACTGACCATCGCCAAAGGCAAAGAGCACTCTATTCAACGCAAACACCCTTGGGTCTTCTCTGGGGCTTTGGCTAGCGATACCTCCGAGTTACAAGATGGCGACCTCGTCTGCCTCACCACCAAAAAACAACAAATTCTTGGTATCGGCCATTTCCAACACGCCACTATCTCTGTTCGGATCCTCAGCTTTGATTACGATACCATAGACGAGGCTTTTTACGAGCGTCGTCTTGCCAATGCCTACCAATTGCGCTTGCGCATCGGTCTGCTCAACGCCAACAACAATATCTTTCGCTTGTGTCATGGCGAGGGAGATTTATTGCCTGGCCTCATTATCGATTTTTATAACGGCGTTGCGGTGATACAATGTCATTCCTTTGGCATGCACCGTCAAGTTGAACTCATTGCTCAAGCACTTCAGAAAGTCATTGGAGCAGATCTCAAGGCGATTTATCACAAGTCCAGCGACACCCTTCCCAAAAGAGAAGTAGCGTCAGACGGAGCCCCAGATGGCTATTTATTTGGCGAAGTAGCAACACCGCATTTAGCGCTTGAAAATGGCGTTCAATACCAGATTGACTGGATCAATGGGCAAAAGACAGGCTTTTTCATTGACCAACGCGAAAACCGAGCCCTACTCGGCAAATATGCGCAGGGCAAAAAAGTCCTCAACACGTTTTGTTATTCGGGTGGCTTTAGTTTGCAAGCTTTGCAACATGGCGCAACACTCGTACACTCCTTGGACAGCTCTAAAAAAGCAATTGTACTGACCGACGCCAATGTGGCACTCAATCGGTTTGAAGACAGACATGGCTCTATAGTTGAAGACGCCATGGATTACATGAAAAACCTGCCCGAAGATTACGACATTATTGTATTGGATCCGCCCGCATTTGCCAAGCACCGAGACAAGCGCCACCAAGCCATTCAAGGCTACAAGCGCCTCAACGCCCATGCCATTCGCCAAATCAAACCATGCGGACTCATCTTTACATTTTCTTGCTCGCAAGTGGTAGACACCCTTCTTTTTACCAATACCGTTATTGCTGCCGCCATTGAAGCCGGGCGCTCATGTCGTATTTTGGAGCAACTCCACCAACCTGCAGACCACCCCATTCAAGCTTTTCATCCAGAGGGAGCCTATCTCAAAGGGCTCGTCATCCAAATCGATTAAATGCTCGCACTCAATTACAAGACAATTTTAGGCGTGGCGCTGCCCATGATGGTGACGGGCTTCATTCAGTCTATTGTCTTGCTCACCGATGCCTCTTTGATCGCCAGGTATTCAACTGATGCCTTTGATGCTGTGGGCAACGCGGGCTTGCTTTACGTGACTTTATTTATGTGTTTGGCGGGCATGGCCGATGGTGCACAAATCATTATTGCCCGTAGAATTGGTCAGCAAAAACCAACGCTAATTGGCCAAGTTTTTGGCAGCACTGTTTGGGTGTTGTGTGCATTGGCATTGGCTTTATTTGGGGTTCTTTATTTTGTGATGCCCAATTTGGTTGCCGCTTACTCAGAACAAGCAGCAATTGCCAAACTGCAAGGTATTTATATCGAGCAGCGGAGCTTTTCGCTGTTTTTTGCCATGATTACGCTTTCGATTCAAGCATTTTTCTTAGCCGAAGGAAAGTCATGGGTGGTGCTCGTTACCTCAGTGCTCACGGCTAGTTCCAATGCCGTATTGGCCTATGCGCTTATTTTTGGCGAATTTGGACTACCCGAAATGGGCATCAGAGGCGCCGCTTTAGCTTCCACCATTGCCGACGGCCTTGGTATGGTGAGCATGCTTTGCTTTTTAATCTTCTCCAAAGAGCAAAAAAAATACAAACTCTTCGCCTATTTCAAGGTAGACTTTACTTCTATAAAGGAACTACTCAAAGTAGGCAGCCCACTTATGTTGCAAGGTTTTTCGGCGCTGGCCACCTGGACGCTTTTCTTCACCTGGCTCGAACAAAAAGGCACTTTTGACCTCACGGTTTCTCAGAATATCCGCTCGATCTATTTCTTGGCTTTTGTGCCCATTTGGGGTTTTGCTGGCACTACAAAAACCTATATTTCACAATATTTGGGCGCCAAAAAAATGGAGCTGATACCGCAAATTCAGCGAAAAATTCAGTTGCTCACGGTTTGTTTTATGCTCCTGACTTTTCACGGGGCGCTACTCTATCCAGAAACGATGATCAGGATGGTAAACCCAGCAGAAGCATATGTTGCAAAGAGTGCGGAAATTTTGAAACTCATTGCGATATCCATTCTGCTCTTTGGTTTTATTTCCGTTTATTTTCAGACCATTCACGGAAGTGGCAACACACTACATTCTATGCTCATTGAGTTTTTTACGGTTGGTGTGTATAGCATCTTTTGTTATTTGTTCATCAAAGTTTGGGCGCTAGACGTCTATTGGATTTGGACGGTAGAATACATTTATTTCGGAATTTTAGGGATCGTTTCTATTGCGTATCTCAAAAAATATAATTGGCAAAACAAACAAGTATGAGCGCAGGACTTCGAATCGTATTTATGGGTACGCCCGCTTTTGCAGTGCGCATTTTAGACGAACTCCACCAAAGTCAGCACCAAGTAGTTGGTGTGGTAACCGTTGCAGACAAACCTGCTGGCCGTGGCCAACTCATGCACCAAAGCGCCGTAAAAACATATGCACTCGCGCACAAATTGCCTTTGCTGCAGCCCGACAAACTCCGCGACGATGCCTTCCTTGCTGCGTTACAACAGTGGCAAGCCGATGTTTTTGTGGTGGTGGCTTTCAGAATGCTTCCTGATGTAGTTTGGAAACTCCCAAGATTAGGCACGTTTAACCTCCATGCTTCTTTGTTGCCAGCCTACCGTGGCGCGGCACCCATCAATTGGGCGCTCATCAATGGCGATAGCGAAAGTGGTGTGACCACATTTATGATCAATGAAGAAATCGATGCCGGAAGCATTCTCAAGCAAGCTAAAGTTGAACTCACACCAAACATGACAGCTGGCGTTTTACACGACCAACTTCAAGAACTTGGTGCTGCGCTCACCCTTCAGACTTGTAATGACTTAGCTTCGGGTATTATTGAGTCCAAAGCACAGACCACAATTTCAGGAAAGCGCGCATTGGCCCCCAAACTTTTCAAGGAAAATACAAAAATAGATTGGACGCTACCGGCGCAAGAAATACACAATCTGGTTAGAGGCCTTGATCCGTATCCAGCCGCATGGTGTCAGCTTTGGTCCGTGCAAAAAGAGACATGGGTGCAATTCAAAATTTTCAATACTGAAATAAGCAATTCGACATGTACACGCCAAGATGGGCCGCAAGCGCACAAAGAAGGTGTTTTATTTCCTTGTGGAGCTCAAACGACCTTACTTGTGAAGGAATTGCAGATGGAAGGCAAAAAGCGCATGGACGCCAAAGCATTTATGGCGGGCAATGAGCTCAATTTGTTTCGTTACTGAGGAATATTGAAAGAGATGCCAAAACGCATTGGGTAAACCCCGACGGTAGTCCCTTCTTTGAACATGTTGAGGATGGCGTAATTGGCAAACAATCCGAAATGTCCGTAACCCACACGAACGCTTGCGTCAAGCATCCAGGTATTTAGATTGAATTTGGCTTTGGTGGTATTTTCAAATTGATCGCCATTGGCATAGGTGCCCGTAAAGCGCTGATGGCTGTACAAGCGCACGCCACCGACAACGCCCGCATTGATGTAAAATGATTTTTTGAACGCGTTATTGGCCGTATAATCTAAGTAAAGAGGAACGGTCATGTATGCCGCATACAGCGTGTTGCGCTTGTAAACCTGATCGTTGTTGATCACGGCATACACGGTGTCTGCGTTGTGTGCAAGGACGTAAGAAGAGGTGAGTTCGGTGGTGCCAAAATTGAAACCATATCCTGTTGTAAGACCTAAAACATCACCAATTAAATTGAACTTGTGTTGAAAGGTATTGAAGTTGAAGAAAATGCTTTTTGCACTATTGTTTTCCCAATATGGTGTAGAAGAGAAAGTTGTAGTTGGATCTAAGAAGCCTGCTGTATTGAGCTGAAGACCTAATTCAAAGCCAGCCCAGTGTGCCTTGCCCGTATGATTTGTCATTTCATCTTCAAATTCGAAATCGCCTTCTAGTTCTAAATCGAGGTCAAAGAGGATTTGTAAGCGGTATGATGCCACAATCGGGTTTCCATTTTCATCTGAAGCTGGGATCCAGTTTGGCATATTGCGCACGATTTCAAGTGCAGCGCTATCTAGCAGGGCATCGTAACCCAATTCGACGAGGGGCTTCGTAACCTTACCATCTATAGCAATTTCAAAGGCTACATATACAGATTCTCCCCAAGGAAATGCTTCGCTCGTGTCGGCAAAAATGAATTGTTCTACTGCATTTTTGAGGTAAAAAGCCAATGAATCTTGACCACCTGGGAACTGAGGTGTACTGCGATCTTCTTCCATATCTGGCGCAGCCCAAACTTCGGTGATTTCTACCGGAGGCGGCACCAAATCTTGTTCAATGACAACGCTTGTATCGATTTTTTCTACTAATTGAGGCTTTTCTAAAACTTGTGCCTGAGCAGCAAAACAAAACAAGGAAATGACTACAGCGCTGATATTTTTCATGTGGAGAATTTTCTCCAAAGATAGAGAATTAAAACTGGATGTTCATTTTCAATAAGAAATGTCTGCCAGCTTGTGGATAGTAAAAGTTTTCTGTAGTTGTGAGTCCACCGTATTGATAACTAAATGTATAGCCATTGTTAGCATAGAGGGCGTTGAAGAGATTGTTGACCAACAAACCAATTTCCATTTCTTTGGCAAAGTTTTGCTTGACTTTATAGTTGCAAATGAAATTGGTAAAGGTGAATGGGTCAAGGCTTCTGGCTTCATTCGACGTATTGTCTAGGTATTGACACGCCACATATTTGCTTTGTAGGGCCAAAGAAAGCGCAGCTGTGGGTTGGTACTGCAGCCCTAAAGTATGAATGAAATTGGGAGAAAACGCCAAATCGGTGGTGCCGTGTTCGATTTGTGCTTGGGTATAATAAGGCGCCTCGTCTAAATAGACATCTACGTACTCGACAAAGTTCATGATCTTGTTTTGGCTGAGCGTTGTAGCACCTTGAAGGCGCCATTTTTCGGTCAGTTGATAAGCAAATTCCAGTTCCAAACCAGCGCGGTAGCTTTGGTCTACGTTGGTGCGGGTATAGCCACCAACGTCGTTGATTTGGCCTGTTAAAACCAACTGATCTTGGTAGTACATCAAAAACAAATTGGCCTGGGCAGTCCAGCGCTTGTAGGTCAAGCGATAAGCAAGCTCTGCGTCGTACAGGCGCTCTGGTAACGGTCTGTTCTCAGGGGTACTTTCTCTGAAATCGCGGCGTACAGGTTCGCGATTGGCAATACCAACGGAACCAAAAATTTTATTGGCGCCGAGTGTCTTGGCAAAGGCCATTTTGGGATTGAAAAAATGGTACTGCACATTTTGCGTTACGTCGGACAAAACGCCGCTGACTTGGTCTACCCCCAAGAAAGCATAAGTGATACCGCGGTATTGAAGGTCGAGTTGGAGGTCCCAACCGTTTTGAGTGTAGTTTGACTTCAGATACGTACTCAACTCCGATTTATTGGCGTCGTTTTCGTAATAGCGCTCGTAAATTTGACTATTCGAAGCAAATTGGGCCCAAATGATTTCGCCAAAATGCAAACCTGTATAGCGGTTTGCAGCGCCGCCAAGGGTCAGTTTCCAATTGGGCTTAAGTTGGTAATTGAGGCCGTAAACGAGCCCCAGAAAATGATTGTCTAGCCAGCGTCTTCTGATCAAATCAGCGCTCAGGATTGAATCTGTACCAACTACAACCGGCGCAAGCCCGTAGTCGGAGAGCGCATCTTGGTTTCTGTATTCTTCATAGTAGCCTCTTCCATAGGTGTAATGAGCCGCCAAGTTGAGGTCGAGTTTTGAAGAGAAACGGTGGATGAAGTGCAACTGATAATTATCTTGATTGTAGTTGTCTACTTGATTGGCGTAGGTGTAGTAATTGTATGTTCTGCCTGACTGCAATAAATTCTGCGTTTCGGCATCGTTTAAGCCATTGCGCGCTGCGTAGTCGAGCATGCCTTGTTCATCTGAGCGGTAACGGCTTTCGGGCGTGCCATACCAAGCCTGATACGTGCGCTCGGCACCATTCAAGACCACGGCTTTCCAGATTGATTTTGGAGTCAAATAAGTTGCGGTAAGCGCAAGTGAACGCAAATCTGCCGAAGCGCGATCTAAGTAGCCGCCTGAACGGATTTCGGAGAGGCGGGCGTCTAAAGAAAAACGGTTGTTGAGCAGGCCAGTTGAGGCTTGTAGCGTGCCCCGGAGCGTGCCAAACGAACCGCCAGAAAAATCGATGCGCGCCGCTGGTTGTGCGCGCAAGTCATTGGTTTTTATGTTGACACTTGCGCCAAACGCAGCTGCGCCATTGGTAGAAGATCCTACCCCACGCTGCACTTGCATGTTTTCGATGGAGCCCACGAGGTCGGGCATATTGACCCAATAGACATCGTGCGATTCTGGATCATTGACCGGCACACCGTTGATCGTTACATTGATGCGACTGGCATCTACGCCACGGATGCGCAGACCGCTGTAGCCTATGCCCGCACCCGCGTCGCTGGTCGTGACTACCGAAGGCGTGAACTCTAGCAGCGTGGGCATGTCTTGACCAAAATTCTTGCTGTTGAGTGCCGTTTTGTTGACGGTGGTGTTGTTTGGGGCATCTTGGGCGCGCAAGCCTTTCACCACCACACCTTCCATGTTTTGAATACCGCGAATGGTATCTCCCGAGACTTGGGTTTTGTTTTGTTGGGCCAATGCAAATTGACCGATGAACGAAACGAATAGTAAAAATCTTGTTTTCATTTTTTAAAAAATTAAACAAGAATAAGGGGCTCTTCTTGACAGTTTTGTAAGTTAAGCGCGTCATCTTCCCTTCGCTGGCATTATCCAAATCAGGTTCAATGGGTATGTTCTCAGCCTTTCGGCACCCCTTAGAGACATTGCAAAATTAGTATAATGTATGTTGGCTTTTTCAGTTTATACATAATTAATTTTAAACATGGTTATAAACCCGCAATTTCATTTGTTTAATTGCTTCATTTTTTGTAGTTTAACATTTCAATTTTGACATGAACAAACCAACTTTACTACAAACTCCCCAACTCACTCAAGTAGCTTCACTCAAAACCCTGATCGAGAACCGTACCATCTACAACCTCAATCATTGCGAACTGAACTTATTTGAAACGTATCAGCATGCTGAGCAAGTTGCCCTGACCTTTAGCGATGTAGTGCTTACCTCTATGCTACGCGGCAAAAAAGTAATGCACCTTTACAACGATGCGCCCTTTGATTACCTACCGGGCGAAACCGTCATCTTGCCGCAAAGCACTGAAATGAAAATCGATTTTCCGGAGGCCTCGATCACCGACCCTACCCAATGTTTGGCACTCGAAATCGACCGCGGTAAAATTGAGCAACTTATTTGCTTACTCAATGAGCGCTACCCCAAAGAAGACCAAACGCCGTGGGTGCTTAATTTTGAACAGTATTACCTGATGAATAACGATGCGGTGACCGCCACACTCAACAAAATGATGCAAGTGTGCATGAGTGAGCAACGCAATAAAGATATTTTAGCAGACCTCAGTCTGCAAGAATTGGTGATCCACCTCATCCAGCTTCAAAAGATTAACGAACTCGAAAACAACGACAGCACGAATGGTATACTGCCCCATCTTTTGAATTACATCCGCGGACATCTTCAAGAAAAAATAAACCTCAAGAATTTAAGCGAACTTGCCTGCATGAGCGGATCCACTTTTTACCGCTACGTGAAGAAATCGACAGGGCTGAGCCCCCAAGAACTCATCTTAAGAGAGCGCATCAAACACGCCAAAAATTTGCTAGGCAAATCAGACTTACTCATTACAGAGGTGGCCTTTGATGCAGGTTTTGAAGATCCCAATTACTTTACCCGCGCTTTTAAAAAGACAGAGGGCTTAACGCCAAAACAATACCAACAAAAAGTGCATCAGTCTGCTTTGTAACGCAAAGGTTCAAGCTCACCAAGCTCCGCTGAAGTGAACAGCCGCGAATGCACCATAAATCGAAGGCCCAAAGGAATTTCGAGTGAAAAACTCGAACCGCGGCCCTCCACTACATCGATCATTAATTGGGTGTGTTTCCAATACTCAAATTGGTCCTGACTCATCCAAAAATCAGTGCCGTCTATTGTACCCAAACAAACGTCCGAAGATCCAATATAAAATTCTCCTGCTTCAAAACACATCGGCTGCGAGCCATCGCAACAACCGCCCGACTGATGAAACATTAATGGGCCATGCTCCTTTTTGAGTAAAGCCAGCACTTCAAGTGCTTTTTCGGAAAAGAGAACGCGTTTGATCATGTTGAAAGATAAAAAAACCCGACCGAAGTCGGGTTCGAATGAAACCTTTATTTACTTAGAAGAATCCAAGTTTTTGTTTGCTGTAAGAAACCAACATGTTCTTGGTTTGGCGGTAATGCGACAACATCATTTTGTGCGTCTCGCGGCCAAAACCTGATTTTTTATAGCCCCCGAATGGTGCATGTGCAGGGTAAGCATGGTAGCAATTGACCCAAACACGGCCCGCTTGAATAGCGCGTGGAACAGTATACAATTCATGTGCATCGCGCGTCCAGACACCCGCACCTAAACCGTAGAGCGTATCGTTTGCAATTGCAATCGCTTCTTCAGTTGTTTTGAAGGTGGTGACGCACGTAACTGGTCCGAAGATCTCTTCTTGGAAAATGCGCATTTTGTTATGTCCTTTGAAGATTGTTGGCTTGATATAAAAACCAGTATTGAGTTCGCCGCCGAGCTGGTTGGCCTCGCCTCCACAGAGCACTTCAGCACCTTCTTCGCGGCCAATTTTTAAGTACGATTGAATTTTTTCGTATTGGTCGTTGGACGCTTGCGCACCCATCATGGTGGAGCCATCTAATGGGTGGCCGCAGATGATGGCATTGGTGCGCGCAACAACACGCTCCATGAACTTATCGTAAATAGATTCATGTACCAAAATTCTAGACGGACACGTACATACCTCTCCTTGGTTGAGGGCGAACATCACGGCTCCTTCCACGGCTTTATCAAAGAAATCGTCGTCGTGGTCTGCTACAGATGGGAAGAATATGTTAGGCGACTTTCCACCGAGTTCCATAGTTACTGGAATGAGGTTTTCAGAAGCATATTGCATGATCAAGCGGCCAGTTGTGGTTTCACCTGTGAAGGCTACTTTATTGATTCTAGGCGAAGTAGCCAAAGGCTTACCAGCTTCTGGACCAAAACCTGTCACCACATTCAATACACCCGCAGGAAGGACATCTTGAATCAACTCCATCAAAACCATAATAGACGTTGGTGTTTGCTCGGCTGGCTTCACGATCACGCAGTTTCCAGCAGCCAAGGCTGGTGCGATTTTCCAGGTAGCCATCAAAAGCGGAAAGTTCCACGGAATGATTTGTCCGACAATACCAATTGGCTCGTGAACGACGATGCTCACTGTTGTTTCGTCGTGCTCAGAAATAGCGCCTTCCTCTGCACGAATAACGCCAGCAAAATAGCGGAAATGATCAATACAAAGCGGGAGGTCTGCTGCACGGGTTTCGCGGATTGCCTTTCCGTTATCGATGGTCTCTACCGTTGCCAAGAGCTCCAAATTAGCTTCCATGATATCGGCAATTTTGAGCAATAAATTACTGCGGGTAGCTACTGAGGTTTTTGACCAAGTTGGAAAGGCTGCATGGGCAGCATCTAGTGCCAAATCGATGTCTTCTTTTGTCGAGCGCGCGGCTTGGGTAAAAACTTGTCCGTCAATTGGCGAACTGTTATCGAAATAAACGCCGTTTACTGGCGCTACAAACTTACCGCCAATGAAGTTGTCGTACTTGGCTTTAAATGTTGGTTTTTGTGCTAAATTACTCATTGTGTTTTGTTTTAGTTGTAAGCAATACACAAATGAAGCGGCTTTCCGCTACTTACTTTAGCACAATTCTTTCATTGTATAGCATGAATTCATCAGGAGTCAAAAAACCTAGCGCAGCGCAGCAACCAACTTGGCAATTTGTACCGCATTGGTAGCGGCACCCTTGCGCAGGTTGTCGGCAACTATCCACAAGTTGAGCGTATTGGCTTGGCTTTCGTCGCGGCGAATGCGGCCAACGAAGACGTCGTCTTGACCTTGTGCCATGCGCGGCATTGGGTACTCAAACTGAGCTAAGTTGTCTTGTACGGTGATACCCGGGGTTTGGGCCAGTAGTTGTCTGACTTCTTGCAAATCAAAATCGTTTTCAAAAGAGATGTTCACCGCTTCTGAATGCCCGCCAACTACCGGAACACGAACGGCTGTGGCCGTAACGTTGATGCTCGGATCTAAGATTTTTTTGGTCTCGTTGGTGAGTTTCATCTCTTCTTTGGTGTAGCCGTTATCTAGAAAGACG
>JACCDM010050651.1_pt1 | contig 10568 bp, 9 predicted proteins | sample 7445851 | NCBI WGS metagenome assembly JACCDM01 (sample SAMN15323438, study PRJNA562643) | freshwater metagenome | isolation source: river surface water | place: USA:Blue River Watershed | collected 2017-08-16
ACGAGATTGGTAATTTCTCGCTTGAATTGATCCGTTGTTAATGTTTGCAGCCTTTCAAGATCGATCTTTTCTAATAAAAGATGATGCAGATGTTGTTTTAATTGTTGATAAGCAGGGGAGTAAAAATCCATCTCGGCAGCTGCCGTGGTTTCCGCTGGACCCACCACCGTCAAGCGATCTCTTATGCTCATAGATAATTAATAGTAACTATAAAGATTTCTTAGTAAATTAATTCGTTGCGAAATTTCGAACAAAAATTCGGCGAATTAAGCTCGTCGTAGCAGGAGTCCCTACATCCACTAAGGTATTTACCCACTCCACTAGACATTTCGAAATGATGCTACTGCGAGCCATCTGCAATACCGGCAAGCCTTGGTTAATTGATTCATTCACGATTTCATGGCTATTCGGAATACGATGTATAACCGGCTGTCCAAGTACACGCTCAAACTCGGCAGCATCTAATGAAAATGAACTGTCATAACGATTCAGAACTACGTGTATTTTTTCGCGTCGATATCCAAGCCCAGAAAAAATATCGAATAGGCGTCGCCCATTTCTTAAGTACGGTAGCGATTGCTGAAATACGGGGTACACCCTGTCGGAAGCATCCAACGCTCGTACATTGACAGGATTGATCTGTCGACCTAAATCCATAATCGTAAAATCGTAATGCTTGCGAGCTAATTGAAGAAGAATTCCGACTTGGTCAGGTCGTATTTCAGCTGAACTTTCTATTTGATCCGACGCAGCTAAAATACTGAAATTAGGTGTGACATGCAGCGCACTGGTCTCTAATAAGTTAGCATCGAGACGCTCTACAGAATTACATACTTCTGATAATGCGACAGAGGCTTTGAGATCAGATACATACAGCGCTGCATCCCCAAACTGCTGATTAAGGTCGATAAGCAATACGCGTTTACGACCCAGCATGGACAATGCATACGCCAGATTTGCTGCAGTAAAGGTAGTACCACTTCCACCTTTGCATGAAATAAACGAGATGATTTTTCCTTCGTCTTTTTCTGAACCATCGAATTTTTCGGTAATACGACGCAAAGCTGCTTCAAGATCAAGCTGTGCTGCTGGCAGCGGAACGACTTCACGCACACCCAGGCGCATCGCCGCAATCAAGGTTTCGGGAGAGCGATCAGACGACAACAACATCAGTATGGCTTTGGGATATTTCTGGGCCAAATTTTCTAACATGCCTATCGCTTTACCAGCATAGCTATTTGCATCAAGCACAATCAGATCAGGCGAGTTCAGTGCATTCAATCCGCCTTCAGCCTGCATACTGGGAACCGAAGGAATGATCGCCACTGATGGCTTATTCACCTCACAGACTCGTTGCATCGAGGCCGTTAGGGCTTTATCAGTCGAGAGGATAAAAGCTTTCATGAGTTGATCCACCTTCTCTTATCTGCAGTAAGTAATGACAAATTCACCTCTGACTCACACGCCAATGAATAGTCGATGTCTATTTTTACTAAACCCTGCAACTAGCGACCCACACCAATCGTAAAACTGTTCGCATTATTCTGTGGCTCTTTGAAACTACTTCTGTAGCGCCCAATGGCTTCTCGTGAAGCCGGTCCATCCATCGACTCAGTGACCGGAGTAATACCTGCATCGGGATTGAGCGTCTGTAATGCTGCTATTTTTCTTACAGAATCTCCAAATCGACTATCCCATTCAGGCGTCAATGGCACGCACGCACTTGTGCATGAAATGAGTCCGATTAAAAAAATTAGCTTTAATGTATTTGTGATCATGTCAGCACTCCTTAGGTGGATTCGAGTTCAGTATTGAAATTAATTCGCTTACTTACTATCCGAATCAGCATTATTTTTTTGTGTAGCTTTGCCTTCGAGTTGACCACCCAAAAATAACTCGCCTCTACTGGGGTCAAGGTGGTTATCTGTCGGTAAAACTACTTTCTGAGGAAGAGGCTTAATTAAGCGTGGCGTAACGACGAACACAAGCTCTGTTCTATCTTGCTGAAAATCGGTACTCCGAAACAAGGCGCCTATCAGTGGTAACTCACCCAAAATTGGAAAGGCTTTGACATTAGTGGTTCGGTTATTTTTAATAAGACCACCGATGGCGAAACTTTCTCCATCGCCTAGCTGAACTGTAGTAGATGACCGTCGTGTTGTAATAAGAGGCAAAATCGTATTCGCCGTATTAGCGAGATTACTAATACCAACGCCTTCCCGGGATAACTCAGAGACTTCAGGAGAAACCTTGAGATTGATGCGTCCACCTGATAGAACCGTTGGGGTAAACTTTAAGCCCACACCAAATTCTTTTTCTTCCAAAATAATTCGATTTGATACAGCATCTTGCGAAACAGGTATCAGAATTTTTCCACCTGCCAAAAAGCTCCCCTCTTGCCCACTGATCGCCATCACATTCGGCTCAGCCAGAATTTTTACTAAGCCATCTTTTTTTTCTGCCTCAAGAGTTAACCTCGCACCTGTTGATCGTGTAGCACTGGCATTGCCGCTTAACGTACCTGTCAAAAATCGTGAAAGTATGCTGTAGGTCCAAGCTCCTCCACCAATACTTCCCTGAACACCTGTACCTAATTTATCGATGAGAGTCTTAGAAACTTCTGCAATCTTCACTTCCAACATTACTTGCTGGGCGCTACCTACACTCAGTAAATTAATCACCCTCGCTCCTGCTTGCGCAGCATTGGCCGTTTGCTGCTGCAAACCTACTGGAGTTAACGGAAGATTCATCCCGTCTTGTGGAGATGCGCCTGTTGTTGCTGGCCGACGCACATACGCTGTCGCCAAGTCAACGACTTGAGAAACAACTAAGGCATCACTCACTACACCTGACAGAACAAGACTATCGGCAGCTGCTGTAATACGAATATTTTTTTCATCGGGAAATAACTCTCGAAATGTCTGCATCAAGGCTTCAGGGTCCATGGTGACTTCGACATCGATGACGCTACATGAGCCATTTTTTTCTTGCAGGATCATGTTGGTGGTACCAATCGACATACCCAACAAATAAAGCGATTCAGGAGATACCAACATAGCTTGTGCAATATTAGGATTACCCAAGGTGCGATTACTCACCGGTCCTGGCAAACGCACCATGGTTGACTTGCCTAAGGGCAGTACTACTTTCGTTGGTGTCGCTGCCACTCCACTGCAATTCATTCCCGACATTCGGCTCACGTCTGTGTTTTTCGAGAGAGCTGATCTGGGCACGGCATCATCAGCCACTGCCGGAACCATGGCTAGAGCCAAACCCAGACTCACCACTTGCAGCAACAGTGAATTAACCACTCGATTTGAAGGCTTCATAATTTTTTTCCTTCTTCTTAAATTAATCATCTCAGTAACATTCGCTGGAGCTACGTAATCCAGTCAAAACACCCACACACTCGGCTATTGGCTCTGGAACTGTTGTCGAAGCTGTAGGAACGGAAGAACTACGAGCTATTTGAATAGGGTTGGTCTGATTTGACTTTTTGCGAACGGCAGTCGCATTTACCTTTGTATTACTAACTACGACTGAATCACTCTTTAACCCTCCGTTTTGAATGGAAAGTAAATCGTTTTTGGTGATGCCAGCAGTGCGAATGGGATTAGGATCGACCTGATTTCTTAATACAAGTGACAAACTTCCTACGCTACGAGCAAGATCAATTTTTTCTGCCTCTTCAGGGGTGACCTCTAATGTCACAGCATTAACAACGCGTGGCTTTGTTTCATCTCGGCTGACTTCTTGCGCCACAGCGAGTACCAGTATTTTTTCAAGCACTATTTTTGATATGTTTTGATCGTGATTTATACGTTCACCGTCTTTTTGCGTATTGACGATGATGTCAACGTAATTGCCTGGTAATGCAAATCCAGCGACGCCAATCACATCATTCACCCTGACAGTTATTGCACGCTTACCTTCGGATATGACTGCGGATAATCCACCTTGCGTTCCTTGCGGCGCAAGCTTGGCTTCTAATACAGGCTCACCTCTTTGCAAGCCAGCTTTGAGTACACGACCATCTAATTTTTCAGTGGATACATGTGCACCAGGTGGCAAGCTATTTTTCGGCCAATCAACCAGCTTTAACATTTCCGGAGCTAGCCTCTGGCCCAAACTTATTTCGGTACGGGCGACCACCACTTGCGTGATATCGCTATGGGATTGACGATCTAACCAACGTCCGGCGAGTAGTACTGCCAGTAGTCCTGAGAAAATCGCCACACTCAAGATGACCCATGTTCGCGTGTTTTTCATAATTGCTCCGGCTCAATTTCAATGAGTGCTGGCGATGCCCAGCGCAGCGAACGTCCCCACGGCAATCACCACGCCATAGGGAATCAATAAACTTTTGTTTTGAGGAACGAATTTTTTTGAACGATTTGATCGGCGAAGTGTTCGATGTCGCAAGCACACGCCAAACGAGTCGTTATGATTTTCAACCGACATCTCACGATTAAATAAAATGACCACCCACAAGCCGCCGATGAGTGCGCTCAATAAGGCTATATCTACTGTCAATTGCGGTCCTGCATAGAGTCCGATGACGGCCATTAATTTGACGTCGCCCGCTGCCATTCCTTTGAGTAAGTACAGCGGCATAAAAATAAGCAATCCGATTGCCGCCCCCAACATCGATAAATACAACCCCTGTGTTCCATTAACAAAGGCCGATATCATTAACGCCGCCGCTGCACTCGGGGCTAACAAGCGATTCGGTATGCGCCATGTATGAACATCTGTCCAAGCTGCTGCCATAACGGTTAGCAAAAGCGCCGCTAACAGACTATTCGCAGGAAGTTCGTTGGCTAGAAGATGCATAGTTACTCCATCAAGCGGGTAGTCAAGGTCTCTGACAACTGGCATGCTTGTATCCAGCTGTCAGAGGTTTTCGATGCGACTTAGGGCATTGCAGTAACGATGGTCTGAAATGCCGCTTTGATTTTTGTACCCAAGGTATTGACCAACGTGACAATCACAGCGGCGATGAGTGCAACGAAAAGCCCATATTCCACGGCCGTAGCCCCTTGTTCATCGGAGATAAAATCGCGAAGTTTTTTGACTAGTAATTTCATGGCTTGGCTCCAAATAGAGAAAGTAATAAAAGCGAAGTCGTTTTTCCTCACCGAAATTCGTTGGACTTCATACGCTGTCCCAATGAGGTCAGGCTTCCGGTCTGACTGGCGTATCGTGAAGACCACACCTTGCTCAGCCCAACAAATATTGCTTATTTGTCAACTTCAGTTTAGGTACAGTGTGGCTAGGATGGAATAGTACAAATGCACTAATAAATGTGTATTTTTAGTAACTAAATAGATTTTTTGTTTGCGATTAACGTAAGTAAATACTAACTAATTGATAAATCTTGTTGTGAGTTTTCAACCATGACAGCGGCGTAGCGTGGTGCAGCCAGCCACCCATAGAGAAAGAGTTAACCCATGAAATCCCAGGAAATTCGCCGTCCCCGCTCCGCAGCACCCACGGTCAGCCCGGCTGATGCACCCCAAGAAAAGCCCTACACCGATCCGGTGTGTGGAATGAAAGCGGCGGCCAATCCTGAAAAATCGGCAGAACACGAGGGTCAGACCTACTACTTTTGCAGCAAGGGTTGCGTGACTAAATTCAACGCTGATCCGCTTCGCTACTTGTCGCCCGAGACACACCCAGTCGAAACAGGGCCGATTGATGCGGTCTACACCTGCCCTATGGATCCCGAGATTCAGCAGATTGGGCCAGGCAGTTGCCCCAAGTGCGGTATGGCACTCGAACCCATGCAAGCGACGATGCAAGAGGACACGCATGAACTAGATGACATGACACGTCGCTTCGTGTTTAGCCTGTTGTTGTCGCTTCCTCTTTTGCTGCTCACCATGGGTGACATGTTCGGCATCGACAGCTCGGGTTGGCTGGCACCGTCGGCCAATGGTTGGTTGCAGGGTGTGCTCGCTACCCCCGTCGTGCTGTGGTTTGGTGCTCCGTTTTTACAGCGCGCTACTCAATCATTTCGTACGGGTCACCTGAATATGTTCAGCCTGATTGGTGTGGGTGTGATGGCGGCATGGCTGTTTAGCCTGCTAGGACTGATAGCACCTGATTTTTTACCTGTTGCATTCACTATGGATGGTATGGCGCCGCTGTATTTCGAAGCCTCAGCAGTCATCGTTACGTTGGTCCTGCTGGGACAAGTGCTTGAATTACGCGCGCGATCGCGCACGAATGCTGCGGTGAGATCTTTATTAGCATTGACACCGAACACAGCGATACGAATACAAAATGACGGTAGTGAAAAAGAAGTGCCACTAGAACTGGTTCACAAAGAGGATCAACTGCGAATCAAGCCGGGCACGACGATTCCAGTGGATGGTGTGGTCATTGATGGTCACTCGACGGTCGACGAATCGATGATCACGGGTGAGTCTATGCCCGCCGAAAAACATAGTGGTAGCAAGGTCGTGGCTGGTACAGTCAATCTGCATGGTTCACTGCTGATGCGCGCCGAAAAAATCGGCGCTGACACCCTGCTCTCAAAAATAGTCAATCTGGTGAATCAAGCAGGTCGTTCACGCGCACCGATACAAAAACTCGCTGATCGTGTGTCGGGGTGGTTTGTTCCTACTGTGATAGTAATCGCTTTACTAAGCTTCATCCTCTGGGCCACGCTGGGTCCTCCACCCGGCATGGCGCATGGTTTAGTCGCTGCGGTATCCGTACTCATCATTGCTTGCCCTTGTGCTTTGGGATTAGCCACACCTATTTCTGTGATGGTCGGTATAGGTCGAGGCGCGCGCGACGGTGTATTAATTAAAGATGCTGAAGGTTTAGAGCTAATGGAAAAAGTCGACACGCTGATCGTCGATAAAACAGGCACTCTCACTGAAGGTAAACCCAAAGTACAACAGATCATTGCCAACGAAGGATTTGCACGAGCTGACGTGCTGGTTCTCGCAGCCGCATTAGAAAATCTTTCTGAACATCCGCTAGCGACTGCCATCATCGAACACATCAAAACACAATCACTTCCTATACTTGCGGTGAGTGACTTTAAAGCTATTACCGGCAAAGGCATACAAGCCGTGCTTGATGGTCAACCAGTGCGCTTAGGTAATTCACTTATGTTAAAAGAAGCGGGTATTGATACCAGCTCACTGCATCACAAAGCGAACGAATTACAAAACCAAGGACAAACAGTCATGTTCGTAGCTGTAGGCGAACGCTGCGCGGGCTTAATTAGTGTCGCTGATAGCATCAAACCGGAAAGCCGTGAAGCGATCCGCTTGCTGCATGCAGAAGGCGTGAAGATCATCATGATCACGGGTGATAATTTAAATACTGCGCGCGCTGTTGCCGGATCACTGGGGATTGATTCTATCTACGCCGATGTGCTGCCTGAAGATAAATTCAAACACGTGCAAGCTTTGCAAAAACAAGGGCACATTGTTGCGATGGCCGGCGATGGCATTAATGATGCTCCGGCATTAGCCGAGGCCAGTGTCGGCATTGCTATGGGTACGGGAACGGATATTGCGATGCAAAGTGCGCGCATCGTTTTAGTCAAAGGTGATTTACGTGGCATTGCTAAAGCACGGCAGCTCTCGCAAGCGACTATGCGCAACATTCGACAAAATTTATTCTTTGCCTTTGTCTACAATTTTGTCGGTGTGCCGATTGCAGCAGGCGCTTTGTATCCCTGGCTGGGTCTATTGTTGTCACCGATGATTGCGAGTGCAGCGATGAGCCTATCGTCCGTATCCGTGATTGCGAATGCACTCAGACTTCGGAATGTGAAACTGTAGACTTACTCTGGTTACTCTGATGACTCTGCTCAGCTAGTTTGCGTAGTACCAGACCCGCAGCGACAAATCCAAAGCTGGCGGTAACAACAACCGCTGAGCCGTAGCCAGCGCAATTAAGACCGTTAAGACCCTCATTACTTTCCTCGGTCGTTTCGTCATCCGTTACACATAACTCTGGATGACGAACCGGTTCGGTGGAATACACCGCATCAATACCAAATTTATTTTTGGTCCCGCGCGGAAAACCATGTAAGCGACGCAAGCGCTTGCGCACGCGTGCTAATAAAGGTTCTTGTTCCGTACGCGACAAATCACATACTGCTATTCGTGTGGGATCGACCTGTCCACCAGCACTACCTATAGTGACTAATGGAATGTGATTCGCCCGGCAATGAACGACCAGGGCCGTTTTAGCGCGCGTATTATCGATAGCATCAATCACATAATCAAACTGCCCCACCGGAATCAGCGTTGCTACATTATCGGGATCGATAAATTCTTCTACACGCGTCACCAAGCAATAGGGGTTGATCTGTGCAATGCGCTCCGCTAAGGCATCAACTTTGGATTTACCCAAGGTATCCGTGAGCGCATGTAGTTGACGATTGACGTTCGATTCAGACAGATGATCGAGATCGATCATAGTGATCTTGCCGATTGCGCTACGGGCTAGACCCTCAACCGCCCACGAACCCACGCCACCCACACCGATCACGCAGACATGCGCTTGTTTAAAGGAGGTCAGCGCTGATTCGCCGTACAAGCGCGCAATACCGCCAAATCGACGTTCAAAATCGATTGCATCGGAATCCGCTGGAATTAAAGGAAGTACAGTAGCCATGTCAGTATTTTAACGGACGGCGAACACTAGTATCCTCTACACTGCAACATTCCCAGATAATAATGAGTCAGCCGCTTACTGCGGCACTCATGATTTTTTTACCGTGTCTTTATCTTCCCCACTTTTTCGGCTAATCGCCGTCGCCGTCACTGCACATGTGGCGCTGGGCGCCGCGCGCGTTACGACAGCCCTGTATGCGCTGTCGCTGCATGCTTCCGCATTTACGGTTGGAACATTGATTGCGCTATTTGCTTTGTTTCCCATGCTACTGGCCGTACCCATGGGACGTGTGATTGATCGCATAGGCATGCGTAAACCATTGATGGTTGGCTGTTTGCTCGCCACAGCGGGTGTCATACTGGCAGCGTCGATTCCTGGCCTAACCGTGCTGTATCCCGCCGCTATGCTGATCGGTACTGGCTTTATGGCGATCTTCATCGGCACTCAACATGCGGTTGGCGTGGTGTCAGCACCTGATCAGCGTACCGCCAGTTACAGTCGACTCTCGCTAGGCTTTTCGATTTCATCGTTTACCGGACCGCTGATTGCAGGTTTCATGATTGATCATGCCAGCTACTCATATGCTTATTTAAGCTGCGGTTTGTTCACACTTGCTGCCTTTGCATTGACTGTAGGTGGTGCAGTTTCACACGTGACTGTGCAACCCATCACGCATCACCACAGTAAGGGTAGCCCACTGCAATTACTACGTGATCGCGAACTAAGACGCGTTTACATCATCGGCATTTTGTTAGCTGCAGCGTGGGATATGTTTGCCTTCGTCACACCCGTCCATGGATCGCAACTAGGCTTCTCTGCTTCTACCATAGGGATGATTCTTGCAAGCTTTGCAGCCGCGACATTTATAGTTCGCTTGGCCATGCCCGGTATTGTTCAGCGCTTCCGAGAATGGCAAATACTGACAGTGGCTCTGAGTGTAGCTGCACTCTGTTACGTGGCGTTTCCTTTTATGGACACACCCATCACACTCGCCGCCACCGCCGTAGTACTCGGACTCGCCTTAGGAACGGGTCAGCCGAATGTGCTGGCCTTATTACATACCATCGCACCGGCGGGACGCGGTGCTGAAGCGATTGGAATTCGTGCGACTATAGGGAATGCCAGTTCCATCATGATGCCAATAGCGTTTGGTGCTGCAGGTGCCGCACTGGGGATGTTTGTCGTATTCTGGAGCCTTAGCTTGGCCATTGCTGCGGGAATCCCTCTAGCGGCGAGTAAAGCAATGGCGCAATCTCGAAAAAAATTATCGACTTCACAGGAATAAAAACGTATGTCTATTGCTGATTTACGCCGTGACTACAGCCACGCGACTTTGTCTGAACACGAAGTAAACGCTGATCCCATACTCCAATTTGACACATGGTTTAAACAAACCTTAGCCGCTGAAGTACCCGAACCGAATGCGATGAGTTTGGCCACTATCGGTACCAACGGCCGTCCCTCTTCGCGGATTGTGCTGTTAAAAGATTTCGATCAACGCGGCTTTACCTGGTACACCAATTACGAAAGTAAAAAAGGGCACGATCTGGCGGCGCATCCTTTTGCCGCTCTGACCTTTCATTGGGTAGAACTGGAACGTCAGATACGCATCGAAGGATCGGTAGAGCGTGTAGCTGAAGCCGATAGCGACGCGTATTTTCAGATACGTCCTATCAAGAGTCGATTAGGCGCGATTGCTTCTGCACAGAGTCAACCTATCGATAGTCGCGAGCATTTAGAAGAAAAATTTGCGCAAGCAGAAGCCCATTACGGTGACACGCCACCACCCCGTCCCGCCCACTGGGGTGGTTATCGTTTACAACCTAATTGGATAGAATTTTGGCAGGGACGTCGCTCACGTCTGCACGACCGTATTGTTTACACGCTAGAGCTAGATGGGCAGTGGTCGCGTCAGCGCCTGC
>JACCDM010081739.1_pt1 | contig 10565 bp, 6 predicted proteins | sample 7445851 | NCBI WGS metagenome assembly JACCDM01 (sample SAMN15323438, study PRJNA562643) | freshwater metagenome | isolation source: river surface water | place: USA:Blue River Watershed | collected 2017-08-16
CGCTGCCGATCCGCGACCTGCACGCGACCGTCCTCCACCTGCTGGGCTACGACCACGAGCGCTTCACCTACAAGTACCAGGGGCTCGACCAAAAGCTGACCGGCGTCCTGCCCTCCAAGGTCGTCAAAGCCCTCGTCGCCTAAGCCGGATGTGGCGCGCGTGCTGCCTCGCCCTCCTGGCCGTCCTCCTGCGACCGGCCCAGGCCGGGGAGGCCGACGTCATCGTCTACGGCGCGACGCCCGGGGGCTTCTGCGCCGCGATCGCCGCGGCCCGGGAAGGCGCCAAGGTCATCCTGCTCGAGCCGACCGGACATCTCGGCGGACTCAGCACCGGCGGCCTCAGCCACTGTGATTCCAACCAGATGCGCCGGGAAGCCCTCACGGGCCTCTTCGAGGAATGGCATGCGCGGATCGCGGAGGACTATGTCGCCCGCGGCCGACCGGCGCCGTACGACCCGAAGGACAAGACCCCCGGGATCCGTTGGGTCTTCGAACCGAGCGTCGCGAGCCGCGTCACCCGGGGGATGCTTAAGGAGGCCGGCGTCACCGTCATCACCGGTTGCCCCCTGCGGACGGTGGAAAAATCCGGCACCCGGATCACCGCGCTGCGGACGACCCACGGCCCTTTTGCGGCCCGGGTCTTCGTCGACGGCACCTACGAGGGCGACCTGATGGCCGCCGCCGGCGTCTCTTGGGTTATCGGGCGAGAGAGCCGCGCGGAGCACGGCGAGTCCCTCGCCGGCAAACAGTACCCTAAGCCGGCGATGAAAGTGAACGGACTCGACGCGGCGGGCCGGCCGCTGCCGCTGATCACCGGCACGGAGGCGGGCCCCGACGCGGCGGCCGACGCTCATGTGATGACTTTCAGTTTCCGGCTCTGCCTGACCCGCGACCCGGCCAACCGGATACCGATCCCTGAGCCGAAGAACTACGACCCGGCGAGATTCGAGCTGGCCCGTCGCGCGCTCCAGGCCGGGATCCGCGGAATCGGCTTCGACCTGTACCCGCTACCCGGCAACAAGTTTGATGGCAACAACTCCATCCACGGTCAGGTCTCGCTGGGGCTCGTGGGCGGCAGCGATAAGTGGCATGCGGCCGATGAGGCGGAACGCGCCCGGATCTGGGAGCAGCATCGACAATATACCCTTGAGTTCCTCCGCTTCCTACGGACCGACCCCGCCGTGCCCGCCAAACTGCGGGCCGACTACGCCTCGCTGGGGTTCTGCCAGGATGAGTTCACCGAGACCGGACACTTCCCGCCGGCGCTCTACGTCCGCGAATCCCGGCGCCTGCAGGGCCTCTATGTCCTGACACAGAAAGACATCCTCGAGTCACCGCGCAAGGAAGACGCCATCGCCGTCTCGTCCTTCCCGATCGACTCCCACGATTGCCAGCGCGTGGTCCGGCCCGACGGCAGCGTCATCAATGAGGGCACCATCCTGCCCGTCCGGGTGCCGCAGACCGGCGTCGGCTACGCTTACCAAGTGCCTTACCGCGCCCTCTTGCCCAAGCCCGGGCAGTGCGCCAACCTCCTCGTGCCGGTCGCGCTCGGCAGCACGCACGTCGCCATGTCATCGCTGCGCATCGAAGGCGCCTGGATGGCCATCGGGCAGGCCGCGGGGGTCGCCGCCGCCCTTACCGCCCGCGGCGACCGCCCCTTACAGGAGCTGCCTTACGCCGAGTTGCGCGCGCGGTTGCTCGCCCAAGGGCAGACGCTGGAACTGCCGGCCGCGCCCGCCCGCAAGCCGACCCCGCCGGCCGGCCCCAAGGCTCCCGCGACGGCTTCCACGAACCTCACCTTGGACGACCAGGACGCCGAACTCACGGGCAGCTGGACCCGCTCCACGACCTTCAAGCCGCATGTCGGCCAGGGCTACCTACATGATGAGCGGCACGCGGACGGAAAATCCCGGGCCGTCTTCCGTTTCAAAGCACCGGCGGACGGCGAGTTCGACCTGCGCATGGCCTACTCCGCCCACCCCACGCGTGCGCAACGCCTGCCCGTGACCGTGAGCGGCGAAGGCACCGAGCAGCGCTGGGTCGTCGACCAGACCCTCCCCCCGCCCGCCGGCGAGACCTTCCGCAGCATCGGTCGGCTACGCCTGCGCCAAGGCGCCGACTACGTGCTCACCGTCGTCAACGACGGCGGTCCGGGCTTCACCATCCTCGACGCCTTCGAGCTGCGATCGGTACCCGCCGGCCGCTGAGGCGATGCGTCACTTCGGCGGCGGCAGGTAACGCGCCAGATCACGCATCGCGATCACCTGGCAACCGGCCTCCTTAAGCGCCGCCACGTAAGCCTCGAACTTGGCCGGGTCGGTATTGACCCAAGGATGACGGATATCCGGCACCCCGTGGAAGGTGATCACGGCGACCTTACCGTCGCGCGCCTGGGCGATGGCCGCCTTGAACTGCGCCAAGGTGCTGTCCGGCTTACCATCGAACACCTGCGGCAAGGTCAACGGGTCGTCCTTCGCCGGGTCGAAGACCCGTGCCCCGCCCGCCCGGGCGAAACGGTAACCCCGCTCGCGGAGCACCACCGTTGCCGCCGGGCTGGTCGCATAACCCGGATAAGAAAACGTCGTCGGCTTCGGGATGCCATGCTCGGCGCAACGTTGCTCGATGTGCGCGAGGTCCGCCGCGATCTCCGCCGGCTTCTGGCCATTCACGCCTTTATGGGCCCGCGTGTGGTTACCGATCTCAAAGCCTGCCTCATGCATCGCCTTGATCTGGGCCCAGGTCAGGTAGTGCGTCTTGTCCTGCAGGAACTCGAAGCCCTCGGTGATGTAGAAGGTCGCCCCGAAACCATGCTTCTTCAGCAAAGGGGCCACGAACGTCGCGTGACTGGCCACGGAGTCATCGAAGGTCAGGACCACGAGCCCGTCGGGAATCCGGGCGGCCGGGGCGGCCTCCGTGGCCGGCAGAACCGAGGTCCCAAGGGCAAGGAGGGCCAGGCAAAGCGGGGGGAGGCGCATGGGACGATGGTTATAAGCGAGGGACGAGGCCCGACAAGCCGGATAGACCGGCGAAATGGCGTTGCGGAACGTCGGACGGAACCAAACCTAGGTTCGCCCCGTCCAACCCCCATGCGCCTGCGTCCCGAACTCCTTGCCCTCCTCGCGCTCCCCTTGGCTTCGGCCCAGGAGACGGTCGATTTCGGCCGGCAGATCCGCCCCATCCTGTCCGAAAACTGCATCGCTTGCCACGGTCCCGATGAGAAAGCCCGCAAGGCCAAGCTGCGCCTGGACGACGAGGCCTCCGCGAAGTCCGACCGAAAGGGCGATATCGCGATCGTCCCGGGCAAGCCCGAGGCCAGCTCGCTCATCCAACGCATCGAGTCCAAGGACCCCGACGAGGTGATGCCGCCGCCCAAGCAGCACAAGACGATCTCACCCGAACAGCTCGCGCTGCTGAAGACCTGGATTCGCCAAGGAGCCAAGTGGGGCAAGCATTGGTCCTATGAACCGGTGGCCGCGGTCAAGGTCCCCGCGAACGGCGAAGCCAACCCGATCGACGCCTTCCTGCTCGAACGCCTCCGGCGCGAGAAACTCGCCTTCTCCGCCCGCGCCGACCAAGCCCTCCTGATCCGCCGCACGGCCCTCGACCTCACCGGACTGCCGCCGACGCCGGCCGAGCTGGAACGTTTCGCCCGCGCCCCGCAGTCCCAGGTGGTCGACCACTACCTGGCGCAGCCGACGTTCGGCGAGCATTGGGCCCGCGGCTGGCTGGACCTCGCCCGCTACGCCGACAGCGCCGGTTACCCCAGCGACCCAGGCCGCTCGATCTGGGCCTACCGCGACTGGGTGATCCGCGCCTACAACGCCAACCTGCCGTTCGACCGCTTCACGGTCGAGCAGCTGGCCGGCGACCTCCTCCCGAACCCCACCCAGGACCAGCTCATCGCCACGGCGTTTCACCGCAACACGATGACGCAGAACGAGGGCGGCACGAGTGACGAGGAATTCCGCACGGCCGCCGTCATCGACCGCGTCAACACCACGTACGCGGTCTGGATGGGCACCACGATGGCCTGCGCCCAGTGCCACACGCACAAGTACGACCCGATCACCATCACCGAATACTTCCGGTCCTACGCCTTCCTGAACCAGACGGCCGACTCCGACAAGGGCGACGAACGCCCGACGATGGAGATCCTCACGCCCGAGCAGAAGGCGGCCCGCGCGGACCTGCAGAAGCGCTCCGCCGCCGCGGAGGCCGCCTTGGCCACCGTGCGTCCCGAATGGCTGAAGGGCTTCGACGCCTGGCTCGCGACCAAGGCCAACATCGCCGAGAAGAAGGTCGCGGCGATCTTCACCCTCCCGAAGGAGAAACGCAATGCGGCCCAGACGAAGCAGCTCCAGGACTATTACGTGCGCAACGTCGCTCCCGAGACCAAGGCCGAGCGCGAGGCCGCGGCCCAGCTCAAGCAGCAGCTGGCCGCGCTGAAACCTCCGACCGTACCGGTCCTGCAGGAACTCCCCGCGGCCCAGCGACGCAAGACGTTCGTCCAACTGCGCGGCAACTGGCAGGCCCTCGGCGAGGAGGTCAGCGCGGCCGTGCCCGCCGCCTGGCATCCCTTCCCCGAGAAAGCCCCGACCGACCGCCTCGGTTTCGCCCAATGGCTGATCAGCCCGCGCAACCCGCTGACCGCCCGCGTGCAGGTCAACCGCCTCTGGGAGACCGTCTTCGGCGTGGGCATCGTCCGGAGCAGCGAGGAGTTCGGCAGCCAAGGCGACCTCCCCGTGCACCCTGAGCTGCTCGACTGGCTGGCCGGGGAGTTCGTCCGCAGCGGCTGGGACACGAAGCATATGCTTCGGCTGATGTTCACGAGCCGGGCCTACCAGCAGACGTCCGCCAGCGATCCCGCCCTCAACGAGCGCGACCCGGACAACCGCCTCCTGGCCCGCGGCCCGCGTTTCCGCCCATCCGGTGAACTGCTGCGCGACCAGGCCCTCGCCGTCGCCGGACTGCTCAGCAGCAAGATGTACGGGCCGCCCGTGCGCCCGATGCGCCCGGCGTCGGGCCTGACCGCGGCTTTCGGCGGCAGCAACGACTGGACGACGAGCCCCGGCGAGGATGCCCGCCGGCGCAGCGTCTACACGGACACGCGCCGCAACAGCCCCTACCCGAGCTTCACGACGTTCGACGCCCCGAACCGGGAGACATGCACGCTCCGCCGCGGTCGCTCCAACACGCCGCTGCAGGCGTTCGTGACCTTGAACGACCCCGTCTTCGTCGAGGCCAGCCAGGGCCTCGCTCGTCGCGTGCTCAAGGAAGGCCCGAAGGATACCGCCGGTCGCCTGCAGCTGGCCTACCGCCTCTGCGTCGCCCGCGGAGCCGACGCGCAGGAGCTCAAGGCCTTGGAGACCTTGCTGCAACGCTCCCTGACCACCTACCGAGCCGACCCCGCCCTGGCCGTCAAGATGGCGACCCAGCCGATCGGGGCCGCCGACAAAGGCGCCGACCTCGCCGAGCTGGCCGCGTGGACGGCGGTCGCGAGCGTGGTGATGAACCTCGATGAATTCCTGATGCGTCGCTGACCATGAGCCACCCCCACCTTCATCCGGTCCGCGAGGCGCAGCTGCGCCTCCAGACGCGCCGCCAATTCCTGAGCAGCGCCGGCCAGTTCAGCCTCGGCGCCATCGCCCTGCAGGCGCTCTCGGGCGACACGCTCGCGGCCGCCACCCAACCCGAGAATCCCCTCGCCCCGCGACGCCCCCCGCTCAAGGCCCGGGCCAAGCGCGTCATCTACCTGCACATGTCGGGCGGCCCGCCCAACCTCGACATCTTCGACCCGAAACCGGCCTTGGTGCAGCACAACGGCCAGCCCTGTCCGGACTCCTTCCTGAAGGGCCGGACCTTCGCCTTCACGAGCGGCGTGCCCAAGCTCATGGGCTCGCCGCGCACCTATAAGCAGTACGGCAAGGGCGGGCTGTGGATGAGCGACGCGGTGCCGAATTTCCAGACGGTAGCCGACGACGTGACGCTCCTGCGCGCGATGCATACGGACCAGTTCAACCACGCGCCGGCCGAGCTGCTGCTCTTCACGGGCCACGCCCGCCAAGGTCGCCCCTCGCTGGGCTCCTGGGCCACCTACGGCCTGGGCACGGAAAACCAGGACCTCCCGGGCTTCGTCACCCTCATCTCCAGCGGCACCCAGCCCAGCGGCGGCCAAGGTTGCTGGGGCAGCGGCTTCCTGCCCTCGGTGTACCAGGGCGTGCAGTGCCGCAGCAAGGGCGACCCGGTCCTCTTCGCCAACGATCCGCCTGGCATGACCCGCGATTTGCGCCGGGCCACGCTCGACGCGCTCAAGGACCTCAACCAGCGCCAGCAGGACGAGCTCGGTCACGCCGAGACCGTCACCCGCATCGCCCAGTACGAGCTGGCGTTCCGCATGCAGACGAGCGTGCCCGACGTCATGGACATCTCCAAGGAGTCCACCGCGACGCTCGAGGCCTACGGCGCCAAGCCAGGCGAGGCCAGTTTCGCCAACAACTGCCTGCTGGCCCGGCGCCTCGTCGAGAAAGGCGTCCGCTTCGTCCACCTGTTCGACTGGGGCTGGGACTTCCACGGGACCAACCCCCGCGAGGATATCCGCGACGGCCTCACCAAGAAGATGGCCGCGACGGACAAGCCCGCGGCGGCCCTCATCAAGGACCTCAAGCAGCGCGGCCTCCTCGATGACACCCTCATCGTCTGGGGCGGGGAATTCGGCCGGACGCCGTTCCGCGAGGGCCGCACTTCCGGCGGTTCGGTGCTGGGGCGCGACCACTACCCGGACTGCTTCTCGATCATGCTGGCGGGCGGCGGGGTGAAGGGCGGCTTCTCCTTCGGGGAGACCGACGAGATGGGCTTCGCGGGCGTGAAGGACAAGGTGCACGTGCACGACCTGCAGGCGACGATCCTCCACCTGCTCGGCTTCGACCACGAACGCCTGACCTACCGGTTCCAAGGACGCGATTACCGTCTGACCGACGTCCATGGCGAGGTCGTCAAGGCCGTCCTGGCCTGACCCGGCCGCCATTTGCCTCGCAACCCGGGGCGGGCGGGCTTGTCTACGAGGCAAGCCCCACCCCGCCCATGCGCCCCGCCCTCGCCTGCCTCGCCTCGGTCACCGCCCTCGCGGCCGCCGAGGTCACGTTCACCAAACAGACCATCACCAAGGACTTCGTCGCCGAAGGCTGCGCGGTGGCCGACTTCAACCATGACGGCCGGCTCGACGTGGCCGCGGGGCGCTTCCTCTGGCTCGGACCGGACTTCAAGGAGAAGGTCGCCTACACGCCGGAGCGCAACAACGCGGGCGGTCCGAGCAAGACGCCCTACAACCCGTCGACGGGGTACTCGGACTACTTCATCCAGTTCGCCTACGACTTCACCGGCGACGGCTGGATGGACCTGCTGGTCTTCGGCCTGCCGGGCGAGCCCGCCTTCGTCTTCGTGAACCCGGCCGGCAAGGGCGGCGACTGGGCCCGGCATAACATCTTCGACGTGGCCGACGGCGAGTCGCCGGCGTTCGTCGACGTCAACGGCGACGGCAAGCCCGAACTGCTCTGCCACACCAGCGACCTCGTGAAGCCGAAGACGGCCAAGGGCGGCAAGTCCGGCGGTCAGTTCGGCTACGCCGAGATCGACTGGAACAACCCGCTGGGCAAGGCGCGCTTCCGCCCGATCACGCCCAAGACCCCGGCGAACGACCAGAAGATCTTCAAGTACACCCACGGCTACGGCGCCGGCGACGTCAACGGCGACGGCCGGGTCGACATCCTCGAGAAGGATGGCTGGTATGAACAGCCGAAGGATACCTCCAAGGACACGGACTGGGTCTTCCACCCGGCGAAATTCGGCCAGGGCGGCGCGCAGATGTACGTGCTCGACGTCAACGGCGACGGGCGCAACGACGTCATCACGAGCCTCAAGGCCCACGGCTACGGCCTCTCGTGGTTCGAACAGAACGCCGACGGCTCCTTCACGGAGCGCAAGATCATGGGCGCGACGCCGGCCGAGAACCCGCAGGGCGTGGTCTTCAGCCAGCTACACGCGATCCAGCTGGCCGATGTCAACGGCGACGGGCTGCCCGACATCGTCACGGGCAAGCGGCGCTGGGCCCACGGCCCCAAGGGCGACGACGAGCCCATGGCCGACCCGGTGGTCTACTGGTTCGAGCTCAAGCGCGACGGCAAAGGCGGCGCGAGCTACGTCACCCATCAGGTCGACCGCGACAGCGGCATCGGCACGCAGTTCTGGACCGGCCCGCTCACGCCGCAGGCCAAGCCCGCGATCGTGACCGCGAACAAGCACGGCGTCTTCGTCTTCACCCAGAAGTAGGCCTCCGCACATACCCGACAAGGGGTCAGACCCTATTACTGGGGTCTGGCCCCATTGTTTTTGCACCAGGGGGATTATACGCCCAACTTACCCACGACCCCATGCGCTCCCTGCTCTGCCTGCTTGCGCTCTGCGCTACCCTCTTCGCCGAGACCATCGCCGACCGTAAAGTGGTGCTGGGACTCGGGGACACCTGCGCTCAGGCCCCCAAGACCTACGAAGCCGAGGGCTTCAAGGCGGATGGCCCGATCCGCGCGATCTTCTTCGACTCCCTGCCCCACCAAGGGAAACCCACCCGCGTCTTCGCCTGGATCGGCCTCCCTGCCAAGCGCGAGGGCAAGGTCCCCGGCATCGTCCTCGTCCACGGAGGCGGCGGCACGGCTTACAAGGAATGGGTCCGGAAATGGAACGCCCAAGGCTTCGCGGCCATCAGCATCGCGGTCGAGGGCCAGACGGACCAGGAGGAAAAGCCGGCAGGCAAAGGCCGTACCGGCTGGGCCCGCCACGCCTTCGCCGGCCCCGCCCGCGATGGCATCTTCGCCGACACCAAGCTGCCGCTGAGGGAACAATGGATGTACCACGCCCTCGCCGACACGATGCTGGCGAACTCGTTGCTCCGCTCCTTGCCCGAAGTCGACGCCACGAAGATCGGCGTGATGGGTGTCTCCTGGGGCGGGGTGATCACGAGCACGGTCCTCGGGCTCGACGACCGCTTCGCCTTCGGCATCCCGACCTACGGCTGCGGCCATCTCTTCGACGCCGAGAACCACTGGGGCCGGGCACTGCATGACAACGAGGGCTACCGTCAGGTCTGGGACGGACTGAACTACGCCGACCGCGTGAAGATGCCGGTGCTCTGGCTCTCCTGGCCGCAGGACGCCCACTTCCCGCTCGGCTGCCAGGCCGAACACTACCGTAAGGCCCCCGGACCGCGCATGGTCTCGCTCATCACGAAGATGGGCCACAGCCACCCCGCCGGCTGGAACCCGCCCGACAGCTACGCCTTCGCGAAGAGCGTCGTCGAGACCGGCAAACCCTGGGGCAGCTCGCCTTCGGCCAGGACCCAGGACGGCACGGCCATCGCCGTCTTCCATTCCTCCAAACCGCTCACGCGTGCCGTGCTCGTCTCGACGACCGACAAGGGCTTCACCGGCACGCGTAAATGGGTCGAGACGCCGGCCATGGCCGCGAGCGGCGGCGGCGGGACGACCGCCTCCGCCCCCCTGCCGCCCGGGACGACCGCGTGGTATGTCAACGCCTACGCCGGCGACCTGACGCTCACCTCCGATTACCAGGAAACCCGATGAAGCCATCCCTGCGCCATCTCCTCGCCCTCTTGCTCCTACCCGTCGCCCTGGGCGCCGCCGAACCGACCAAGCCCAATATCCTCGTCATCCTGGCCGATGACCTGGGCTACGGGGATATCCGCGCCTACAACCCGACCCGCGGCAAGATCCCGACGCCGCACCTGGACCGGCTGGCCGCCGAAGGCATGCGTTTCACGGACGCGCACTCGTCCTCCGGCGTCTGCTCACCCTCGCGCTACGCCCTGCTGACGGGTCGTTACCATTGGCGGACGCGTCTCCAGAACGGCATCGTCGGGGTCTTCGGCGAGCCGCTCATCGCCCCCGACCGGTTGACCATCGCCAGCCTCGCCAAGCAGCACGGCTATCGGACCGCGGCCATCGGCAAATGGCACCTCGGCTGGGATTGGCCGATCGCCGAGGGCGACCGGGCGCTGTTCCGCGGCACGAAGGAAAACGACGCCGCCGCACCGGAAACGAATCGTGCGGCTTGGGCGAAGGTGTTCGGCCAACGGATCGCGGGCGGACCGACGACCCGGGGCTTCGACCGCTACTTCGGGACCGACGTACCGAACTGGCCGCCCTACTGCTTCATCGAGGATGACCGCACCGTCGGCATCCCAAGCGAATTCCTGCCCAAGGAATACTTCCGTGACCACCTCGCCAGCCTGCCCGGCCCCGCCCTGCCGGCCTGGAAGTTCGAGCGCATCCTCCCGACGCTGACCGAACGGGCGTGCGCATTCGTCACCGAATCCGCCCGCGCCCCGCAACCCTGGCTGCTCTACCTCCCGCTGACCACGCCCCACACGCCGCTGGCGGTCAACGCCGAGTGGCAAGGCAAGAGCGGCCTGAACAACGCCGCGGCCGACCTGATCATGGAGACCGACGCCGCGGTCGGCAAGGTGCTCGCCGCGCTCGAGGCCAGCGGTGCGGCCAA
>JACCDM011180779.1_pt1 | contig 10559 bp, 7 predicted proteins | sample 7445851 | NCBI WGS metagenome assembly JACCDM01 (sample SAMN15323438, study PRJNA562643) | freshwater metagenome | isolation source: river surface water | place: USA:Blue River Watershed | collected 2017-08-16
CCCTACTCCAGAAAGAATTATTCCTTCCATCGGATTTAGTAATGACAAAGGAATCTCAGTACAAGCATTTGAAGATTCTTTGAAATCGGGTTTTTATAAAGTGGTTGGAGAAATTGGTTTACAGTACCAAGGTATTTCCCCAAGCGACATGTCGGTTGATAAATATTTTGAAGTGGCCGAGCGACTAAATGTTCCAGTGGCTATTCACATGGGAACAGGCGGGAATGGAATGGCAAATTTAACTTCTCCAAAGTATCGTGCTTCCATGGGAAATCCTTTATTATTAGAAGATTTATTGGCTAGACACCCTACAATGAAGGTTTGCGTGATGCATGCGGGTTACCCAATGATTGACGAAATGGTGGCCTTAATGGGAGCAAATGCTTACGTTTATGTGGATGTAGCTGGAATGATTTGGAGTTATCCATTGGAAGAAATCCACGCCTATATCAAACGTTTAGTTCAAGCAGGATTCGGCAAACGAATCATGTATGGAACCGACCACATGGTTTGGCCGAAATTAATGGAAACATCTATTGGCGTCATTGAAAATGCACAATACTTATCTCATGATCAAAAACGTGATATTTTGTACAATAACGCGATGAGGTTTTTTAGATTAGATCCGGAGAAATATAAATAGTTGGAAAGTGGATAGTTGAAAGTGAAGAAATTATAACTCTCCACTCTCAACTACCTATATCCATAAACCTTTGCAGACCTCATGATCCATGGTAATTCATCTGGTGTTTTGGCAACTGTTTCGTTTAATTTAAGTTTTAAAAACTTTGTTTTTTTCTGTTGTAGATAAACAGTGTTTTCTCCTTCGCTTCCCTTTATTTGGTCAGAAATTGTTTCCCAGCTTTGGCCATCCTTTGAAACCATTACCGAATAAGATTTTGGAAAGGTAGTGATCATTGGAATATTCGTTGGGGGAGATTTAGGATCAGGTCTCCAACCTCTTTTAATGGAAGAAGGAGAAACAAAAATAAATTCAGAAAGCGATATTTCTTTAGGGAATTCAATTTGGTAATACATGTCTTTTTCTTGTCCTATGCCAGTAGACCATCCTTCATATGTAAAGGCTGTCTTGGGAGAAATATTTCCTCCTACACGCGTATTGGCAGTATGGCTTGCTGTTATTTTCCAATCAGGTGTTAAAGAAATCTCCTCTGGTACCTCTTTTAGTAATTGAGGATATTTGTAAATGGTGCTTTGGCTAGAGGTTTTAGCCCGTATGGCTGCTACTTGTGCCGGACTCACAAAAGAGGCTTCATTTGATAAACCATTTCTTATAAATGAAACCACATCGGCAATCCATTGGTCTTTTTGGTCTTTCATTGGAGCCATTAAACCACCCGTGTATGTTTTATTATCAATGGCTCCTTCTAAACCATGTAATACCACTCGGATAGCATATTCTGGGTGACCTTGGATACGAGCATTACCAGCTAAACCCGGTGCCAGTAATTTTCCATTGCCAGCATCTTTGCCCATTCCATTGTTTCCATGACATTGAGAACAGAGTTCATTGAAAATCAATTCACCCCTCTCTAGAATTGCCTTCTGGTCTTTATTGAGTTCAGGTGCTCCAAAAGGTCCCATATTTCTTGGTTTTGGGGGATTGATGATTTGTTCTCCCACCAATTTGATACCTGCAATGGGGTTTTTCTCAATTGTTAATTTGATATTTTTTTCTAATTCAGGAATTTTCAAAAATTTATTACTCAACATAGCCTGTACAGCGGCCTCATCATCTTTATCTCCCAATAGGGCAATATAATTTTCATGTAAACTCTTATCACCATTTTTTACCAAGGTTTCTCCTGCTCGCATGGCTTGTATGCGAATCTTTGGATTGGAATCCTTCATTAATTGAGAAATGGTTGAGGTCTTTAATCCATCAATACCTTCTAAAGTCCATAAGGCTTGTATGCGAGCATACAAATTTTTATGGTTCAGTGCCATTTTAGTGAGCATCGGAATTACTGATTTGGGTTTTCTAGCAACTAATTCTTGTTGGGCAGCATCCCTCCACCATCCGTTCGGATGAGCTAAATAGGAAACTAATAAGCTTGGGGTAGCCGTGTACATATTTGGTTTTTTTAAGTCGCGTGCTTTCGATTCATGAGTGATTCGCCATATTCGTCCCAAACCTACTACTTTGTCCAATTGGTATTGTTCAATTTTAGTGCGTAAATAACTTCCTTTTGGTGTCCATTGTCCTTCTTGAATGATGCCATGATACATGTCCACTACATACAAAGAACCATCTGGCGCGGTTGCCATATCCACAGGCCTAAACAATGGATCAGTGCTTTTTAAAAATTCAGATTTTTGATCTTGGTATACATTATGAAGAGTAGTTAATCCTTCTTTCACAACGGGATTGATTTGTCGTACGATTCGAGCAACGGGTTCTCCATAAAAGTATTGGCCTACCATGTCTTTTGGCAATCGATCACCTCTATAAATTTCGTTTCCAGCCGAACCAGTCACACGCAATAAAGAACCATCAGGTTGTCTAACTTCATCCATTCCACCTTGCATATCTGCAATTTTTACAGCGGCACCCCATGGGGTTGTAAATCCTGGAGCTAATTCATCTTTGAAATCAAAATTGCCATAATGAATAGGGAATTGAAAATAAGACGGCACTCCTGAAGCCCCTCCTTGAAACCATAATTTTCCTTCCAAATCATGGGCAATACCCCATTGTGCTCTGTTTGTTCCCGTCTTTTCACGGATAATGCCATTTGGCGTTTCTCTGATTCGAAATGCATTCACTGTCGAATAAAGCCAATTGTCCATTCCTCTATATAAAAAGGCTTGCTGGTGTTCAACATTGCCCGATCTTCCGTATTTATTTGTGAAAAACTCTTTTTTATCGGCCTTACCATCCCCATCTGTATCTATATATTTATAAATGTTGTCTTGATCCGACTCCATTGTAAGTATTGCGTTTTTGCCATAAGGCAATACAAATCGCGGAAAAATTAGTTTGTCTACAAAGGTGGTTCCAGTTTCGTAAACTCCATCACTATTTTTATCCTCCCATCGAGAAATTCGACTTGTTGGTTCTAATTCATTTTTAGAATCGGCATCTAACATGTACGAACGAAGTTCTAAAACATACATGCGTCCATCATTATCAAATACAATTTCGCCAGGTTGTTGGATGGCTGGCTCCGTTAAAACTGGCTCTATTTTAAAACCAGGAGGCAATTGAAATAATTTGGCTTCTTCTTGTGGACTCAAGGGCTGAATGGGTTCTTTGGCAGATAGGTCAATACCCTTCCAGTCATCAGAATTTGGATCCACCCCTTCTGGTAATTTGATTTTTCGGGTTGTATCCATTTGCTGAGCAGTGATGATTTCTTGGATTAATTTGCTTGAAGAAAAACTACTAGAAATAGATGTTAATAAGCCGAACGCAAAAAGTCCTAACAGACCAATACCAAGGGTAGGCTTTAATTTCATTTTAAAATAGGTTTAAGAGGATCGCCTAATTGAATAGACCATCCTATTGTAAAATTTTTCCAATAAAGGTGTAAAAAAAAGAGACCAAATGCAAACCCATCTGTATCTTTGAACCTTATAAATCAAGATAACATGAAAGGACAAAAAGTAGCCATAATCGGTGCTTCAGGTTTCATTGGGAATTTTATTATCCAAAAATTTTCTACCGCCAAAATCATTGCTTTTACTCGAAAGCCAATGCACAATCTTCCCGAAAATGTGGAAAATCATGTGGTTGATTTTACAGATTGGGAATCGATGAAGGAAAAGTTAATGGGAGTTGATACTGTATTTAGTTGTATGGGCACCACTTTTAAACAAGTAAAAGGCGATTTGAATGTCTACCATAAAGTAGATGTGGATATTCCATTACAATTCGCGAAAATTGCTAAAGATGCTGGGGTAAAGCATTTTTTACTTGTTTCTTCTGTAGGAACGAGTCCAAATGCTAAAGGCTATTATTTGAAAATGAAGTGGGAGCTAGAAGAGGCATTAGATAAACTTGGTTTTGAATCTCTTTCTATATTTAGACCTTCCTTGTTGATGGGAACTCGTAAAGAATTTAGATTGATGGAGCGTATTTTTCAAGGTATCATGGGCGTTTTATCTTTTCTAATTCCTGGTGCATATAAGCCTATTAAAGGAGAAGAGGTCGCCCAAGCAATGATCAATAAATGTTTGCAAAAAGGTTCAGGAACAGAAATTTTAGAGTATAAGCAAATAAAAGCCCTTTCATAGGGCTTTTTAATTATTTAGAACACTAAAAAATGGTATTTGTCTCAATTTAATATATTCGTCTTTATCCTTTTATTTTTTCTAGTAACTTTATAGTTAAACCTATTGAATAACTTATGAAATCAAACAGAAGAAATTTTATCCAATCTTTCGGCTTGGGTGCGGCTAGCCTTGGATTGGGTTCTCAAGTAAATGCAGCTTCCTTGTCGCCAATATCTGGTTCAAATGATGGTCAAGTGCTTTTTGTTGGGGATAATTTATCTCTAGCGAATACACAATATGGAAAAATTCGTGGATTCCAATTAAGAGGAATACATACTTTTTTGGGAATTCCTTATGGCGCCGATACCTCCGGAAAGAATCGATTCATGCCTCCTCAAAGTCCTGAAGCTTGGAATGATGTAAGAAATTGTTTTTGGTGGGGTAATACGGCCCCTCAAATCATGGAAAAGCGCTATGCGAATGTAGTGGCTTCTTTTGTAGATCATTGGAATTACGACGATGTATCGGAAGATTGTTTGAAATTAAATGTGTGGACTCCGTCCATTGATTCTCAAAAACGAGCAGTTGTGATTTGGTTACATGGGGGTGGTTTTACCAATGGAAACGCAATCGAACAAGATGGATATCATGGAGAGAATTTAGCTCGTTTAGGAAATATTGTTTTTGTTTCTATAAATCACCGCTTAGGGCCTTTCGGATTTTCAAATTTGGCAGCAGCAGGTGGCCATGCCGCATCTGGAAATGTTGGAAGCCTAGACATGGTTGCAGCTTTGCAATGGGTGAAAGACAACATAGCAAATTTTGGTGGCGATGCCAATAATGTAACAATCATAGGACAATCAGGTGGAGGTTCAAAAGTAACGACTTTGATGAATATGCCCTCTGCCAATGGTTTATTCCACAAGGCAGTAGCCCTTAGTGGGAGTTCATTGATTGGAAGCAACAAAGAATACTCCGAAAAATTAGGGTTAAAAATAATGGAAGAGGCAGGGTTGAAGCCTGGAGAAATTGATAAATTACAGCAAATTCCTTGGCGACAATACATCGATATTGCTGATCGGGCAACTGCAAAAATGGCCGATGAGGCTAAAAGGATGAACGTAGTTAGAGGAGGATTTTCTCCTGTTTCAGATGGGGTATATTTATCTGATAAAGCATACTTTTCAGACCCTAATCATTTTTCAGCAGATATTCCATTAATAATCAATACAACTTTCCATGAAATGAATCCAAATCGTACGGATGCAAGCTTAGAAAGTATTTCATTGGAGGGGGTAGTAGATAAGATTAAGTCGCGGTTTGGAGCAGATTCCTCAAAAATAGTGGAGGCTTATCATAAGAATTTCCCTAATGCTCGCCCAATCGAATTATGGGCTATGATTGTCTCCAATCGAAAAAATGCAATTGCAACTGCCAATGCAAAAGCTGGACAAAAAAAGGCTCCCGTTTATGTCTCTTGGTTCGGTTGGCAGCCACCTTTGTTTGATAATCGGATGAGGGCATTTCATTGTGACGACATCTGTTTTTGGTTTTATAATACAGATTTAATGTTGACTCATACCGGTGGTGGTAAAAGGCCTAGAGCTTTATCTTCCAAAATGGCCAAATCGTTTTTAAATTTCATGAAAACAGGTAATCCAAATGGTGGTGGACTGCCTAATTGGAAACCCTATACCCCCGAAATTGGAGAAACCTTGATATTAGATGATGTGTGTCAATTAGTAAATGATCCAGACCGTGAAGCAAGAAAATCCTTAGGATAAATGGATACTCGTATGATGATGAAGGTAAATTTTTTTTTAAGGGAGTATAAACCAATTTCTTTAATCAAAAATAAATTGCCCGATTTATATCTGCAATATGGGGCGGTAAATTAAAACATAATTTAAAAATGAAAAGATTTTTATTAATCGCATGTCTAGCGCTTTCGATTACAGCACTAAACGCCCAAAGTAAAATTGATCGTATTGAGATTCAGAGCCTAGCACTTATTAATCCAGGTGGGGAAAATCCGAATCGGAAGGTGTCTATTTATTTGCCTCCAGGGTACGAGCTGGGCACTAAAAAATATCCAGTGATTTACTATTTACATGGATTTTTTGGAACAGACATGATTTCTTCTGCCATGCAGGCAATTTTGGATAAAGGTATCCAGTCAGGGAAAATACGACCTTTTATCTTGGTGCAAGCCGATAATAAAAATTTAATGGATGGTAGTTTTTATACCAATTCAAGCCTTACAGGCAATTGGGAGGATTTCATGGTAAAAGAAGTAGTTGGGTATGTAGATACTCATTATCGGACAATCGCTAATCGGGATGGTAGAGGCATAGGCGGCCATTCCATGGGTGGTTATGGGGCCTTCAAGTTGGGGATGTTGCATCCGGAAGTGTATAGTTCCATTTATGCGCTAAGTCCAGGCCTGTTGGCTTTTGTGAAAGAATTTGGGCCAAATTCAACTTCTTACAAAGAGTTGGGGAACATCAAAACCTTAGAAGAATTGAATAAGTCCTATTATCCAAAAGTATTAACTGCTGTGGGTAGAGCTTGGTCCCCAAATCCGAATGTGCAGCCTTTTCAATGTGATTTTCCCTACTCCTACGAAAACGGACAATTGAAAGTAAATCAAGCTGTCCTAGAAAAATGGGAAGCCAATATGCCAGTGTACATGGTGGGAAAATATGCTGATAACCTGCGTAAAATAAAGGCTATCAAATTGGATTGGGGGAGAAACGATTCACAGCGTTTTCCCATTCAGGTTGGTATGTTGAGTCAGCGATTAGAAAATTTAGGAATACACCATTTTGCAGAAGAATACATTGGCGATCATAATAACAAAATTTGGAGTGAGGATGGTCGCGTGTTGAATGATCTATTGCCTTTTTTTAACGATTATTTAAGCTTCTAAAATGGCTATCGCTGGATTTATTACCATACTTGTTTTTTTAGCGGCTATTATATCCAAGAGAATGTCGGTGCTGACCGCTTTAGTTCTCATTCCGATAGTCGCTGCATTGCTAATGGGTATTCCTGTCAAAGAATTAGGCCCCATGATATTAGATGGTATCAAGCAGGTGGCTCCGACAGGCATCATGTTAATTTTTGCGGTTTTGTACTTTGCCATCATGTTGGATGTTGGTTTGTTTGATCCGGTCATTCAACGATTGCTTAAAATAGTTGGTGGCGACCCTCAAAAAGTATTGATTGGAACGGCCATTTTAACCATGTTAGTGCATTTGGATGGCGATGGTACAGCCACCTTTATGATTGTCATTTCTGCCTTTTTGCCTTTATATGAGCGTTTGCAAATCAAAAAGGTCTATTTGGCAGGTATTGTGGCATTGGGTGTGGGACCAATTCACTTAGTACCTTGGTCGGGCACTTCTGCAAGAGCCATCTCCACATTGCAAACAGATGCTATTCATATTTTTAATCCTAATTTGACTTCCATTTTTGCAGGAGTTATATGGGTGCTTTTTGTCGCTTACTACTGGGGTAAAAAAGAGCAAAATCGACTAGGAATTCAGCAAGTATATGTGGATGAAGTGATTGATTCAACAGAAAAGGCCGCCTTAAAGCGGCCAAAGTTACTTTTATTCAATACAGTTCTTACCATTGGATTGATCATTGTGTTGATGAAGGGCATTTGGCCAACACCCGTTTTATTTTTAGTTGGAGCTATGATTGCCTTAATCGTAAATTATCCATTGTTGGCAGAACAAAGTAAAGTCTTGAAGTCGCACGGAGGAAATATCTTTTCGGTATCATCCATGATATTTGCGGCCGGAGTCTTTTCAGGAATTTTAACGGGTTCAAAAATGATTGAGGCTATGGCCGAAGCTATGGTATCTGCCGTACCTGCCGAACATGCAAGTTTAATTCCTGTCCTTACGGCCATTACAAGTGTGCCTGCCAGTTTACTATTCACACCAGATGCCTATTATTTTGGAGTGGTACCCGTATTGGCAAAGACCATGGTGAGTTTCGGTTTAGATCCCTTGCAGATTGGTCGAGCGGCCTTGTTGGGACAAATGACAGTCGGATTTCCGCTTTCTCCTCTCACCGCCTCAACGTTTTTACTGATTAGTTTAACGAAAGTGGAATTGGGGGAACATCAAAAAAACGTATTTTTTTGGGCACTTGGTACAAGTTTGGTCATGACGATAGTTGCCATTTTAACCGGTTCAATAAGTTTGTAAATGAAATCCATTCGAATAGGTTCTGGTGCTGGTTTTTCAGGTGATCGTATCGAACCTGCTGTGTTGTTGGCTTCAAAAGGAAAACTAAACTATTTGGTGCTAGAATGTCTTGCTGAGCGGACGATTGCCTTGGCGCAAAAGCGTAAAATGGCTAATCCTAACGAGGGCTATGACCCTTTGTTGGAACGAAGAATCAGACCTTTAATCAGACATTTAGCAAACAATAAAGTTCGATTGATCAGTAATTTGGGTGCGGCAAATCCGATTGCTGCCGCTAAAATTATAAAACAAATTTGTGCAGAAGAAGGTTCAAATTTGAAAATTGCAGCTGTCCTTGGCGATGATGTCTTGCCTTGGGTTCAACAGAGCAAGTCAAACCTGATAGCCATGGAATCAGGTAAATTACTTGAAACCTACGAAATTCTCTCGGCCAATGCGTATGTTGGGATTGAAGGTATTTTGGAAGCATTAAAAGAAGAGGCAGATATCATTATAACGGGTCGGGTGGCAGATCCGTCTTTGTTTTTAGCACCTATGGTCTATGAATTTGGTTGGGGCCTGACCGATTGGGATTTATTGGGAAAAGGAACGATTGTTGGACACCTATTGGAGTGCGGTGGACAATTAACCGGTGGTTATTTTGCCAACCTTACAAACAAACAAGTGCCTGAATTGGCTTCAATTGGCTTCCCATTTGCGGATGTCACTGCAGATGGTTTGGCAATTTTTGGAAAAGTTGAAGGCACAGGCGGAATCTTGAATCTGCAAACTGCCAAAGAACAATTATTATATGAGGTAGTCAATCCGCATGCCTATTTAACCCCAGATGTAACCGCTGATTTTATGTCCGTTCGTTTTAAAAAAGCGGGTGAAAATCAGGTGCAATTACTTGCTGGAAGCGGCCATTCAAAACCCGAAACACTGAAAGTAAGTGTGGGATATAAAGCGTTTTTCCAAGGCGAGGGAGAAATTTCTTACGGTGGGTCTGATGCAGTAGAAAGAGGAAAATTGGCAGGAGAAATAGTAAAAGAGCGACTCAAATCAAAAGGGATTGAAGTTGAATATTCCTTGATTGGGGTGAATTCTCTCTTCAATGGAACTTTGAAAGAATCTTCAAATCCCAAAGAAGTCCGTTTGCGTGTATTAGGAAAAGTCAACAACAAGTTAGAAGCTCAGCTGATTGGAGAAGAAGTGGAGGCTTTGTATACCAATGGTCCAGCAGGTTGAGGTGGCGTTCGAAAATATGTGGTGGAACAAGTCGGTATTGTCTCTGTATTCATCCCAAGAGAAATTGTTCAACAACAAGTAATTTTAGTGTAAATGAAACTATTTGAAATCGCACATAGCAGGGCAGGTGATAAGGGAAATATTTCAACACTTTCATTGATTCCATTTGATGAGGTGCACTATAATTTGTTAAAAGAGGAAGTGACTATTGAAAAAGTCAAACAACATTTGCAACATATAGTAAAAGGAGAAATTACTCGATTTGAAATGGATAATGTACTTGCTTTATTATTTGTTTGTCAGGATGCTTTGGAAACTGGAGTAACCACTTCTCTGGCCATTGATCCGCATGGAAAGACCCTTTCTTCTATTCTGTTAGAAATGGAAATTTAAGAATTTCATTTTCAAACAATTAGGTTTTACGATTTTTCTGCTTTTAAATAAAAAACCCTGTTAGTTATGTACGCAAAAAAAATTTTATCTTCGTTTTTCTGTCTATTTCTATTAAATTTTTCAATTGCTGCACAGCAACAACCCGATTTAGGAGCTAAAAAAGCTTCGATAATAACCATTGGAAAATTAAAATTTAAAGATCTTAATAAAAATAATAAGCTGGATGCTTATGAAGATTGGCGATTGCCAGTGGAAGTGCGAATCAAAAATTTAGTTTCGCAAATGACCTTGGAGGAAAAAGTGGGCTTCATGCTCATTAGTACTACTCGTTTGTCGGGCGATTATTCTTTCCAACAAAATGCACCAAAAGCAGAGATTGGAAATGGATTCAATGAAGAGGATTCGGTGCAAACGATTAACATGTTTACGCGCAAACCTTTAGCTATTCCAAACATGGCTTCTGCCGGAACAAGCAAAGGTGTC
>JACCDM010100644.1_pt1 | contig 10555 bp, 7 predicted proteins | sample 7445851 | NCBI WGS metagenome assembly JACCDM01 (sample SAMN15323438, study PRJNA562643) | freshwater metagenome | isolation source: river surface water | place: USA:Blue River Watershed | collected 2017-08-16
GCTGACCGACTACCGCCGAAACGCCATCCTGGCGCATCGATACGCCATAGAGTGCGTCAGCGATCTCCATGGTGCGCTTCTGGTGGGTAATGATGATGAGCTGTGAGTTTGAGCGCAGGTCCTCAAAAATCTGAAGCAAACGGCCAAGGTTTGCATCGTCAAGCGCGGCCTCAACTTCGTCCATGACATAGAACGGCGAAGGGCGTGCCTTGAAGATTGCAACCATCAGGGCAACCGCAGCAAGCGAGCGCTCACCACCCGAAAGCAGCGAAAGACGCTCGATGCGCTTGCCTGCGGGCTTGACTGTTACCTCAAGGCCAGTGGTCAGCATGTCTTCTGGGTTAGTCAAGAAGATTGAACCAGTGCCGCCTGGGAACAGCGTAGGAAATACCGTCTCGAAGGCCTTGCGGGTGTCTTCGAAAGCTTCGGCAAAGATGACCTGCATCTTGGTGTCGAGGTCTTCGATGATCTGAAGCAGATCCTTGCGAGTCTGAGTTAGGTCGGCGAGTTGCTCGGTCAAGAACTTGTGACGCTGCTCTAGCGCCGCAAATTCTTCTAGCGCCAACGGGTTAACTCGACCGAGTCGTTCGAATAGGCGCTCGCCTTCACGCAATCGCTTTTGTTGCTCCTCGCGGTTGAATGGTGTTTCTGTGCGGTTGCCGTCTTCATCTTCGCCAATTATCGGCAAGTCTGGGCTGTACTCCTCAAGCAGAGTCGACTGCTCCATGCCCAACTCATCATTGACCCGCGACACAAGATTCGCCAGATTTAGGCGCTTCTCGTGGTTTGCCAGCTCCATGTCGTGAACGCTCTGAGTCAGTGAGGCAAGCTTCATTTGAATTTCGGCGGTTTCGCCACGCAGTTTGACCAGTTCGGCATTTTGGTTGGCTCGAGCATTTTCAAGTTCGTGCAGGCGCAACTTAGCCTTGGCGGCACTCTCGGCAACGGCGTTCATAACCAGAGGCAGAGTTTCGAGAACAGCCTTAGCACTGGCCAGCTGGCGCTCTTGGGCAGCCGCAGCAGCCTTTGCTTTGTCGATGGCAATCTGAGCTTCAGCAACCTGAGATCGAAGCGCCAAGCCACGCTCGGTTTCAACTCGAACTCGCTCAACCGCTGCACCAAGATCAACGCGCAGCTCTAGCTCCCTTTGTCGCTCCTGCTCGAGATTTTCGGCAAGAGTCTGACGGTTCTGAAGATCCAGCGCGGGGCGCTCTTGGGCCGCAAAACTGTCGTGGGCGGCAATCGCCGACTGCAGTGCAGATTCGGCGGCGGCGATGCCCTCGGCAGCTGCCGCAGCAACGCGAGTCAAGCGGTCAACCTCGCCCGCGGTTGCCTCAACGGCCACGCGAAGGCGACCAAGCTTTTCGGCATTCGAAGCGATCGTGGTGTCGTGCTCTTTAAGCGCAGCAAGAGCAGCCTTAGCCGACGCTTTTGCAGCCTCTTCGGTGGCGCGGGCCTGAGCCATTTCGCCGCGCGCCGATTCAACCAAGTTAGTCACCTCGGCCAAGCGCGCCTCGGCGGAATCGCGCTCGGCAACCAGTTCAAGCTTTGATGGTTTGTTTGATGAGCCACCACGAATGATCGACTCAGTGAGCACATCGCCATCCAAGGTAATCAAAGTCAGTTGAAGCGAATTCTTGTCAGCTCTGTAAAGCGAGCGCGCCGCGTCGATGTCGTCGACAACAACCACGTTGGCAAGCAAAGACAAAATTCCGCTTGGGGCTTCGACCACATCGGCGGCGGCTCGAGCACCGGCAATCTTGGTCAAACCTTCGACCTTGCCCTTGGCATCAACGTCGGCAACAATCAGCTCAACTCGACCGCCCTGGCTGCTCTTTAGGTGTTCAATTGCAGCCAAACCCTCTTCGCGAGAATCAGCAACAAGCGCATCGGCCAGCGAGCCTAGAGCAGCGGCAATTGCTGCCTCGAACCCCTTTGCAATTTTCATGTGGCTAGCTACCAAACCACGGATGCCTCGCAGGCCTGCCGATGCCAATTCGGTGGCACCATCTTTTTGCTCGAGAGTTAGGTTCAATGCCGAGCGCTTTGCCGACAGCGAATCACGCTCACGTTCGGCCTGGTGAATCTTGTCTCGAAGCACCTCGATATGCGCACCGGCATCGGTAACCGCCTTTTGAGCGGCTTCATAGGCCGCCTCGAGCCCATTGTCGCTCGGCGACTGCTGACCCTGAAGTTGCTCTTCGAGGGTTGCATACTCGGCCTTACGCGCCTCATAACGCTCGGTGGCTTCTGTGAGGGCGGTTTCGTGGCGCACCACTTCGTTTCGCAAGCTGGCCAATTTTGATTCGGCAAGGTTTGCCTCGTTTGCGAGCCTTGACTTCTCAAGATCGAACTTAGAGATCAGTGCATTCTGGGCGGCAACATCGTTATCGAATTCTTCGAGAATGTCGCGCGCCTTGCTGCGAGACTTTTCGGCATCTTCGAGGGCAAGCTTTAGTTTTTGAACGGTTGCGGCGAGTTCAATTGCGTTCGCTTCGGCTGCGGCTGCATCACTTTCAAGCGCTGCAGGGTCAACCTGAGCTGCGGCAACCTCGGCTTGTGAACCAAGCAGGGCTACGCGCTGATTGGCGATCGAGAGCTGCGAACGAAGCCTCTCGGCAAGAGAATCAAACTGGTATGAAAGGTTGCGCGCCTGGTCTAATTCTGTCGACACTTGAGCCGCCTCAAGCTGGCCTAGTCGAACAGTGTTTTCGGCGAGCAGCTCTTGCAAAATGTTGCGCTCTCCGCGACGATCTGCCTCGCTCTTGGCGGTGTCTTCGAGTGTGCGGTGCAGGTCACTGATGTCTGCAGCGAGCAAACGCGCTTTGGCATCTCGAACAACGGCCGCGATGCCCTGAGCCTCGCGAGCGACTTCGGCTTGCTGACCAAGCGGTTTGAGCTGCCTGCGAACCTCGCCCGCGAGGTCGTTTAGGCGTGTCAGGTTGGCCTGCATAGCCTCGAGCTTGCGCTGGGTCTTTTCTTTTCTGCGTCGGTGCTTAAGAATTCCGGCGGCTTCTTCGATAAAACCGCGACGTTCTTCGGGGGTAGCGCGCAAAACCGAGTCAAGCTGACCCTGACCAACAATCACGTGCATCTCGCGGCCAAGACCCGAATCGCTTAGCAACTCCTGAACGTCTAGCAGTCGACATGCATCGCCGTTAATGGCATATTCGCTGCCACCGTTTCGAAACAGGGTTCGAGAAATCGTGACTTCGGTGTAATCAATCGGCAGGGCTCCGTCGGAGTTGTCGATTGTCAAAATAACTTCGGCTCGACCCAGGGGGCCTTTTGTGCTGGTGCCAGCAAAGATGACGTCTTCCATCTTGCCGCCGCGCAGGCTCTTGGCACCTTGCTCACCCATAACCCAGGCAAGTGCATCGACGACGTTTGATTTGCCCGAACCATTTGGCCCGACCACGGCAGTAACACCGGGTTCGAAAGCGAAGGTCGTGGGCTGAGCGAATGATTTGAAGCCCTTGAGGGTGAGGCTTTTTAGATACAAACTCGCCACCCACCCATCATCGAATCTCGCGTAATTGCGACACGCGCCGCAGAAATCAAAATTACCGCATTCCGGCGGGTGTTTTTGCCAAACCTAGCTGTGCTGCGCCTTTAGTTTTTGGCACTTTGGGCAAAAATGTGAGCCGCGATTCATCCAGTTTTCGCGCTTAATCGGGTGACCGCAGCGCTTACACGGCAAACCAGTCATTCCATAGGCGTTCAACGACACCGCAAAGTAGCCGCTTTCACCGTTCACGTTTTTGTATTGCTCATCAAAACTGGTGCCGCCTTCGAGCACGGCATCGGCAAGAATCTGCCGAACATGCTCGAGTAACTCTTTTGCCTTGGCTGTCGAAAGCGATGAAGCCGGCTGGTCATAGTGAAGCCTGCTGCGCCAAAGTGACTCATCGGCGTAAATGTTTCCGATGCCACTCAAGGTCTGCTGGTCAAGCAAAACGCGCTTGATGCCCGAATTCTTTTTCGCAAACTTGGCAAGCACCGCCTTGACGTCAAAATCGGGGTCTAGCGGGTCTCGAGTAATGTGTGCAGCTGAAACCGGAATGAGGTTTTGCCACCATTGCCCAACGCCAACCCCGGCACTAAACCCTCCGGGCTTGCCGTCAGGTGTAGCTTCGAGCTGATCTATGGCAAGCGAACCGAAAATGCGTTGGTCGATGAATCTGAACTCAACTTTTTCGCCGGTTTCAGATTCGACATGAATAACCACTCGCGTAAGTTTGTCATCTTCAAAACCCGGTGTTCGCAGCAGCATTTGCCCGCTCATGCCAAGGTGGCCAACTAGCGCGAGTTTCTTTTCTCCTGCCCGTTCGGCTGGCACCTCGAGTGGCAGCCACAAAAACTTACCCCGCCTAACCACACCCAAAATTTTGCTGCCGATCAGAGTCTTGCGAAAGTCTTCGACCCCACCCGGATGCCGCTTCAACGAACGAACGTCGAGCACATCGACCCCGGAGATGACTCCGTTGGTAATTGCCGGCGCGAGACCAGCCCGCACTGTCTCGACTTCAGGTAACTCGGGCACTACTTGACCTTGAAAGCTATGAGTTTGCCACTGTTGATTGCATCGATGGCGGCTTCGGTTTCGGCGCTCTTTTTGCTCTTGCCAGAACCCTTGCCAATTACCTTGTCATCAAAGAAAGCAGAAGCAAAGAAATCGCGATCGTGATCTGGACCCTCGTGCGTAGTTTCAAACTTGACCACTCCGCCAAGCGACTGCGCTATTTCTTGCAACGTGGTCTTGGGGTCGGCGTTGGCACGCAGTTTGTCGGTGTCGAGCAAAAGCGGAAATACAAAGCGTTCGACCAATGATTTGGCGGCATCTAGACCCTTGGAAACATAGGCAGCACCAAGGATTGCTTCGAATGCATCGGCCAAGAGGTTGGCCTTTTCGCGGCCACCGGTTTGCTCTTCACCCTTGCCCAAAAGCAAGAACTCACCGAGACCTATTTGGGTGGCGATGCCAGCCAATGCTCTTGCCGAAACCACGGCGTTTTTGACCTTGGTGAGTTCGCCCTCAGGAAGGTCAGAAAGCAAGTCGTGAATGTGTGCAGTAACGACAAAACCCAACACCGAGTCTCCGAGAAATTCGAGACGTTCGTTGTTGGGTTTATTGCCGTGCTCATAAGCGTATGAGCGGTGAGTCAAAGCGAGCTCGAGCAGTTGAGGCTCGATGTCGACGCCTAGGCGAATGCTTAGAACGTCGAGGTTCATCGCTTGTCTCAAAAAGACTTAAGCGTCAGCGACCTTGCGGCCCTTGTACTCAAGGAACAGTGCGTTGCCGGCTGAGTCTTCTACTAGCTTTGCGCGGTGAGGCAGGCTGTAGACGGTCTTGCCGTTTTCGACGGTCTTGACCAAGGTAACCTCGGCGGCCTTCCACTGTGAACGACGTGCGTGGGTACGTGCACGAGAGAGGCGTCTCTTTGGTACTGGCATGGTCTTACTCTTCCTTTTTTATAAACTCTTCAAGCGCATTCCATCGCGGGTCAACCGGGACATCGTGCACGTGGTGCGGGTTCTCAGCCATCTTCACACCGCAGTCAGGGCATAAACCTAGACAGTTTTTGCGACATACAGGTTGGAACGGGAGGCTTAGAACTACCGCGTCACGGATAACCTGTTCTAGATCGATCTGTTCATCGTCAACGACAAAGTCATCCTCGTTGCTTAAAGAATAGGCGAAAAGTTCCTGAAAATCCACCTCAATTGGCACGATTAGTGGATCTAGGCATCTGCTGCACTGCCCCTCGGCGTCAACAAACACCTCGCCGGTAGCCAAAATGCCCTCGTGAACCGACTCAAGGCGAAGGTCTAAATCAAGTTCGGTGCCCTCTGAAACGGTAACTATCGAATCGCCAAGATCGCTTGGAACCTCGATGTCAAGTTTGAACTCGCGCATGGCGCCAGCCTTGTGCATGATGTCGTGCACAGGAATTACGTATGGTGAAGCGGTGCTCATTAGCTGTTTTTCTTTCGGTTGGCCGAAGAAGATGCTAACGCACGGGCGACAGCCTGGGTCACATATTTGCCAACCGAACCTTCAAGATCAGCAACCTGCTTTACCAACGAACTCGAAATCTGGCCGTGCTCGGGATTAGCGGGGATAAAGACTGTTTCGACCTCGGCAAGATCGCGGTTGACCAGCGCCATCGGCAGCTCGTAGTCGAGATCGACATTGTTTCTGAAGCCCTTGACCAAAGCCGTGGCACCAACCATGCGGCAATAGTTAACCAAAAGGCCGCTGTCGAGGGTGTCGACTTTGATGCGAGCGTTGGCGTAAACACCCATTTCGGCAAGGCTCGCTTGAATTAGTTGCACTCGTTCTTCGCTCGAAAACCTTGGCGACTTGCCTGGGTTGTGCACGACCACGATGTGCAGCTCGTCGAACAATCTGGCCGCACGCTTGGCAACATCTAGGTGACCGAGCGTGATTGGGTCAAACGAACCAGGATAAACGGCGATGTGCGACATAGCTCAAGGTTAGCCGAGTGAAGTGTTTCACAAAAGGGCGCTGTGTTAACCCTTAGTTAAATTGGCCCGCCTTGCGTCGTCTTCGAGACGAAGCGATTCGGCGAGCGCTGGGTGCTTTTCGAGGGTCGGGTCGGCAGAAAGTAAAGCCTCGGCGGCAACGCGAGCCGACTGAATCAACTTGGCATCGGTAATCACACGCAGCAACCTAAGGCTCGATCGCCCTCCAGACTGCGTCTGACCCAAAACATCACCTTCGCGCCGAAGTTCGAGGTCGATCTCGCTCAGCTCAAAGCCGTCTAGTGTGCTCGCGACCGCACTAACACGTTCGAGGGCAAGCGAGCCTTCCTCAGCAGAGGTCAGCAGCAGGCACAGGCCTGCGTTGCCGCCACGCCCCACGCGACCGCGCAATTGGTGCAGCTGACTGACACCAAAGCGATCGGCATCGAGCACCACCATCACAGTGGCGTTGGGCACATCCACACCAACCTCAATCACCGTTGTCGAGACCAAAACATCAATCTCGCGGGCGGCAAAGCGCCCCATCACATCGGCCTTCTCTTCGGCGGTCATGCGCCCGTGCAGGGTTTCGATTCGAAGGCTAGAAAGCACCGGAATGTTGCGCAGGCTTTCGGTCATGCCAATTGCCGAGGCGAGCAACTGCTTTGGCTTTTTTGCCATCTCGGCAGCGGCTTCATCGGTGCCATCTGAGAACAGCGGCTCGTCGTCGGCCAGGCCTCCAGATTCGATCAATTCTTCGCCTGGGTCATCTTCGTCGATGCGAGGGCAAACCACGAACGCCTGACGCCCGTTGGCAACTTCTTCGGCGATGCGCTGCCAGGTGCGGGCAACCAGAGCAGACTGCTCGAGCCTAACCACGTGCGTAGTAATGCCTTGACGACCAGCAGGAAGTTCGGTGAGGGTTGACACATCGAGGTCGCCAAATACGGTCACCGCAAGGGTTCTAGGTATTGGTGTGGCCGTCATAGTTAGCACATGCGGCGGCAACTTGCCCTTGAGGCGCAGAGCCTCGCGCTGTTCAACGCCAAATCGATGTTGTTCATCGATAACGATCAAGCCGAGGTCAACAAACTCAACCCTTTCGGCTATAAGAGCATGTGTGCCAACCACAATCTGGGCCTTGCCACTGACAAGCTGCAGCAGCGCTCGCTTACGATCGGCGGTGTTCATTTGCCCGGTTAGCAGCGTCAAACCAACCTCGCGAGCCAGATCTTCACCAAGGCTTTTGGCAATCGACTGGTAATGCTGGGCGGCAAGCACTTCGGTTGGCGCGAGCAAAGCTGATTGACCACCTGAATCGGCAACGGCAAGCATTGCCCTAACTGCAACCAAGGTCTTACCCGATCCAACTTCGCCCTGCAGCAATCGATTCATCGGATGTGTTTTGGCCAGGTCGTCAGCGATTTGCTGACCAACCAACACTTGACCATTAGTGAGAGTAAACGGCAGCGCCTTATCAAACTTGGCCAGCAAACCACCAGCCTTGGCTTCGCGCGGTGTTGCCTTGGTGTGCTGGTTTGCAATGCGCCTGGTCAACAAGGTTGCCTGCAGAATGAAGGCCTCGTGATATTTGAGGGTGTCACGCGCAGCATGCCAATCATCATGCGTTTCGGGGCGGTGAATCTTTTCTATAGCCTCGCCCAAAGGCATTAGCTTGTTGGCTTTGATAACACTGGCCGGTAGTTCGTCGATTAGGTCGCCAAGCGTGTCGAGCACAATCGCCATCGAGCGCTGAATCGCCCAGGTTGTCACCGCGCTCGCCGCTGGATAGATGGGAATTGGTAGGTCGGCCCAACGTTTGGCCTCGGCATCGCTGATTTCCTCGGGAAAAAGCTCATAGTCGGGGTGAGCCAGTTGAAGCTTGCCCTGGTAGCTGCCGACCTTGCCAGCAAACAAACCTCGCATTCCAGCACGAAGTTCTTTTTGTCGCCAAGCCTGGTTGAAAAAGGTGAGGCTCATGTGGCCGTGACCATCGGTGATGCGAACTTCAAGAATGCTGCCGTTTCGACCCTTCATGCGACGCTCGCGAACTTCAAGAATGTCGGCAACCACGGTGGCCGGCTCACCAATCGGTATTTCAGAGATCGGAGTGAGTGTGCCACGGGTGGCATACCTGCGCGGAAAATGAGTGAGCAAATCGGCAACGGTCTTGAGACCCAAGTGCTTTGCAAACGACTTTGCCGTGCGGTCACCGAGCACACGGTCTAGCGGTTGCAAAGGAAGCAGCATCTAACTATCTTCGCCGACTTGAAGCCCTGTGGCGGTAGGCTTGGCGAGTTATGACACGAATCATTAGTGGCATTGCCGGTTCGAGACAACTCGCCAGCCCAGCCAAAGCGACCCGACCAACCAGCGACCGCATTCGCGAGGCCATTTTCAACCGCCTTCAGGCACGAGACCTGGTCGACAACAAACGAGTTCTCGACTTGTATGCCGGAACAGGCGCTCTGGCTCTTGAGTCGATTAGTCGCGGGGCCATTTACGCCATGATGGTCGAGCGCGACGGCCAGGCCGCTGCCGTTTGCGTCAAGAACAGCCAGATGATTCAGAAAGCCATGGAAAAAGAGGGTTTCTTTGACCAGGTAACCAAGGTTGCCAACAAGGCCGTCACCTCGTTCCTCAGCACCGACAACCTCGAATACGATGTGGTGTTCATCGATCCGCCTTACGACATCACCAACGAAGAAGTTTCGGCAAACCTAATCGCCCTGGTTCCACGGCTAGCCAAAAATGCAACGGTAATGCTTGAGCGTTCAAGTCGCACCGGCATGCCGGAACTGCCTGCAGGGCTCGAACTTGATGAAGAAAAATCTTACGGCGACACCACCGTGTTCTGGCTGAGCAAGATTTAGTTCGAGACTCATTAGGGTTGCCCCAGCCTAAAAAAAAGACCTCCACCGAAGTGGAGGTCTTTTTGGTTTCGGACTATCCGAAGAATCCCTTTAGCGAACGCTCTGGCTCACCTACATAGATTTGCTGTGGGCGACCGATTTTGGTCGCTGCATCGACGTTCATCTCGCGCCAGTGGGCAATCCATCCTGGTAGACGACCCATTGCAAACAGCGCCGTAAACATGCGTGGCGGGAATCCAAGAGCCTTATAGATAACACCAGTGTAGAAGTCGACGTTTGGATAAAGCTTGCGCTCGATGAAGTAGCTGTCGGCAAGTGCAGCTGCTTCGAGTTCTTTGGCGATGTCGAGAAGTGGATCTTGAACGCCAAGCTCGGCAAGCACCTTGTCGGCGGTTGCCTTAACGATGCGGGCACGTGGGTCTAGGTTCTTGTAAACGCGGTGACCAAAGCCCATCAAGCGAATGCCATCTTCTTTGTTCTTGACGCGCTGAACGAACGATTCAACCGACTGGCCAGATTCACGAATCTCGGTCAACATTTCGAGAACAGCCTCGTTGGCGCCACCGTGAAGTGGGCCAAACAACGCGTTGATGCCCGAAGAAATTGAGGCAAACATGTTGGCTTGGCTAGAACCGACCAAACGCACTGTTGAAGTTGAACAGTTCTGCTCGTGGTCAGCGTGAAGCACCAACAAGGTGTCGAGCGCCTTGGTGACCACAGGGTTCTGCACGTAGTCTTCGGCCATGTTGCCAAAGTTCATGCGCAAGAAGTTCTCAACATAGTTGAGCGAGTTGTCTGGGTAGAGCAGCGCCTGACCCATGCTGTTTTTGTGAGCATAGGCAGCCAAAACTGGCAACTTAGCCAACAGGCGAATGGTTGAAAGTTCAACCTGCTCTGGGTCTGAAGGGTCAAGAGAGTCTTGATAGAAAGTCGACAATGCAGATACGCCGGCTGCCAAAACCGCCATTGGGTGGGCGTTCTGCGGCATCGCGTGAAACAAGTTCTTCAGGTCTTCGTGAACCAAGGTGTGGCGGCGAATTTTGTCTTCAAAGGCGGTTAGCTCATCGGCAGTCGGAAGCTCGCCGTAGATCAGTAGGTACGAGGTTTCAAGAAAGCTTTTGGTTCCTGCCAATTGCTCGATTGGGTAACCGCGGTGGCGCAAAATGCCGTTGGCTCCATCGATGAACGTGATTGCC
>JACCDM010220577.1_pt1 | contig 10554 bp, 9 predicted proteins | sample 7445851 | NCBI WGS metagenome assembly JACCDM01 (sample SAMN15323438, study PRJNA562643) | freshwater metagenome | isolation source: river surface water | place: USA:Blue River Watershed | collected 2017-08-16
CCAATCCAAGAACCGAAGGTGAAGGGCGTTGCTGTAGGCGCTAGCTCAACTTTCAAGCGACGAAGTTCGCGCGCGAAATCATCTAAGACTTCGGGCATGGTGTAGCGCAACAAGTCATCTAAGTAATAAAGCGCATTGATCGCTTCATCAAGTGGTTCTGGTCGGCCTAAGCGAAGTTCATCGGTCTGCCATAGCAAATCAACTGCTTCTGCTAATCGACGCTCGCGGGCGATGGTTTCGCGTTCATCAAGTAAATCGGCAATTGTTCCTAACTTGCTTAAAACAGATCTTCGAGCTGCCTCAGTTGGATGAGCGGTAAAGACCGGGCGCACTTCAAAAGTTGCTAGCCATTTCTTCAAATCTTCATCTGTGAAATTCTTTCCATTCTCACCTGCAGCGATGATTCGATCTACTGCCTTTGAGATCCAAGATCCTTTAATCTCTCGCTCTTCGGTAAGAATTCGAGAGCGATGAACCTGTTCGGCAACATTGGCAAGATTGAAATAGACATTAAATGCTCGAACTAACTTAACGGCATCGGCAGTTGAAACCGAGTTTAAGAGTTCCTCGCCGCCGCCTTCACGGACCGATTTGCGGACTGATTCAACGAGATTAAGAAGGGCTTCGCCATCTTGGCGCACAAGAGATTGGCCAAGTAGATCACCGAGTCTGCGAACATCGCTACGAAGTGATGAATTATCGCTCTCGACCATTGGCGAATAATCTCACGATAAGATTTCGCTCGTATTTCAGATAGCCCCCTCCTTTTAGGAAGCGGGGCCATTTGGCTATTCCCTAGCGCGATGAAGAGGAGGTTTATGAAAAAGATAAATGGCATCATCTCGCTATCTGAAACGACCAAAGACCTCCTTTATGAAGCCGAAAATTTGGTCGCCCCATCGCCGGCTCATCCGATACTTATCGCAGAGCTAGCAAAAAACAAGCGGCTAGTTGTTGTAACACATTCAAGTAAGCGAGCAACTGAGTTAATCGGTGAGTTAAGCGCGCTAACTGAGAAAGTAATGGAGTTCCCGGCATGGGAGACCTTGCCACATGAGAAGTTAAGTCCGAATAGCGATACCGTTGCAAGGCGGATAAAGACAATTTATAACCTTGATGAAGCACAGATAATCATCGTTCCCATCCGCGCCTTAGTTCAGCCAATAATCACATCGATTAATAAGTTTTCAATACTTGGTTTAACTCGAGGAGATTCACTTCCATTTACTGAATTGACTAGGAATCTGGTTGAGCGCGCTTATACCCGAGTAGATCTAGTTGAGCGCAGAGGCGACTTTGCAGTCCGAGGCGGAATCATAGATATTTTTCCGCCCGACTCCGATTATCCAATCCGCGTCGATTTCTTTGGCGATGAGATTGAAGAGATTAAGCGCTTTGAAATTGGAAGCCAGCGGACCTTTGCTCCGATAACAGAGAAAGTTTTGCTCTATCCATGTAGGGAACTATTGATAACTGATGAAGTCAAAGCGCGAGCTAGTGATGCGCGAAGCAAATATCCCGAGTTGATAGCGATTCTAAACAAAGTGCAAGAAGGTAGTTATGCGGATGGGATGGAGTCTCTAGTTGGCTTGCTTCATCCTGAGGTAAAAGAGTTCCTAGAATTTATAAACGAAGACTTCGAAGTGATTCTCCTTGAGAGTGAGCGGATAAGAAACCGCAATCTGGATCTAATCAAAACAAGTGAGGAGTTTTTAGAGGCAGCTTGGTCAAGCGCATCAAGCGCAGAGGGTATGCAAGCGCCACTTCGAAATGAGCTCCAGCGTGCTGGTTACCTCAAGATCGAAGATGTTGAGCGCTCGGCGCGCAAGCGAGGATTGAATTGGCGTTCCTTGAATTTATTTGGCGATGTTGATGATCCAGTCATTACCCAATTCGATGAGGTTCCACCTTATCGAGGCGATGTCGAACGTTTGATTAAAGATATTAGAGCTTGGCTCTCTTCTGGCTACCTTGTAGCTCTTGCCTTTCGCGGCCACGGTTTAACAGAGCGCTATCTACAGCTTCTATCCGAAGCGGATATTCCAGCTCGAATAGTTGAAGATCTATCTGCAACTCCTATTAGAGATGCGGTTTATTTACTTAGTTCAAGTTATGAGTCTGGCTTTGAAGATAAGAACAACAAGGTAATTTTCTTAGCTGAGGCCGATATAACTGGCGTACGAGATCGGAGAGCGGCTTCAGGAAAATTACCTTCGCGCCGGAAGAAAGCAATCGATCCACTTGAATTAAAGCGGGGCGATTATGTAGTTCATGAAATTCACGGCGTTGGCCGTTATCAGGAATTGTTAAAGCGGAGCGTTGGCGGAGTTGAACGTGAGTATGTTGTAATCGAATACGCACCATCAAAACGAGGACAACCGGCGGATCGAATCTTCGTTCCGACTGATTCATTGGAGTTGGTAACTAGATATGTTGGCGGTGAGACCCCGGCGCTACATCGAATCGGAGGTAGCGATTGGATTAAAGCTAAGTCCCGCGCTAAGAAAGCAGTAAAGGAAATCGCCGGCGAATTAATCCGACTATATGCCGCACGAACGAGCCTTCCGGGATATGCATTTTCAGCTGATACAACTTGGCAGCGCGAGCTAGAGGATTCCTTTGAATATGTAGAAACCCCTGATCAGCTTGTATCTATCAACGAAGTGAAAGCAGATATGGAACGGCCTTATCCGATGGATCGAATCGTTTGTGGCGATGTCGGTTATGGAAAGACTGAAATCGCAGTACGAGCTGCCTTTAAGGCGGTACAAGATGCCAAACAGGTCGCGGTACTAGTTCCGACCACACTTTTGGTTCAGCAACATCTAGCAACTTTTGCAGAGCGCTATGCCGGATTTCCATTGAAAGTAAGCGCGCTTTCCCGGTTCAACACCGCAAAAGAGATTTCTGAGACGCTCGCAGGTTTAACAAATGGAACTGTCGATGTAGTCATTGGAACTCATCGATTGTTATCGGAAGATGTAAAGTTTCGAGACCTAGGGTTGATAATCGTCGATGAAGAACAACGTTTTGGGGTTGAACATAAAGAGAAGTTAAAGAAGCTCCGCACCACGGTAGATGTACTTTCAATGTCAGCAACCCCGATACCGCGCACTCTAGAGATGGCAATAACTGGTATTCGTGAGATGTCTACTATCGCAACTCCGCCGGAGGAGCGCCATCCCGTGCTTACTTATGTTGGCGCTTACGAGGAGAAACAAGTAGCAGCCGCTATTCATCGCGAGCTGTTACGCGATGGCCAAGTCTTCTACATCCATAACAGAGTTGAGAGCATCGAAGAGGTTGCGGCCAAATTGCGAACCCTGGTACCTGAAGCTCGCGTTGCGATCGCGCATGGTCAGATGAATGAGAGCGCGTTAGAACAAGTCGTACTGGCATTTTGGAATCGAGAATTTGATGTCTTGGTCTGTACAACAATCGTTGAGAATGGAATAGATGTTGCAAATGCCAATACTTTGATAGTCGATCGAGCCGACAAGTTTGGCCTCTCCCAACTTCACCAATTAAGGGGAAGAGTAGGTAGAAGTAGAGAACGTGCCTATGCATATTTCTTGTACTCCGGAGATAAACCGCTCACTGAAATTGCGATGGAGCGGCTCACCACGATTGCACGCAATTCCGAATTGGGTTCGGGAATGCAAGTCGCGCTCAAAGATCTTGAGATAAGAGGAGCTGGAAATCTCCTAGGAGGCGAACAATCCGGGCATATTGCTGAGGTCGGTTTTGATCTATATATGCGGATGGTTGGTGAGGCGGTAAATGAATTCAAGCGCGGGATCGTCGATGGCGCGACGGAGGAATTTGAGTGCAAAGTCGAAATTCCAATTACGGCTCATCTATCTACCGACTACGTTCCATCTGATCGATTAAGACTCGATCTCTACCGAAGATTGGCTGATGCTCATGGCGATCTTGAAGTTGATGCGATTCAGGAAGAGCTACAGGATCGATTTGGCGCACTTCCCGAGGAAGCAGTCCGTCTACTTGAAATCGCTAAGTTGCGTATCCGGGTAAAGCAATTTGGAATTAGGGATTTAGCGATGCAAGGAAAGTATCTAAAGATTGCACCGATCAAGTTAAGCGAATCTCGTGAACTGCGAATCTCCCGTCTCTATCCGGGGTCGATTGTGAAATCTGTGACGAATGTCCTTCTAGTCGCACGCCCGACAACCGCCGCTTGGCAGAAGAGGGATTACGTGGAAGCAGGCGAGATAGGAGATACTTCACTCCTTGAATGGGTGAGCGAGGTAATCGCTGAGGTCACCGGTTCAACTAGACCGAAACCCGATCGAAACCTGAACCAAAAAGAGGAATAAAACGTGAAGAAGTATTTCATCGCTGTATTGGCATCGTTAGCGCTATTTCTAACTGGTTGCTCCCAGATGAACAGCGCTGCCACCGTCGGCGATGTTGAGATCACCTTGGAGACGCTGCAATCACAAGTAGATGCAATTCTGGCAGAGCGTGACGAGATTGATACCTCCCAGATGCAGCTCGAGACTGGAGAAGCTCTTACACGTAATCAACTCTCTTTTTTGATCTCAAATATCCTCATCGATGAAATAGCAAAGGATGCTTCGATTGAGATCGCTAATTCTGAACTTGAGGCCTACAAAGCAGAGATTTACCAGAACATCGGCGGTCAAGAGATGCTTCCTTCAGTTCTAGCAAATGCATCGATAGCTAAAGAGAGCCTTGATGCAGTTTTGCGACGTGATTTAATTTTGCGAAAGATCACCTCGGCTGCAACCGAAGCTGGCTCAGATGATGCTGCTGTAAATCAGCTAATTGAAGGTCTGGTTTCGGAGAAAGCAAATAGTTTGAAAATCGTTATCAATCCTCGCTACGGAACATGGGATAGCAAGACCTTCTCGGTCATCCCATCCGAACCTGCCGGCGATGCGGTAACTGATAAGTAATTCGAAAACTTTAATGTCCTACGAGAATCTAATCCGCCTCGTAGAGGTGATGGATCGACTTCGCTCACCGGGCGGTTGTCCTTGGGATGCCGAACAGACCCATGAGAGCCTACTTAAGTATCAACTTGAAGAGTCCTATGAATTTATCGAAGCGGTTGAAAATGGCGATCGCACAGATATGCAAGAAGAGTTAGGGGATCTGCTTCTCCAGGTTTACTTCCATGCCCGAATAGCGCAAGAGCACCCAGAAAAGCCATTTAATTTAGATGACATAGCGAGTTCGGTTGCGGATAAGTTGATCTCTCGCCATCCCCATGTATTTGGCGATACTAAAGTGAGTTCTAGTGATGAAGTCCTCGCTAATTGGGAGAAGATCAAGAACTTAGAAAAAGGTCGAACCGAGTTTGATGAGGGAGTTCCATTAGGACAACCGGCTCTCTCGCTAGCCGCAAAATTGATCCTACGCGCCACGAAGAATGATCTACCGCTTCCCGATAAAAGCGCTCTAATTTTTTCTAAGACCGAGAACTCTCATACCGATAAAGAGAGCGCACTCGGAGATGCTCTACTTTCAATTATTTCTTGGGCAGTTTCTGAAGATATCGACCCGGAAGCTGCGCTTCGCAAAGCGGCCCTGAGATATCGCGATTCCATCAAAGAAGCCCGATAGACTCCGCGCCCGTGGCTATGAATAATCCAATCCAGATAAAAGTAATCAAGGCGAGAGAGATTCTCGACTCCCGCGGTAATCCAACTGTTGAAGTTGATGTGGCGCTGAGCGATGGCGCATTTGCTAGAGCTGCTGTCCCAAGCGGTGCATCTACCGGAGCTTTTGAAGCGGTGGAATTACGCGATGGCGGATCAAGATATCTGGGTAAAGGTGTAGCGAACGCAATTAAGAATATCGAAGGAATTATTGCTCCAAAGTTGCTTGGAAGCGATCCCTTTAATCAACGCGCTATTGATGAAGCGATGTTGGCTCTAGATGGCACGCCAAATAAGTCCAAGCTTGGAGCTAATGCGATTCTCGGTGTCTCCCTTGCGGTTGCAAAAGCGGCTGCTAATTCAAAGGGAGATAATTTCTATTCATTTATCGGCGGCGCTAAAGCTGTACTTCTTCCAGTTCCGATGATGAATATCCTAAATGGTGGCGCTCATGCCGATACCAATGTTGATATTCAAGAGTTTATGATCGCGCCAATTGGCGCATCGAACTTCAAAGAAGCGCTCCGGTGGGGCGCGGAGATCTACCAGAGTTTGAAATCAGTGCTGAAGAAGCGTGGTCTTGCCACAAGTATTGGAGATGAAGGCGGTTTTGCTCCTAACTTAGATAGTAATCGCGCAGCCCTTGATTTAATCGTCGAGGCTATCGAGAAGGCGGGATACAAATTAGGTAGCGAGATTGCCCTTGCGATGGATGTAGCTGCAACTGAGTTTTATGAAAATGGAAAATACAAATTTGAAGGCGCTTCACTTAGCGCAACTGAGATGATCGCCTATTACAAGGGGTTAGTTGATTCTTACCCACTTGTCTCGATTGAAGACCCGCTATCTGAGGATGATTGGGAAGGCTGGGGCGAAATCACCCGAGTTCTCGGTGATCGCGTCCAATTAGTTGGCGATGATCTCTTTGTAACTAATCCAATTCGGTTAGCTCGAGGAATTGAAGCAAAGACAGCCAACGCCCTCCTTGTTAAGGTAAATCAAATTGGAACGCTCACGGAAACTCTTGATGCAGTAGCAATGGCCCACAAGGCTGGATATCGCTCCATGATGAGCCATCGTTCCGGCGAAACTGAAGATACAACTATCGCTGATCTTGCAGTTGCTGCTGAATGCGGCCAGATCAAGACCGGCGCCCCGGCGAGAAGTGAGCGCGTTGCAAAATACAATCAACTCCTAAGAATTGAAGAAGAACTTGGCGCTCGCGCAAAATATGCCGGACGTGGCGCCTTCCCGAGATTTAAGGGTTAGATCTAGAGCTCAGGAGGTATCCGATGAGGCGCAGGCTCTCGCTTCGTGGTGCCTTTAGCGATTTTGCGCAGCGACGTGGAATCTCAACTCGTTTATTGATTCTCTTTATAGTTCTCTTTGCTATCGCAGTAACTCTTGCGCCTCCAACCCAGCATTACTTCGCGCAACGCGCCCAGATAAGCGCTCTAGAGGCCAGCGTTGCTTCTAACCGAGCAAAGCTTCTTGAAGCGCGCGCTGAATTGGAGCGTTGGAATGATCCTGATTATGTCCGCTCCCAAGCACGCACGAGGCTTCACTTCGTATTACCGGGCGAACGACAATACATAATTTTGGGAGCCGGCAATGAAGCCTCATCTACGGCTGAAGGCGCTGCGCCAATCAATGAAGATTTTCCACTAGGAGTTCCTTGGTATTCCCGAATTATCTCCTCAATAACTTCAGTCGGCGTTGGTAGCGGAACTCCGTAGTAAGAATAGGCGCGATCATGAGTGAGAAACCGAGCCAATCTGATTTAGAAGCTCTTGAGGTCCAATTAGGTCGCCCGGCGAGAGATGTTCATCGCATCGCCTTTAGATGTCCATGCGGAAATCCTGCAGTCGTTGAGACGCCCCCGCGTCTAAGTGATGGAACGCCATTTCCTACCTTCTATTACGCCACATGCCCCAATCTAACTTCTGAGATTTCTACGCTGGAAAACTCAAATCTTATGGATGAGATGAATCAACGTTTAAAAGATGATGCCGAACTTGCTGGGGAGTATCACGCTGCCCATGATGATTACATTGCGGCAAGAACTGCGCTTGGAATCGATGTGCCGGAGGTAGCTGGAATATCGGCTGGTGGAATGCCCGATCGAGTTAAGTGCCTTCATTCACTTGTTGCACATTCACTTGCAGCTGGTGTTGGCGTAAATCCACTTGGGGATGAGGCGCTGGCGAGAATTGGAAAGTGGTGGGATAACGGTAATTGTCTAGAGCGTAGAAATCGGGAGAACATTTAGAAGTGAGTCGCGTCGCAGCAATTGATTGTGGAACAAACTCGATCCGCTTACTCATAGCTGAAATTTCTGGAGCTGAATCAGGCGGAAATTTTCGAGAGCTCTATCGCACTATGGAGATAGTCAGACTTGGCCAAGGAGTGGATAAGAATAAGAGTTTTGATCCAGCTGCTATCGAACGGACATTGAAAGCGACTGCTTCATTTAGCGAGGAAATTGCACGCCGTGGAGTTACTGCGATTCGATTCTGCGCCACCAGCGCGACAAGAGATGCGGAAAATCGTGCGCTCTTTATTGATGGCGTAAGAGATATCTTGGGAATTGAGCCGGAAGTTATCTCCGGAGATGAAGAAGCTCGGCTCTCATTTGCAGGCGCAATCAGCGAGATGCACCCATCGGATGCTCCATTTTTGGTGATTGATATAGGTGGGGGCTCTACTGAATTTGTATTTGGGGAGAGTGAAGTCCGCTCTGCAAAGAGTGTGAATATTGGTTGCGTCCGCATGAGCGAACGCCATTTCAATAGCGCTCCGGTTTCAAAGGCAAGTCTTGCCGCAGCGATTGCAGATATCGATAACGCCATAGCCCAGGCAGCACAAGTCGTACCAATCAAGCAAGCGCGTACCTTGATTGCAGTTGCTGGAACTGCAACTACTGTTGCCGCGGCAGCTCTTGATTTAGCCGAGTATGACCGATATGCAATTCACTTATCTAGGATTAGCGCTGATAAGACTTCTGAAATCTCAAAACTATTTCTATCTATGACTCGCGATCAAATTGCAGCGCTTGGCTATATGCATCCCGGAAGAGTCGACGTGATTGCAGCCGGCGCACTTGTATTGGATCGGATTATGAAGGCGACCGGAGCCAGTGAATTTGTTGCCTCAGAGCGAGATATTCTCGATGGAATTGCTTGGTCTATCGCAGCTCCGCGAAAAAATTAAGATGAAACTTGATCAGAAAATAATCAAATGCCGCGCATGTCCGCGACTGGTTGATTGGCGCGAGGAGATCTCAATTGTTAAGCGGAAGGCCTACCAGGATGAGAAGTATTGGGGTAAACCAGTCCCAGGTTTTGGCCCCGATGATGCGCGAGTATTGGTAGTTGGACTAGCCCCCGGTGCTCATGGTGCAAATCGAACTGGGCGGATCTTTACGGGCGATAGTTCGGGGGATTGGTTGTATCGCTCACTTCATAAAAATGGGTTAGCGAAGTTAGAGATAAGTAAATCAAGAGATGATGGCCAGGAATTATTTGATACTCGAATTACTTGCGCGGTGCACTGTGCTCCACCCGGAAACAAACCGAATTTGGATGAGATTGAAGAATGTAGCCATTGGTTAAACCAAGAGTTCAAAGAACTCTTTCCCACAACCCGGGCCTATCTGGTTCTTGGCGGGATTGCCTGGAAGGCGACGCTTAAGGCCCTGAGCGAGATTGGTGAGGAATTGCCTAGAAAGCGCCCAAAGTTCAGCCATGGCGCCAATTTCAAGTTTCGAGGAAGCGACGGGAATATTAGGTTAGTCATCGGTAGTTACCATCCGAGCCAACAGAATACTTTTACGGGAAAGTTAACCCGATCCCAACTGGATTCGGTTGTGCGCAAGGCAGGTAGATTTGCCCACGCTGGTAAGCCCCTGTAGCCCAATGGCAGAGGCAGACGACTTAAAATCGTCCAAGTGTGGGTTCGACCCCCACCGGGGGCACCGCGCTGGCAAGCAATTGCTATAAGTAAGTGCCAGCAAAAACTTAATAAAGCAACCAACTAACAAGGAGAGCAATGAATAGTTCGAATCCGATTCTTAACCGTGCATACGGTAAGCGCGGGTACGCAGCCATGGAGACAATTCCTCAGTCCAGAGTTGAAGATAACTTGGAAGAGGCTTACAACGCTCCAGCTGCGTCATCACTACGCACCGGACGGATGACGATGGATGATGTAGTCGCTCGTACCGGAATACTTTTGGGAATCGCAGTCATCGTCGGCGCTGCATCCTGGTATTTAAATCTCCCATCATCATTCTTATTCATCGGTTTAATTGGCGGACTTGTAACTGGCCTAATTGGCGCCTTTAGCAAGACGGTTCGCCCGGCTCTCTATATGACCTACGCAGTATTCCAAGGTTTATTAATGGGAATATTGAGCAGAACATTTGAACTCTTCTATCCAGGAATCGTTCAGCAAGCAGTCGTAGCGACCGTCGCAGCTTTTGTGGGAATGCTCTTCCTGTACAAGAGCGGCCGGCTACGGGCGACTCCAAAGTTCACCAAAGTTCTAATCGGCGCAACTCTTGGTTATCTAGTTCTTGCCATGGGTAGCTTGATTAGCGTTCTTCTAGGTGGCGGAAGTCTTTACTCGCTAAGCGTCTTTGGTCCGATGCTTGCGATGGCCGGTGTTGCACTCGCTAGCTTCTTCTTAATCTTGGATTTCGATCAGGCCGAACAAGGCGTTCGCATGGGACTTCCACAGGAAGAGTCATGGCGCGCTGGCTTTGGACTTGTTATGACCGTTATCTGGTTGTATCTAGAGATTTTGCGCTTACTAGCAATCTTGCGTGGTGGAAACGACTAATCCTCACGTAACTGCGGTTTAGCAGAATCCCCGAGGCGAGCTGAATTTGTCTCGGGGATTCTTATTGCAA
>JACCDM010080400.1_pt1 | contig 10553 bp, 5 predicted proteins | sample 7445851 | NCBI WGS metagenome assembly JACCDM01 (sample SAMN15323438, study PRJNA562643) | freshwater metagenome | isolation source: river surface water | place: USA:Blue River Watershed | collected 2017-08-16
GCATTCAAAGCCAAAGTTCTTGATCCACCTACGCTACCGTTAACTACTGAAGGCAAACCAACAGTTGGATACTGCAAGGTGAATTCCCACTGATAACGTGATGTTCCACATACGGAACGGTTGGTTGCGATAGAATTGTAAACAGGATTTTTGTAGGCTGGGCACTGATCTGTAGAACGCACAGTCAAAGATGCCTCAGAACTTAAAGTGAAAGATGCCGCATTTTGAGCCACCGCTGTGACTGTTACAGGATTTCCAAATGCATCAGCCAAGGAATAAGTAACATCCACCGAAACATATTTCGTTTGGGTTTGTCCCGTGAAATTAGCACCAACAATTTTACCCAATTGACAGATCGTAGTATTTACATTTCCACCAATGGTGTATGACCACTCAGGAGTTCCTTGCATGGATGCATCTGCCCAACGATTTACCGTATAAGCAATTGCTCCCGCACGGTATTTGGCCTTAAAGTTTTGACAAGTAGAAGTGTAATTGTTTGTGTAACCGGTGTAAGGTCCAATATCAGTAGTACTTGGATTCAAATTGCTAATGGTCAAAACACATGCACCAGGAGCAGAATTATTATTGCTCACACAAATGGCGTAGGTATTGCCAGGAGTTAATCCATCAAAATACAATACTTCATTTCCAGCGTCAGTAGAACTACCTAAAGCTGCAACATGCACATCGTCCTCACTAACCAATGGAATCAACTCAGTTGTGGCACCTGCAACGAAATCATATAATGCCAAATCATTGTCATCTTGAACTGCAGTGGAACCTTTTAAAGCAATACGAACCGCATTGGCCGTAGCACTGAATGTATACCAAGCATCATTTCCTGTTCCAGCGGATTGCACAGAATTGGATGCTGAAGCCAAGTTAACATTGATTGAAGTTTGAACACCTGTACCGTACTGACCAACAGATACAACGTTGGTAGCTGCCGAATAATCGTCTGCACAAATGGCTACAATTCCATCACAATTCTCATCTGCAGCATTACCGCATACTTCTGAAGCATTTGTATTGATTGAAGCACTGGTGTCATCACAATCCGAATTATTCAATGAATATCCAGAAGTTGGAACTGCACACAAAACTTGGGCATTGCCCGCTCCCTGACCATCTCCATCTGCATCAGCATAGTAAGTCAAATTCAAGCAACAAGCTGAGCAGCTTCCATAAACGTCATTTGTTGACGTGCCTATTACTGCCTGTCTATTGGCATAGTTAGCATAATCAGTGATTGGAGCACAAGTCGCACCTGCTTGCATATCATCCACCAAGTTCTCTTGTCCAGACCAGTTGTCAACCATGTATTTGTACTCAACATTACCTGCAGCCAAGTTCACAGTAACTGAATAAATTCCATCAGCGTTCGAATCCGAAAGAACATTATAAGCTTCTGCACCGCACCAACCACACCATGGACCTGTTACGTAAACATTGGTAAAGCTACCAGCGCAAGCCATGTCGACATTGAATGTAGTTGCGTACAAACAAGAACCATCAGAATAAGTAGCTATTGGATTAAAGTTCACTGCTGCTGCATCGATACAACCAGGAACACCTTGCTCGCAAGCAACACATCTTCCATAAACATCATTGAAAGTTGATCCAACAATTCCTTGACGATTGGCGTAGTTTGCATAATCGGTTACAGGAGCACAAGTTCCACCATTTTGCATGTCATCAATCAAGTTTTCTTGAGAAGCAAAACCATCTACCATGTACTTGTATTCCACATTACCTGCAGCCAAGTTTACAACAACCGTATAGATACCATCAGCATCAACATCTGACATGGTATTGTATGTCTCAGCACCACACCAGCCGCACCATGGACCTGTTACATGCACTGTAGAATAAGATCCCGCGCAAGTCATATCCACGTTGAAAGTGGTAGCATACAAGCAAGAACCATCATCAGTAGTAGCAGCTGCATTGTAATTAGAGGCTGATGCATTGGTGCAACCAGGAACGGAAACAGGTCCGCAATCCGTGCAAGATCCGAAACAAACAATATCCAATGTAGCTGGAGCTGTTACCGTCAAAACGCGATTTGTATAGGCGCCGTTGGTTACTGTACATGATGAACCTGCAGTTAAGTTTTCCTGACCAGCCCAAGCATCGTAAGAATACTTGTACTCATAAGTAACACCAGACTGCAATGAAACCGTAACTTCCCAAACACCATCATTGTTAGCATCCGTCATTGGAGTACAGTTACCACACCAGTTATTAAAAGTTCCATTTACTTCTGGGGTTGTAAATCCAGTTGTTTGAGACATGTTTACTCTGAAGGTAACGTTATAATTTGGAGCAACTTGAGAGCAAGCTACGCACGCACCCCAACAAACGGGATCCAAAGTAACATCACCAGAACCGACCGTTAAACTACGATTGGTATATCCAAAATTGGTAACAGTACAACTTGAACCTGCGATTAGATTTTCTTGAATGGCCCAATCATCTGCTGCGAATTTGTATTCATATGAACCTGCAGCCAATTGAAGAGTAGTTTCCCAAATACCATCACTGTTAGCATCTGTAAGCGGGTTGGCTGTCCCACTCCATCCATTAAATGATCCGTTAACTGTTGGTGTCGTATAAGACGATGTTAATTGGCTAAGGTCAACCTTGAAAGTAACCGCATAAGTCGCTGACGGACATGCAGAGCATCTTCCGTAAACATCATTTGCCGTTGTACCTACAACAATTTGGCGATTCGCATAGTTGGCATAATCTGTTACAGGAGCACAAGTAGCACCAGCTTGCATATCATCAATCAAATTTTCTTGTGAAGCCCAGTTGTCCACCATGTACTTGTATTCCATGTTACCAGCAGCCAAGTTGACCGCTACAGAGTAAATTCCGTCGCTATTCGCATCAGTTAAAACATTGTAACTTTCAGCACCACACCAGCCGCACCATGGACCAGTAACATACACATTGGTGAATGCACCTGCACATGTCATATCAACATTAAGGGTTGTAGCAAACAAGCATGAACCATCATTGGTCGTAGCTGAAGGATTATAATTAACAGCCGCACTATTGTTACAGCCAGGAACAGCTACCACACATGCAGAACAAGAAGCATAGCAAACTGGGTCCAATATTGTATTACCGGAAACAGTAATAACACGATTGGTGAAACCACCATTGGTAACAGTACATGAAGAACCTTCTGTCAACTGCTCAGAACCAGCCCAGTTGTCATACGCAAATTTATATTCGTAAGTACCAGCTTGCAAGGAAACGGTAACTTCCCATATTCCATCGCTATTGGCATCTGACATTTGAGTACAGTTTCCGCACCAGTTATTGAAAGTACCATTCAACTCTGGAGTTGTAAAACCAGTAGCTTGGGTCATGTCTACTTTAAAGGTCACATTGTAAGAAGGCAAAACCGCGTTGCAAGCAACGCAAGCTCCCCAACACACAGGATCCAAGACTTGACCTGTGTTCGTCACGGTGATGGTTCTGTTGGTATAACCGAAATTGGTAACAGTACAAGTAGAACCTGCTGTCAAATTTTCTTGAATCGTCCAGTTGTCTGCTGCAAACTTGTACTCATAAGTACCAGGCGCCAAACTGATTGTTGTTTCATAAACCCCATCACTGTTAGCATCCGTCATTGCATTTGCAGGAGGATTCCAACCATTGAATGAGCCTGCCAACTGAACTTGCGTGTAGGCAGAAGTCACATTGGCCATATCAACTTTAAAAGTTACTGGATAAACTGATGTACAAGATGCACAAGCTCCCCAACAAACTACTGGAAGAACTACGTCTCCCGTAACAGTCAAAGAACGATTGGTGTATCCAAAATTGGTTACTGTACACGCTGAACCTGGTGTTAAATTCTCTTGTTGAGACCAACCATCTGCAGTAAACTTGTACTCATAAGTACCAGCGGGAATATCGAAAGTAATCTCCCAAACATTGTCACTGTTTGCATCCGTCATAGCGGCACAACCTCCGCACCAATTGTTGAACGTTCCATTTACATTGGCCGCGGTGAACCCCGAGACGTTGGTCATGTCTACCTTAAAGGTGACATTAAATGCCAACGCCATGATGGAACTCAGGGCAATCAGCATTGTTGTGATTAGGTATTTTTTCATAGATTTTTGTTTTGGTTTCTATCGCTAAAATAACATTATTGTCAATAAAACAAAAAGTATTCTTGTAATTTTTACAATAACTCAAGTTAGTTCAAAAAAAAGAGGCCATTTGACCTCCCATTTCATCGGCTTATTTGAACTTTTAAGACAACCCGATCAACTCCTCCTCCCACTTCTAAATAATACTGCCCATTCAACATGGTTGAAGCCTCCACAAATAATATAGTGGATCCCGCACCAATCTGTGTGGATTTCAACAAAGCCCCTTTGCTGTCCCAACATCTTACTGACATATTCTCTTTCAATAAACCTTTATACTGTATTACAACAACATCCAAAGCAGCATCGTATCTGGTATTCCAAATACTCTCATCTTTTGACTCAGAAATGTCAACTGTAGGAATATAGGTGGTCACGGCTTCTGTCACTGACGTCACTTTGGCGGCATTCTTTACTCCATAGAAGGTTGGACCAACTGCGTAGGGGTATGCACTATTCCAATTTTCATCTACCGTACAGAAATAAGCATAAGTTCCATTGGGATACTCGGGAGTCACGCAAAAACGACCATTGTGCGCATCCAAATAGTCAGGGGCGTTGACGTGTGATACAAATTCATAATCCTCGCGATAATGACCCAAAGGATAGGTCCCGCTCACTGCAGGACCATCAGTCACATCGGTTCCATCAGCGTAATGCGTTCTCAATGTAATATCTCTCAGTTGATATGACGACTTCATCCGAACTACACCACCCGTTCCATCTGTATTCAAATAACCATAAGCTCCATAAATGGGAAATCCATCGTAGGCAAAACCAATCAAAGGTGAATGGTCATTAGGATTGATGACGTACAAACCATCTGCGTCATACAAATTGCAAATGGAAGAAATGGTTAGCAAGTCGATGTCAAAAGCACTGGGATTTTGATGGTGGTGGTAATTACCCATGGCTGGATGTCCCTTTGCGCAATCGAATCCAGCTCTCTCCGCCACAATGGCATCTCTGTTCCAAACTCCCTGACCAGGGGGACCTTGGATTGGGCCACCTCCCTCCGACTGGGTATTGTTGTTCCATGAAACTCCATCTCTGTAGTCAAATAATGCGACGCCATTGATAAAGACGCCAATGTTCCCTCCGTTTGTCGGTGTAGATGTTCCAGTATTCTGAGCCGGATTCAACGGGAACTTAAAAATGGCATTTTGATCTGTAGCTAGCGATGGATTTCCATCCAAGAAAGGTCCAGTCACATAGGAAGGTATACCATTGGTATGGACATACACCCAATTGTTTGAATATTGCACTTGTTGAACATTGGCAGCCACATTGTCTGCAATGGGCGTAGAGTTGCCCTGTACATAATGACTACCCATGAGTCCTTGATCATTAATAAGCCATTGGGTAATAGCAGGGTTCATTTGCGCAATTGTTGCACTATTTAACAATAATACACAAACCAAAAAAGATAGGAATTGTTTCATTTATTTGTACTTACAAAGGTGAATATATAAAATCTTGAATAACCACCTCATGCTTTAAATCATTGATTCGACCCACTGACTGAAAAGGCAAAGTCCAAAGATTCATTCGCGTATTCGTGTGATTTCCGGGTGCGGGAATAACGATAGGATTTGAGGCTTGACCTCCTTCGTACTTGATGCGCGGTGGATGATTCAAATTGAAACTCCACTCACTAATGATCTCTCCTGAAGTTCCCTTTCCTTTGAAACTTTTCCAAGAAATCAAAGTAGGTGTCCATTCAAATTGATGTGTGGTCACCCCTGTTAAGATCGATGGATCGATATCCATTTCTCTGGTGCGCTCAGGATAAAAAGATCCAAAGCTCACTGGCTGCACAGAATAAGTCAATGGCGTGGTACTGGCTGCATCACCCCACTTTGAAAATTCAATATCCACCTCACTATTGCCGTCGGTGAAAAAAGTACTATCATCCCAAGTAAAAAGTCCCAGTACGACATTCTCCGCGAAAGAAATGGGGTCGGTCTGTATCACCCAAGTATAGGTCCCATATCCCATTGTGTCTTGAGAAATGACCTCAGAGGAATACCAGATATCATTGTGTTTGTCGATGGTCAAATGCAAATAGCCTTTGTCATCTACCCAAACATCATCATAGAAAGGCGAAAAATAATTGGGGCCAGGACCAACAGGCTGATTGCTGGATTTAATGTCCCAAATACGCCCTGCAAAGTGCACTTCATCACCCTTTCGTCCCAAAACATCGTTAGGATCTGACTGTTTACAGGCACACAATAAAACAATGATCAAATACAATGATCCATTTTTCAATTTGTCTTTCATGGCAACAATATATTTAGTTCTTGACCCCCTACCATGATTCTAAACTCCCCCGGTTCAAATACTGGTTGAGCATTTTGACCGATGAACTCGAAATCTTTTTTCTCTAAATAAAACTTGACTTCCTTTTCTTCTTTTGCTCCATAAGACAACTTCTGAAAACGTTTCAATCGCTTTACATGCGGGGTAACTGATGCCACGACATCTTGAACATACAACAAAGTAGCCTCATCCGCCAGGTGATCACTGTTGTTTTTGATTTTCATGGAAATCATCACCTCCCAAGTACCGTCTCCTTTGGTCTTTTTCTCTACATTCAAATCCTTGTATTCAAATTTTGAATAAGAAAGACCATGACCAAAAGGCCACTGGGGCTGAAAGGCGTTATTCGCAAATTGTGTATCCAAAGTCTCTGTGTACTTGTGATCATAAGTTAAAAGTGTATTGGGGTATTTAGGATAAGTAAAAGGCAAACGTCCTGAAGGATAAACCTCTCCGCTCATCAATTTCACCAGGGCATCTGCCCCATAGTCTCCTGGTTGATACATCATCCAGATGGCATCAAAAAAGGGTTCAATCTCAGCAATCAACCGTGGTCGATTCTCTGTCAAAATCAGCACCATCGGAACGCCTTCTTTGCGAATCGACCTCACCATTTTGGCATATTCCAATTGTTCTCTTTGCAAAGTCAAATCATCTATATCGCCGGGCTTTTCGGTGGATGGCATTTCACCCAAACAAAGAAAAATAACATCGGCCTTCTTGATGGCCTTGCGCGCAATTGCTTTTGGATTGAAATCGGAAGCCCAACTGTTGTCTGTACTGGTGTTGTCGCCGTTCCATTCTTTTACTGCCTCCAAAATAGTATGCTTGGATTGGTCATCCCACTGCCCATCGACGCCTTGCCAGGTTCGCGTCCACGCTCCGTTGAGCATGACCAAACTAGAAGCTGCAGGACCTCCGACAAAGATTTTCTTTCCAGATTCTAGAGGAAACAAATTGTCATTGTTCTTTAAAAGTGTAATGGAAGACAACGCCGTTTTCAAGGCTGTCTTCTGAAAATTTTCACATCCAAAATTAGGATAGTCCAATTTACCCATTGGATGATTCATGATGCCCAGTTGGTATTTCATGTACAAAATGCGCCTGACGCTTTGGTTGATTCTGTCCTGAGATACTTTCCCTTCTTTTACCAATTCAATCAGCAAGCGCGTAAACTCAAAATCATTGGGAACCATACACATGTCAATACCCCCAACTACAGCTAGGTACACAGCTTCCTTTAAGTCATGAGCAACACGGTGATTCTTTTCTAACTTGATGATGTCTTCCCAATCTGTGACCGCCATTCCTTGGAACCCCATTTCATTCCGAAGCAATTCAACCAAAATTTTGGGATTGGCATGAACCGGAATTCCATTGATCTCTCCACTGTTGATCATAACAGAAACAGCTCCTGCATCAATGGCAGCTTGAAAAGAGGGTCTGTAAATCTCTCTTAACTCAATGTCTGATAAGATGGCTGGTGTGCGGTCCTTCCCAGTTCTTGCTCCACTGTATCCCAAGAAATGCTTCATGCAAGCTGCAACGTGTTCATCATCAATACCAACCTTACCATACACCCCTTGGTATCCTTCAACGGCTGCTCTGCCCATGGTGCTGCACACATAGGGATCTTCCCCATATGTTTCAAAGAAACGAGACCACAAAGGGTTGCGTCCAACATCCAACACTGGAGAGAAGTTCCAAGGCATTCCAGCAGCCCTTGTTTCATAGGCTGTTATTCCGGCTGCGTAACGGACCAAACTTGGGTCAAACGAAGCAGCTTGTCCCAATTGCTGGGGAAACAAGGTTGAACCCAAAACATAGTTGGCGCCATGTATGGCATCAATACCATACAGAACGGGAATCTTTAACCTTGACTGAGACTGAACTTCCTGTTGAATAGCACCAATCAACTGATGCCAATGATCGCGTGTGTATGCATGCCCTCCGCAATTCAAAACAGAACCCACATGCCAATCCACAATGGCTTTCCGCAATTTGGTGGGTTCAATGTGGTGTGGTTCTACCAACTTGAAAATTTCTCCCTCACATACCACATCCAAATTGATTTGTGTCATTTGCCCTACTTTCTCCTCAATGGTCATTTGAGACAACCACATTTCTACAGAATCCTTCCAAGCCTGATTGGACCAAAGAGCGCCACTTGACTGACTCCAAACCGTGCCACAAGTAAGTTGCAATAATAGCGCAATAAAAAATGACTTATTGTTGTTCATACCTTATCCACTTGATGTTATCAATACCAATATTCCCTTCTGACTCTAGAGTAAAAATCATTTGTTTGATTGCTGAGATGTCTAAACCAGGATTCTGTTTTAAAATCATGCTCAATGGAATCACCATCTTTCGCCACTCGGCATCAATAATATTTCCTTTCACAAATTGCGGATAAAGACCCACCCAAGATTGATTGCCTGAAAAATCCTCAAGACCAATAGCGCCAGGCAAACCGGCTTTTAAATCTCCAGCAAAACTCTTTACATCCAATTGCAGAGCGGCCTGATTCTCCAAACCCGTCAAATCCTTTCCAGACCAGTTGTCCCAACCTATTCCCAATCCCATCCATGGGCAATTTGCAGCTTGCTTGTTCCATTGCAAATGCAGAAAATGGTTGGTTGCAACTTCATCGTTCTTTACCGATATGCATTGGGGGCTCTGTGTGAACCAAACATCACCATTCATTTGTTCACTCCAAACATCTGTGGCATAAAAGCCTTCAAATGTGGTTTGCTCTTCGGCGTTCATTTCTTCATACAAACCGATGGGCTTCACTTGAACACATGATACCCAGGTTAACGCAGCTAATATGTAAAATGCAATTCTCATGGTGCTAATGGACTGCCTTCTGTAAACATGACATAATCAATGGCTGTCTCAGAATACCCACTTGCGGGATTGGCCAAGAACAGCATGGATACTTGAAAAAGTTTATTGGGCTCATGGATACCATTACCGTCAGGGGCACTCTCAACTCCATTGACCAATGATTTGATGTCGTTGTATTTTAATGAAACCAAACGCCACCCATCTGGACCACCTTTGATTTCAATGGCATACATATCCTCAGATCCTGCGGTGAAAGAACCATCTTCATTGTCATCTTCCATAAAACGCAACAGCAGTACACCATTATCATACTCCGCTGGTTTTTTCATCAACATATTGAAATAAACATTGTTTGCATTTGAAGACAATGGGTAATAATTCAGACCGTAGGCAGAGGCAGGGATATCTATCATTCCTATCAGCCAATCCCAAGTAACAGTACCTCCCATGCTGTAAGCGCGCTCCCCTTGAGGAATATCACCTGAATTCAATAAGCCGAAATTCATGTTCTGTCCAGATTGAATAAAGCTCTGCCAAGATGGATTTAATCCCATCTCGAAATCGGACAACAAGAACCCATTGTTGACTTTTGGTGCAACAATATAAACCGTATCTCTCAAAGTGTCGGGTTGATTTTCTACTGTCAACTCAACTGCACACCACTCTGAACGAAACATCGGAAAGAAAGTTGTTTCCCCTTTCCAATCAAAGGCTACCAATGATCCGAACTCCTTTTGCTCTTTGTGCGCACCTGAAGTCAAACCTTTGATACCGATGGTCCAATCGACTCTTTTGGAAAAGCCAGCGGTAAACAATACACTTTCACCGGAAGCAAAATCTACCGAATCACGGGAAGAATTTAATCCTTCCGTCAAGGCAAAAGGACCATATAAATCATTCAAATCAGGACCATCAAATTCGGGGTCCACTTTACATGCATTCCAAAAAGGAAGACACAACAACAATATCCAAAGTTTTTTCATGGCTTAAAAATTCATTACGTACAACAAGGTCCATTGTTTCCATCTGTAATCTGTGGCTGAAACCAATTCATCCTGTCGATGAAAACTGTTCCATTGCGCACTCAAAAAAGATTGCTTAGAAAAATGATAAGTCATTCCTAGGTTCAACATTTGCTCACTTCCATCCTGCACGTAAGGTTTAAAGTTGATGATCTCACCATTGAAGTCCTTCACAGATTGGACC
>JACCDM010339003.1_pt1 | contig 10552 bp, 6 predicted proteins | sample 7445851 | NCBI WGS metagenome assembly JACCDM01 (sample SAMN15323438, study PRJNA562643) | freshwater metagenome | isolation source: river surface water | place: USA:Blue River Watershed | collected 2017-08-16
ATAAGAATAATTATTAACTATATATTTATAAACACCTGGATCAGTATCATTTACATTCATATAATTATCAATTTCATAGTTTTCTATTGATTCATCAGAATAATCTGATAAATTAAGATCTGAATAGGTGATATATAAACTTACAATATAATTATTATTTACTATTTTTGAAACATATTTATTATTTAAATTAATATCATATGATAAATTTATTTTATTGTTATTAATTAAAAAATTAATAATGGTATTATTGTCATAACCTAAAATTAATGGAATATTTAAATTTTTTTTTTTTAATAATATTTTTTTTAAAAAATCAATAATAATTTTATTTTCTTTTTTCTTTTTTGTAATAATATTAAAAACTATTTTTTTTAAAAAAGAATTATTTATATTTCCAATTAATAATCTAGTTTGTTTGTTAATAGATAAAAAATTAATAATATTATTATTAATTTTAGTATGAAATAAAAATTCAAGTAAAATATTTAAAATATCAATAACAAAAAAAATACTCATAAGTAAAATAATTATAAAAGAATATAATTTACAAATATTGTTAATTTCAATTTTTTATTATATAAAATAAATATTAGAATAAAGTATTTATTCTAATTTTTAATAATTATATAATGTAATTATTTATTCTTTAATTTAATATTTTCTTTTGTTAATTTATTAACAGTTTTTTTTAAAATATCAATTGTAGTATAATTAAAAACATTATTTTCTATATTTTTTTTTTTAATCATAATATTTTTTTTTTTTAATGAATTAATAATGCAATTTTTGCACATTTCTTTTAATTTTAAATTATTATTTTCTTCTGTTAATTTAATATTTTCTTTTATTAATTTTTTATTTTCTTTTATTAATTTATCACTTTCATTTGAAGCTTCTAAAATTTTAATAATTTTTTTAGAATTTAAATATTCATCAACTAAAGTATCTATTTCTTTATTTACTACATTATTTATTATTTCTTGTTCTTTAATAATTAAATCTAAAATTGTATTATTTATTTCATTATTATTTTGTTTAAATATTTTTGTTAGATTATCTATTTTATTTAATGAATTAACAGTTTCAGTATTATTTTTAATTATATTATTAATATGATCCATTTATTTAATATTTGTGATTATGTTTTATTATTTTAATTCATTATTATTCTAATAATAAATAATTCATTTTTTTTTTATGTATTTCATATTATTAATAATTAATATTTTAAATATATATACTTATGGAATTATATCAAAAAAAAAATTTAATAATAGATATTCAAGATCATGAATCTAATAAATTATCTAATATATCATTTGACAAAACATTAAAATTTAAATTGGAAAGACAAGGTAATTTATTTCATAAATTAACATTATTTATTACATTACCTAAAATTCAAGTTTATTATAAAAAATTAACAGTATTACAAATAATAAATTTATTATTAGAAAATGGTATAATATGGAATCCTATATATGATACTTCATTAATATTTAATAATAATATTTTACCTGAAGTTTTATCATTAATTAATTCTAATATAGATAACTTAAATAATCAAATATTATTGAATAATGAAAAAAAAAATATAATAAATAATTTAAATACAACAAATATAAATTCAATTGCTGATTACAAAAATAATTTAATAAATGAATTTTTACAATTAGATCCATTAAATTTAATTTATAAATTTTTAGTAGCAAATAAAAATGATGATACATATAAAAATATTGTAAACTCAAATACTTTAAAAGAAATAATTTATACAAAATTTTTAAATTTTGTTACTTCAAATAATGATCTAAACTACACAGATGAAAATTTAGTTTTTTTATATAACACTACAATATCAAATTATACATTTGATAATTCTACACAACAATTATCTGCATCATATGTATTTAATACTGGAATATCTAATCAATATTTTGGTAATTCATATAATTTTTTGGATGCATATAAAATATTCCAATATATATTATCATTTAATATTACAACTTTTAATTTTAATACAGATCAAATATTAAATGATATATTAATTAATATAGAATATGGATTAATTAAAAATATTAAACAGCTTACAAATATTTATAAATCAATAAATCCAAATGTATCTTTTTATTTTTATAAAACTGTGAATTCTAATTCTGTATGGAATTATTTATCTTTAATAAATCAAAATGTATTACCTGATAATTTTACTTCTGAATTTACATTAAATCCTGAAATTAATGAACCATTCGGAATTAAACATAAATATAGTATATTTACAAAATCTCAATTATATATATTTCATACAAAAAATTCTAATATTATTAAAAATATTAGATTATTAGAATACTTTAATAACGTTAATTTATTTTCTTCAGTTAGATTTTTATCTTTATCATATCCATTTAATGGAATTTTTAATACACAATTAAATTTAATATTTAATAATAATATTCCATTACAATTAAATAATATATATTATTTGAATTTTATTCCTTTGTATACAATATTAGATATATATGAAGCATTAAATAGAGTATCTAATTCATATTCTTTTCATACATCTTTTATGTTTAATTTAGACATATTAAAACTTGATTTAATAAATAGTGTTTTAAATGTTTTATCTAATTCTAATTTTCAAAATAATCATACTTTATTATCATTTGTAAATATTACAGAATTATCATATCAAGCAATATTAAATAACAATGAATATATTGAATATAATGGAATAAAACATACATTGATAAGGTTTATAATTTTTAGATATTTAGAATTTATAGATGTATATTATAATATTGAATTATATTCTGAAACAGTAAAAAATTTATTTATAAATGTAATAAATACATTTGTAACTCCAATAAGTTTAATTCCAACATATCAGAATTATATTAATAATAATAATAATATAACTAATTTACAAATTAATTCTATTGGAAATCCTGTATTATCAACTGCAATATCTTCAATATGGGCATATATATCTGATTCTATTATTGACAATTATAATTCATTATATAATAATAATTTATTAAATACTCAAACTATAGAAAATGAATATGGTATTGAAATGTTAAGATATATTACAACAATAAATACTATAAATAGTATTGGTAATAATTATAATTATTGGTTCAATCCTATAAATCCTATTTCTTATTTAGATAATGAAACAAATATATTATATTCTAGTATTGATAAATATAAAATAAATATTAAACTTTTAGATTTTAGATTAGTATTTTTAAATAATAATTTTTATTATGAAACATATACAAATATATTAAATCAATATATTGATTCAAATGTTGAATCAAGTACAACTAATTTATCTTTAACATATTTTCATCAAGATCATGGTACAATAAATGATCCTGTTATTATTATTAAAAACGAACTATTAAATTTATATAATACGCCTTTAGATATTATACAATATACAAAAACAGAATTTATTAAATTAGTTACTCAATCTACAAATCCATGGACATTTGGGAAAAAATATGAATTATGGAATAGTTTATGGTTACCTTCAAAATCTTTTAATACAATAACAGAAACTAATAAATATACAGATTTATTTGATAAATTTTTAAATACAACTACTTTATTTAATAATAAAAGTATTTTTGAAAAAGATTATGAATTTTTAAATTATAATATTAATATTTATGATTTTTTAATAAATGAATTATTAAAAATATCTATTGTAAACAATATATATAAATTAACAAGTAATACTATTGAAGAATATAAAACTTTATTAATTAATTTCTATGATATTGATAATTCTAATATAATAAAAATAATTAACAATAATACAAATTTAATACCATCAATTTCTAATATAGCAAATGTAAATAATTATGCTAATTTTTCATGGATAGAAAATATAGGGCATAATATTATAGAATATATAGAATTTAAAATAAATGATCAAGTAATTGATAAACAAACTGGAGAATTAATTAATATATTATATAATTGTTCAAAAAATATTTTTAAGAATGAAAAATACAATAATGCTATTGGAAATAATAAAATATTAACAGAATATAATAATATAACTAAACCTGAATATCAATTAATAATACCTTTAAAATTTTGGTTTTGTGAATTTATAGAATATTCGATACCATATGATTTATTAATTCATTCAGATATATTTATAAATTTAAAATTAAAAAAATTAAACGAATTAATTAAAATAGATAATTTTACTGAATATAAAGTTGAACCAAAAATAAAATCGATATCATTATTAACAAATAATATATACATTAATAATAAATTTAAAACATTACTTGTTAAAAAAAAAATATATGAAAATATTATTTTTAAATGGAATTATTATAATGAAAATATTATTTCAATTGATGATATAGTAAAAGATAATACAAGAAATTATGTAATTAAAAAAGCATTAAATTTTAAAGGTTTAGCAAAAGAATTTTTTTTTGGAATTCAAGATATTAATAATGGAAATTATATAGATAATTTAAAATATGTAACTATAGAATTTTCTGGTTCTATTAAAGAATCAAGAAAAGAAATTAATTATTATGAAAATATAATTCCTTATGAAATATATAATTCATATTTACCCAAAGGAATATTTTGTTATTCTTTTTCAGATGATCCTTTAAATATTCAACCATCTGGATTTGCTAATTTAAATATAATTAATAATATTAATATATTAATAGAACCAGATATTAGTATAATAAACAATATACAAAATAATAACAATAAATATAAATTAATTGTTTATTTAAGCGAATATAATTTATTAAAAATAAAAGATGGATTAGGAGCATTATTTTAATATATTTTTTTAAAAACAAATCAATAATAGTAATTGTTGATTTGTTTTTTTTGTTTTTTGTTGTTTTCTGTTGTTTCTTTACTTTATTTTAGTTTAGATTTTGTCTTTCCATGAATTGAATTCTTTAATGAGTTCAGCTGTTTTGCATTCAATTTTAAAAATTCCTGCACTTGTTCTACAATATCTATCTAAAATTCCTAATTTTTCATTTATGTGTTTGTCTACTTCATAAACTAATTCTTCATGAGTAATTTTACCATTTCTTACATGAGTTGTATATTGAATACATCTATGAAGACCAATAATACCTGAAGCATCAATTTTGTCAGCATCTGAAACAATGTTTCTAATAATCAACCCTCTTTTTCCAATGTCTCTGATCCATAATTTTGCTAAAGTTTTCCAGTCTTTAATACCTAATTTCTTTTCTTTTGAAAAAGAAATTTTATCAATAATAGATAAAATCAAAAGTCCTGTTTTTTTACCAAAAACATCAAATAAAAAAAATTTAAGAATTTCTTCCAAATTTGTTCCACTTGAATATTTATGATCAGCAAAATCATGTAGCATAGCAACTGCACACATAATGTAGTTTTCTTCTTTTGTTAAATCATAATCTTTTGAAATTTCAACTGAAGTATTTAAAACACGTATAGCATGATGAATACCGTGAGATTCATCTCTTGTTTCGCAATGTTTGTTGAATAAAGCAATACATTTGTTTTTTAAATCTTGAAAGTTCATTATTTTTAATTTCAATTATTTATTATTTTAGTGCATAAAACATAAAAAAATAATTTCAATTTTTTATTATTCTTAAATATATAATGGGTATTGGTGTATTACAATTAGCATCATTTCATGAAATAGATAGTTTTATTACTTATAAACCATCTATTACTTATTTTAAAAATATATATATGAAATATACATCGTTTTCTTCTGTATTATCAACTCAAAATTTTATAAGTAATTTAAATTTTAATTCAAAAGCAATATCAAATATTTCTATAAATAGTGATTTAATAGGAAAAATAACTTTAGTAATTGATTTGCCAGAAATTCCTATATTTAAAAATATAGATGGAACAATAGATACAATAACTAAATTTGCATGGGCAGAATATATAGGATATAGATTAATAGATAATATAGAAATTATAATAGATAATAAAGTTATAGATAGACAATATGGAGAATTTATGTTAATAAAAAATTTATTAGAATCGAATATAGATATAAATGAAGTAATTGGAAATATAAAAGAATTAAAAAATCCTACAAATGGTAAACAACAATATAGATTGCATATTCCTATAAATTTTTGGTTTAATAAAAATTCACAATCTTATTTACCATTAATTAGTATGAAAAATAATCCTATTAATATTAGTCTTGTTTTAAATCCTATAAGTAAATGTTGTATAATAAGTCCTACTCATTATATTATAATAGATGATGATATTGTAAATTTTACTCAAGGGGAATATATTCAACAAAAAATAAATAATTTAATAGCAATAGGAAAATTTGAATATTATGATATTTTAACAAAAAAATTATATTATACAAAAATAAATGATGTGCCATTTGTTGGTCTTGTTATAAATGATAGTTCTATTATACAAACAGAAACAGATAAAAGATTAATATTATATGAATTAAATGATAATGGAGAATTAGTTAATTCACAATATTTAATAAATGGTTCTAAATCATATGTAATGCCTCAAATTAATTCAACAGAAATTATATTTAAAAACCTTGCTTTTAATATTAATGATATTAAATTAAATGATGCTTTTTATATAATAGAATATATATATTTATCATCAACAGAAAGAGAAATATTTAAAAAAACTCAAATAGATTGTCATATAGAACAAATATTATATTCTGAAGAACAATATATAGATAGTTTAAATAAATCTATACCTTTATATTTTACAGGTTTATGTAAAGAATTAATTTGGTTTTCACAAATGAATCAAGCACAATTAATAAATCAATGGACAAATTATACAGATAATTTAATTCCAGATAAAAATGGTAATTATGTAGGAAATAATATTATTACACAACAATCTTTAAATTATTATGGAAATGAAAGAATAAGTTTTAGAGATTCAAAATATTTTGATACATATACTACAAATAATAATCATACATGTTCATTAAATTATAATTATCCTATTAATACTTATTCTTTTGCTTTATTAACTGAAAATACAACACAACCTTCTGGATCTACTAATTTTTCAGTAATAGAAAATGTTACATTAAAAATAAGAGCTAAAAATATAGAAAAAGGAGTTATTATTGGATCTATTAATAATTCTGTTAAATTAAAAGCATATTCTGTTTGTTATAATACATTAAGAATTAAAAATGGAGTTGCAGGATTAGTTTTTTCTGGAGATGTTACTTTATAAATTATTTTCTAAAACTATTTATAATATTTACAAATTCTTCAGGATCTAATGCTTTACCTAATGGATATTCATATATTAAATTTCCTAAATTATCTCCATCTTTATAATAAGCTCTAATTGTTGGAACAGCTGTTAAAGAATAATCTCTAACATTATCAGATGTATTTACATCTATTAAAACTTCACGATACATAAAATTTTTATATTTTTGTCTTAATAATTTCCATTGTGGTTTCATTAGTTTACATCCACCGCAATTTTCTGAATAAAATAATACAATTATAATTTCACTTGGACTTTTAATATCTGAATAATTTTCTTTTTTTTCAGTATCTTTATTAAAATAATAACTATAAATTAAATAAAGAACTATTAAAATTAATACGCTTATTAATATTTTATTCATTATAAATTAATTTTAAAAATTTATTACTAATATCTTTAATATATTTTATATTTTCAATATTATTTATTATATCTTTAGGAACATCGCCATAACCATAATATGCTCCATAAAATCCAGCAGCAATACAACCTGTAGTATCTGTATCTCCTGAATGCAACATAGAATAAAAAACTAATTTTTCCCATTTTCCATCACAATCAATTAACGAATCATATGCAATAATTACTGAATCATCACCACTACCTCCTGGAAAAAAAGATTCTTTAAATCCAAAACTATCATAATAATATTGAGATCTACATACTAAATTAATATTAGATCTTTTTTTTTCTATTAATTCTTTTTTATCATTAAATTTATCTTTTATATATTTATCCCATTTTGCAAAATAAGATATTTTAGAAGAATTATAATCAAAACTTTCTTTATTTTTATTAACATAATCATCTATTTTTTTTGATTTTGCTATTTCCATTAATTTAAAAGGCCATAAATTTATAGGAGTGTTATTTATAGCTAAATAAACAAAATATGCTGAAACAAAACCTCCTAAATATCCTGTTGGGTTATTATGTGTAACTCTACTTGTATCAATACTAAATTTAATAATATCATCAATATTATTAAATAATAATCCAAAACATAAAGTTCTCATTGCAGCACCTGAACCTCCAGAATATTTATCAAAAGGCATATTATTCCATTTAGTTCCTAATTTTAATAATTCAATACTTTTTAAAGTTGCAATTCCAGGATTTCTTATTTTTGAATCTTTAAATTCTGTATCATATATTTTTATTAATTGTTTAACAAATATATCATTAAATCTATTTGTATTTTTATTTTCAACTAATAAAATTTTAATTATAGCTATATGTAATATAGTATCATCTGAATATTTCCAACCTTTTAAAGGAATATAATTAATTCCTCCATAATGTATATATTCATTTATTTTTTCATATATTTTTGTTGTAATATCTCCTCTAATTCCTAATTCCCATATTGAATTATTATATCCTATTGTATCACCTAATGCATGTAAAATAATACATGAAATTATTTTTTCTTTTTTATTATATTTGATCATTTTTTATATTAATATAATAATGTCAGATGTACAATTTATTTTTAATAATAATACAAATCAATTTATAATTATTTTCGATGAATCTCCAGAAATTAATACAAATAGTGCAATTTTTGGTTTAGAAACTTTAGCAACTGGAATATCATCAATTGCTTCAGGAACTCCATGTATAGATATTATTGAAGTATTAAATTTATATGGAATTACAACAGATATAAGTAATAGAACAGGAAAAATATTTACAGAAGCAAGTGGAATAGGTTCTGTAAGTTTTGGTATGGGCTCAGTTGCTGAAGGTAACTATTCCAATACAAATGGTATTTTAACTCAAGCATTAGAAGATGCATCTTCTGCATTTGGATTGGATACATTATCTAATGGTATTGCATCTTTATCTACAGGAGTTAAAACTTCTGCATTAGGGTTTGGTTCAAGTAGTTTTGGTTATAATACAATTTCATTAGGAGACAATAGTTCAAGTTTTGGGTTTAATAATATTACACAAGGAAATAATTCTTTTACTATTGGAAGTAATTCATTTAATAATTATTCGAATTCTTTTGTTTTTGGAGATGGTTCAAATGTAACTATAAATAATAATTCTAATAGTTTTACTGCAAGAGTTTCTGGAGGATTTGAAATATTATTAGATGATTTATTAAATGGAGCAAAAATAAAATCACATATAGTTTCTGGAATTGGAACATGGAATTATACAACAAATAATGTAAATGCATGGGTAACACCCCCAGAAACTATAAAAGAAGCAATAGATATTATAGTTTCACCTGAAGGTTCTAAATATGCAGGAACTTCAAGACCTTATAATCCTTCTATTCCAAGTAATTGGAGTATTATTCCTACAAATATTCAATCAGCTATAGATCTTATAGCTTCTGGAAATTTAAATACATATAATACAAATTCAAATGGATTATATGCTCCAGGAGATCCAAGTGATTGGGTTAATATACCAGTGGATTTTCAAACTGCATTAGATACATTAGCTTCAGGAGGAATAAAAAGAGTAGGAAATTCTTTATTTACTCCAAATAATATTAATAATTGGCAAATTATACCTACAAATATTCAATCTGCATTAGACAATATAGCTTCTGGATACATTAAAGGAATAGGTAATGCTACATATAATCCTGGAAATTCTATTAATTGGAATAGTATTCCAACAACAATTCAATCTGCTTTAGATAATTTAGCTGCAAGTAATATTAAAACAATAATTACTTCAACTTATATTCCATCTAATTCTAGTAATTGGTCAGTTGTACCAAATACAATTCAATCTGCTTTAGATAATTTAGCTGCTTTAAATATTACAACTATGAATAATAATATTATTACAACAACTTTTATTCCATCAAATATTAATAATTGGATTGTAATTCCTACTAATATTCAATCTGCATTTGATATTATTGCTAATGGAAATATTAAACCTTTTAATTATACTCCATTAAATTCTAGTAATTGGACAGTTATACCTACAACTATTAAATCTGCATTGGATAATTTAGCTGCTGGAAATATTAATACAATAATTAATCATCCATATACACCATTAAATTCTAGTAATTGGTCTATAATACCTACTACGATAAAAGAAGCATTAGATAATTTAGCACAATTAAATATTACTACTTTAAACAATAATATTTTAAATTCAACTTATACTCCATTAAATTCTAGTAATTGGACAATAATTCCTACAACTATTAAATCTGCATTAGATAATTTAGCTGCTGGAAATATTAATACAATAATTAATCAAC
>JACCDM011756161.1_pt1 | contig 10552 bp, 9 predicted proteins | sample 7445851 | NCBI WGS metagenome assembly JACCDM01 (sample SAMN15323438, study PRJNA562643) | freshwater metagenome | isolation source: river surface water | place: USA:Blue River Watershed | collected 2017-08-16
GCCAAAGCGGACAAATCTTTGAATATTTTGTCCTCAATCGTTAAGGCATTTTCTTCAAGCGCTTTCAAATTAAAAGCGTGTGTTGTCCAAAGTTCAGGAAGCACCACAAAGTCAGCCGCAGCTAGATGCTGTGGAAGTTCGCCGACTACGCGTTCAATTCGCTTTGAAATAGATTCGGTTTCATCGGATTTGACCTGTAGAAGTCGAACTTTGACCATAAATCAAGAATAGTCCTCTTGCGAACTCATTCTTTGGCACAATACGACAGCGGAAGGGAATCAAAATGACAATTCGGGTATTTCTCATGGACGACCACGAGGTGGTCCGTCGTGGACTATCTGATCTGATTTCCTCCGAGCCAGGCATGGAAGTTGTGGGTGATGCAGGAACTTGCGCCGAAGGTTTGCAAGGAATCTTGGTAAAGCGACCAGACGTTGCCGTGCTGGATGTTCGGCTTCCAGATGGGTCTGGAATTGAAGTTTGCAGAGACCTGCGTGCACTCGCACCAGAAATCAATGTATTGATGTTGACTTCTTACGCTGATGATGAAGCACTATTAAGTGCAGTCTTAGCTGGCGCACACGGATATGTTTTGAAAGATATCCGAAGTGGCGACCTGATTCAAATGATTAAAGATGTATCAACTGGTAAAAGTTTGTTAGATCAAAAAGCTGTTGATCAGGTTCGAAATCGCCTACGAAAAGGAAGTTCGGTTTATTCAATGCTTGATGATTTAACAGATCAAGAACGCAGAGTTCTTGAATTCATTGGCGAAGGAATGAGCAATCGCCAAATTGCAGAGCAAATGTTTTTGGCAGAAAAAACCATCAAGAACTATGTCTCGTCGGTTCTCGCAAAACTTGGCATGGAACGTCGCAGTCAAGCAGCAGCATTTATTGCACGGCTAGGAATCGGCGAAGCCGGCCGCGACTAAACATTAAGCGGAATCATCCACTTTGCTTTTGTGCCACTTGGCTCAACTCTGGTGGTTTCAAAACTTCCGCCCATAGCCTCAGCACGTTTGCGCAAATTCTCTAATCCACTACGACTAACAGTTTCCGGGATGCCCACACCGTTATCCGAAACTGTGAGTGCCAAATGATGATCAACTATCTGCAATGACACAGAAACAGATGTTGCTTGCGCATGCCTTACTGCATTAGAAAGTAATTCACGCAATGCAGCAACTACTTGATTAGTTTCGCGATCACTAGTCATCGAATCAACCGGTCCTTCAAAGGAAATAGAAGGAGTCGTACCAAGTAAAACTGTGTAACTTTCCACCTCATGCATCACTCGGCGGCGCAGCGATACCCCGTCGTTTTCAGGTGTTGTCAATGCATAAATACTTTGGCGAATTTGTTTTATTGTCCGGTCTAAATCCTCAACCGCTTGATTTATTTTTTCTGCTTCTGGACTATTGGCTGAACGTCTAGCAATTGATTCCAAAGTCATACCAGTTGCGAACAACTGTTGAATTACTAGATCGTGTAAGTCGCGTGCAATTCTTTCACGGTCTTCATACACCGCAATTGCTTGAGTTTTTGAAAAGAGCCTCGCATTTTCGATTGCCAAACCAGCTGCGGCTGCAAGTCCAACAACCAACTCTTCATCTTGTTCGGTGAATTCGGCTTCACCCTTTTTTTCGGTTAGGTAAAGATTTCCAAATACTTCACCACGAACTCGCACAGGCACACCTAAAAAGGATTTCATTTGCGGGTGATTTTCAGGAAAACCAAAACTAGCTGGATGTTTGCTTAAATCTGAAAGTCGAATTGGTTCCGGATATTGAACGAGTAGGCCAAGCACCCCACGACCGGCTGGGGTGTGACCAATCATTTTCACTTGGTTTTCTTCCATCCCTACATGAAAGAAATCTTGCAAACCACCTTTAGGTGATAAAACTCCGAGTGCGCCGTACTTTGCATCAACCAAATTAACTGCCGTTTTAACGATTGTTTCAAGTGTTGATTGCAGGTCCAAATCTGCAACCACACTCATGATTGCTTTAAATAGCTCGGTTTCGCGCGGCTCACTCACGGAAGAAGTCTCGCATATGAATCAATCCAGAGATACAGTCTTTTGCAACTTTTGGACGATTCTTTGGTCGTGGGTTATCACAATTACACCCTTATCCAAAAATACCTTTTCAATCACTTGCCAGACCGACTGTGCAGTTTCAAAATCGAGATGCTCCGTTGGTTCATCTAGTAGAACGAAATTTGCGTTACTCAAAATAGTGCGTGCAATTCCAATCCGCTGAATTTCTCCACCGCTCAGTGATCTATCGGATTCACCAATTAAAGTGTCTAAACCGTTGTCCAAACTCTTGAACCAAGAATCTAGCCCAACTTGAGAAATAACTTCCAAAAGATTTAAATCACTTGAATTTGCATTCGCTATTTTCAAATTTTCACGCAAAGTTGTGTGAAAAATATAGGTTGTCTGCAGTAGTGCAGTGATTTGATTTTCAAAATTCTTGATGTTGTAAATTGAAGTGTTATCCAAGCGGATATTTCCTTGATGTGGAATTAACCTCAAGATAGCGCTCAGAATTGTTGATTTGCCACTTCCGCTTGATCCGACCAAGCCAACGATTTCGCCTCGTTTAACTTCTAGATTCAAGTTTTGTACAACCAACTCTTTGTCCCAGCCAACTGAGACATTTTCAAGAATCAACTTTCTAGGATTTGATAAATCTGTTGTTTCATCAATTGGTAATTCATTTTCTTTCACTAGAAAGTCAGATATTCGTTCGTTCGCCAAAATAGTTCTGGTTCTAGCACTCGCAGCTAGGCTAAATGTGCCAACTATTTCTGCACTTGCCCAAGGCAAAAGCGTTACTACCGCAATCATTTGACCGCTTAGCCCACCTTGCGAGAAAGCAACCGTTCCAGTGATCAGCGAAGTGAAGACTGCCGTGCCTGAAACTATTCCGTTCAATGCACTTGATACACCTGCCCAAACACTTGAGCGACTTTCAACTTTAACCCGTGAATTTTCTGACATTCTGAGGTTCTCAAGATGATTACTTGTTAGATTGAGGATTCTAAGTTGTGGTGCGTTATTGATCGCCTGGTAAATATTTGCTGTGATCTGATTTCTTACAGAAATAGCCTCCCGCGCAATTCTTAATTCAATTCTGGTGATTAGCTTGGGGATTATTATTCCTGAAACTAAAAATGACAATGCGAAGAATATGCCAGCTAGTGGCAATAAAAGGAATTGCAGCAGACTTAGCAAAACCGCACTCATTGTTGCTGCATATAACGGAACCTTAACTCTTGTTATCTGATCTTGAAGAATTTCGGTATCGCTAGTCAGCCGATCGAAAGCATCGGAGCTTCGTAATCTCCAAACACCAACTGGACCAAGCAATGCCGCCTTTTTCCAAAGTTGCATTCGCAAAAGTGTGGTTCCGCTCAATGCGACATCATGGGAAACCACTCGCTCAGACCACCTGAACACACCACGTGAAATTCCAAAAAATCTGACTGCAACAATCGCAACCTGCAGAACCAAGATTGGTGGCATTAAAGCTGCCGAGCTGATCAACCATCCCCCTGTAGAGACCAAACCAACTGCGCTCAGCATGGTTGCAGAAGTTAAAACAATTGCCCAGTAGATTTTCATTTGCTACCTGCAAAATCAATAATTTCATCTGCGATATTTCTAAAAGTCTCACGGTGTGCTACTGCAAGAACTGCACCACCAGCATCTGCAAAACTTCGTATCGACTCGATTATTTGTAGTTCACTTTGCTCATCTAAAGCTGCACTTGGTTCATCAAGTAACAAAATATTAGGTTTGCGTAGAAGTGCATGGGCAATTGCGAGCCTGCGTCTTTGGCCAATTGAAACACCGACACTGCGATCACTTACCACCTGATCTAGTGACAATTCCAAACCTAAAGTCTTTAACAGAGCCTCAATTTCTGAATCTGAAATCTGCTCCGGTCGACCAAAGTGGAGTAACTCCCGAACAGTTCCTTCGGGCAAATGGGCACTTTGATCAACTAACGCAACATTCTTCGAAAAACTGGATTGGCTCAAAGAGTTGCAACTCACCTCTCCAGACAGTTCACCACAAATCACCTTTAGAAGCGTAGATTTACCAATTCCACTTGGCCCTACAACCACAGTGACTTTTCCAGATGAAGTTTGTCCTTCTGGTATTAAAATCTTATTTTCACCCAAGAAAATCACTTGGCTTGGCCAATGAATTTCCGAGATATTCTCTTCAGATTTTCCGCGTCTAACTTTCGGTGAATCTAAAATCAATTTAACTTGGTTCCAAGCTTCCATTCCTTCAACCGCAGCATGGAAATGCACTCCAAGCATGCGAAGAGGAGCGTAAACATCAGGTGCCAGGATTAAAACTGCTAAGCCTTTCCAAAACTCTATTTCGCCGTTGACTAGGCGCAGACCAATTGCAACCGCAACAATCGCAACCGAAATAGTTGCAAGTAGCTCGAGCACAAAAGCTGACAGAAATGAAAGTCGTAGAACTTTCATAGTCGCGGTTTGTTGGAGAGTTCCAAGTCTGTGGATTTCTGATGCTTGCTGCTTTGCTCGATTAAAAATCGTCAGTTCAGGTAGCCCATTCATCAAATCTGCCAATGTTGAAGAAAGGCTTGTGACTTGCTGCCAATGTTTCTCTACGTTTGCTGAAGTGAACCATCCGACTAAAGCCATAAAGAGCGGGATAAGCGGAATAGTTATGATCAAAATCAAAGCGGCTAATGGGTCTAACCAAAAAATCACTGCGCCAATCCCGGCCGGAACAATCGCTGAAATCACTAACTGTGGAAGATACTTAGAAACATAAACTTCTAAACCTTCAATTCCGCGCGTGAGCAATGTGACAGCCCCACCAATTGGGATTGGTAATTCTCTTGTCTGCATTATTTGGGCTACTGATTTTTCTCTGGCATTCGCAACTGCCTGAAGTCCATATTTTCGACTTAATGATTCGTTTAAGCTGGATAGAAGTGTTCGTATAACCCAAGCGACAGCAGCGATGAGAATTAACGGCAATACTTCATTCAAGCTACGCCTTAATAAGAAAGCATCATTAATAGCTTTTGCGGCAAAGACTGCCTGAAAAATCAAAGCAATAGCCGCTAAAAATGCCAAAACGGCGGTGAATCCAATTGCTCCCTTTATTGGCTTTAATTCTTTTGCCAATCTCGGATCAAATGGTCGCACCGCCGTAGTTTGACAGACTGCTATGCGTTCACATGATCCAAAGTTCCTTTTTCAGGACTTGGAATCATGCTGGCAGTTAGGCGCTTTCTGAAAATCCAGTATGTCCAAGCCTGATAGGCCAAAACAATTGGAGTCATCACTAAAGCAACAATTGTCATAATCTTCAAAGTACCTTCAGTTGAAGATGCATTTGCAATTGTTAGTCCAATCTCTGAACGATCGATGTTTGGCATCACGTTCGGATACATAAATCCAATAACCGAAGTGACGGCCATCGCCAAAGTCAATGCACTGAATGTGAATGCCCAACCTTCGCGGCCTTTATACATTGCGGCAAGGCCACCGAGCCAAGAAACCGCTGCAATGAGAACCGGTGCCCAGGTCCAGGTATTAGAACTGTATGCAATTTGTGCCCAAAGTAGGAAAACAACAGCCAAGACAGTGGCAACAAGTCCAAGTCGAATTGCTAATGCTCGAGCTCGGTATCTAAGTTCACCATCAGTTTTAAGTGAGATGAAGATTGCACCATGAGTCAAGAACAAAGTTAAAGTGACCAATCCACCAAGTAGAGAAAATGGATTTAATAGTGCCCAAAATCCACCTACGTAAATAAATCCACCAGAACTAAGTTGTTCGAGTTCAACTCCGCGAACCAAATTCGCGAATGCAACACCCCAAAGAAGTGCTGGCAAGAATGATCCGACCACAATTGCTAAATCCCAGCGTGCACGCCATTTCAAGTCACCGTATTTACTACGATATTCAAAAGCTACACCGCGAATGATTAGTGCGAAGAGAATCAAGAAGAGTGGAAGGTAAAAGCCACTAAACAAAGTTGCGTACCATTCAGGAAACGCAGCGAAAGTAGCACCGCCGGCTACTAACAGCCAAACTTCATTTCCGTCCCATAGTGGTCCGAGAGTGGTAAGCATCGTGCGCTTCTCAGCTTCGTTCTTTCCAAGTATCGGCAATAACACACCAACTCCGAAATCAAATCCTTCAAGGACGAAGTAGCCAATCCAAAGGACTGCAATTAATACAATCCAAACTGTTTGCAGGGTCTCTAAATTAAACATCTAAATCACTCTCTTAGTAAGCAAACGTCAATGGACGGTTTGCATCTTCATCTTTGAATGGATCTTGAACAACATCTGGTGGACCTTGCTTTATGGTTTTTGTGAACAAGCCAAATTCGATTACAGCTAATACGCCATAAAGCAAAGTGAAGCCAAGCATTGTGAACAAAACCGAACCAGCTTCAACACTTGATGAGACACCTTGGGCAGTCATTAACTGTCCAAAGACCAACCAAGGTTGGCGACCCAATTCTGTAAACAACCAGCCAAACGAAATACCAGCCAGCGGTAGGAATGGAACCACGATAGAAGCTCTCAGGAACCACTTTGATTTTGGAGTTGCACCATTTCGGGTAATCCAAAGTGCAAAAATTCCATAAAGAACAGCGAGACCACCCAAGCCAATCATCAAACGGAATGACCAATATGCTGTTGGAATATTTGGCATGTACCAACCTTCACCATAAGTCTGGGTGTATTCAGCTTGTAAATCGTTCAAGCCTTTTACTTCGCCAGCTGTAGATCCGGTGGATAGGAATGAAAGCAGGCCAGGGACTTTAATCTCAGTAGTTGCTTGAGTGCCTTCAAGATTTCCTAGCGTAAAGATTGAAAATCCAGCATTGGATTCAGTTTCGTAGAGAGCTTCTGCTGCAGCCATCTTCATTGGCTGTTGCACAACCATGATTTTTGAATCCATGTCACCAGTAATTGCGACTGCAAGACCAGCGACCAATGTAGTGATTGCACCAAACTTCAATGTTAGGCGAGCAACATCAGCACCCTTATTTTTCATCAACAGATAGGCACTAACGCCAGCTACCAATGCACCACTAACTAAGAAAGAAGATGCTTCAGTGTGTAACCAAGCAATCCAGGCAGTGTTTTGAGTCAAGACGGCAATGAAGTCAGTCAATTCAGCGCGGTTTGTTACTGGATTGATTTCAAAGCCGACTGGATGTTGCATGAAAGCATTTGCAGCCAAAATGAAATAAGCGGAGAGTGCGGTTCCGATTGCGGCCAACCAAATGGTGGCAAGATGAACTTTCTTTGGCAGGCGATCCCAACCGAAAATCCAAAGGCCTAAAAATGTGGACTCAAGGAAAAATGCAACTAATCCTTCGACCGCAAGTGGGGCACCAAATATGTCGCCCACAAATCTTGAGTATTCCGACCAGTTCATACCGAACTGGAATTCTTGAACAATTCCCGTGACCACACCCATTGCAAAGTTGATTAGCAGCAACTTTCCGAAAAACTTCGTTGCGCGTAGCCATTTATCGTCATTTGTTCTCACCCAAATGGTTTGCATAATTGCCACCAAGAAAGAAGTGCCTAGGGTGATTGGAACAAATAGAAAGTGGTAAACGGTTGTAATGCCGAATTGCCAACGGGCGAGATCAAGCGAACTCATATTTTCCTCCAACTTTTATGCGCAAATCTTGCCGTCATGCGCTAGTTGGAGTCTTGGGTCTTTAGTCCCAAAAATGCTGAGTTAAAGACCTATCTAACTCAGTTTGGCGGATTTAATTCTTATTTGGTAACTCTGAAAGCAGTTTGACAATTCTTTCATTTGCTTCAGGTTCACCTATTGTGATTCGGATCCCTTCAGGAAACGGTCTCACAGCCACACCTGCAGATTCGCATGCATTCTTAAGTTCCTCAACATGTGCGGTATTCACCCAGAAAAAGTTTGCGTGCTGTGGTCCAATCTTCCAGCCGGCAACTCTTAATGAAGTCAGCATTTCATCTCTGGCTTTTGAGATTTGATCTACTCTTTCTTTCAACTCTCGTTTAGCAACATCAGTTAGAGATGCAACGACTGCAGCTTGAGCCAAAATGTTCACACCAAACGGAAGTGAAACTCGACGCACAAAATCGGTTATCTCTGGTTGTGCTACTGCATAGCCAACCCGCATACCCGCTAAGCCCTGTGCTTTTGAAAAAGTTCTCAGCAAAGCAACGTTTTGATACTTTTTAAAGAAATCCATTCCAGCGACCATTTGCGGATCTGTGACGAAGTCTTCGTATGCTTCGTCAATAATCACTAATACATGGCTTGGCACAGAATCCATAAATTCATGAAGATCAGCGGCAGAGATTGCATTTCCAGTTGGGTTGTTTGGAGTGCAAACAATGATCATTTTGGTTTTGGAAGTAACCGCTTTTGCCATTGCCTCTAAATCATGAGAATTGTCAGCTTTCAATGAAACTGGCACACCAGTTACTCCACACAACTGCATCCAAATTGGATATGCTTCAAATGAACGCCATGGGTAGATAACTTCATCACCTGGTCCAGCCATTGCCTGAATCAGATGACCCAGAACTGCAACCGAGCCTGTTCCAACTGCAATGTTCTCTGGCACTACGCCAATTGATTTAGCAATTGCTGAAATCATTTCAGTGTTCATCGGATCTGGATAACGATTGATGTTTTCAGCTGCCTTATTTATTGCATCAAGCACTGAAGGCAACGGAGAAAAAGTATTTTCGTTACTGCTGAGCTTAAAAACTTCGAGACCATCTCGCGGTTGAAGTTTTTGGCCCGCTTTGTAAGCCGGCAAGCTTTGTAGATCCGAGCGCATTGTTGGTTTATTCATTAGTTTGCAAACTCCGAGGCCAAAAGTGAATCAGACTTTAAGAATTTATTTACTTCATCCCAGCTTAAACCGATTGTGGGTTGACCAGAGGAATATGGGCCTACTGCATACTGTTGAAAAATTATTGCAATTCCATCGGTCTTTGAAGCAAACCAAGCGCTGTAATTTTTGTCGTCATTTAGTGCAGAAAGGATCGTTTCCTTTGAATCTAACTCCACACCAAAAGTTCCGGCTTGTTCTCCTAATGCGCTTGCAACCAATTCGTTGAATTGAACACGCTTTGCTGGATCAATTTGTGAGACTAGATCAAAGCGTGATCCATCTGAAAGATCAAAGGCGAAAGTAGTCACAGTGCTAGAACCATGTGCTCCGCCTTCATATCGGTAGTCGGTGAATGTGAGTGCGTAAACACGTTTACTGATTGCTGATTCATCATAGGTTAAGTTGAACTCTAAAACTGTCGCAGACTTTTTGTCTTTTTTGTACAAAGTCTCTGCGTTTGCTTGAAAATCAGCAATTTGTGACGCTATCCAAGAATTAACTTCGTTTGCAATTTTTACAGTCACATCGTCCGCACCGTCTTTCACAGTCAATTTCACTGCATCGATGTGATCGTAAGTTTTATCCATCGGCAAGGAGTAAGTAGAAACTACAAGTTTGTCGAGTGAAGAAACTTCAATTTCCTCGCTCGATGCGCTATTTGATTCGGTAGGCAAAGGATCAGATGCTGAATTATTAGCGCAACCGGTGATTGCAAACAGTAGAGCAATTGCAACAATGACTTTTTTCATCTTCAACCTTTAGTTTGGAACATCCCAGCTAAATCGCTGGGTATGAATGCTTGTGTATGGGAATGCGTCGGCTGAGCGCACGCCTTCGATGCTTCTAATTTGGTTGTGTAACACTGCTGCGAATTCCTCTCGGCTTTGGCAGACAATCTCGCACATAATGTCATATCCACCAACAGACATAACCATGTAAATAACGTTCTTGATTTCACCAAGTCGGTCAGCTACATCTTTTGCAAGGCCATCAACTCGGATTCCGATGATTGCAGATTCGGTATAACCAAGTGCAATCGGATCTGTTACGGCAACTATCTGCAGCACTCCAGTGTCGCGAAGTTTTTGGATACGTGCTCTAACAGCTGGCGGTGTTAATTTAACAATCTCCGCAATATCTGCGTATGAAGCACGGCCATCTAATTGGAGTTCGCGCAAAATTTGTTTGTCAATTGCGTCCATGTTGGTTTTGTTTGTCACTTCTTGCCTACAAGTTCTAGGCAAGCATCACGGAATAGTTCAGTGTGCTTATCGACATCGCTCATTTGCGTATCGCGACACATCAGGGCCATGTTGTGAAACGGTGTAATCAGCACACCACGATTTGCGGTGTACAAGTGGAAATACTCTTCAAGATCTGCATCAGCGGCTTTAGCCGATTCACTGCCGGTGACTGGAGCTGGATTTGTGAATCGGTATTCGGCACGGGCTCCGAGTTGCGTGCAAGTCCACGGAAGATCGCATTCTGCAATTGCGCTTTCAACACCTTCGCGAAATGCGGTTGCAAGTTCAATCATTCTTGGCCAAGAATCATCGGTAAGTACGCTCTCAAGTGTGGCGCGCATTGCTGCTATTGAAAGTGCATTTCCTGCCAAAGTTCCACCCAC
>JACCDM010230766.1_pt1 | contig 10549 bp, 10 predicted proteins | sample 7445851 | NCBI WGS metagenome assembly JACCDM01 (sample SAMN15323438, study PRJNA562643) | freshwater metagenome | isolation source: river surface water | place: USA:Blue River Watershed | collected 2017-08-16
CATACGAATCAAAAGTGGGCCATAATTGCCAAAGTCGGCCGGCCACCAATCTTGTGATTTCGTTAATACGGCTGCGATGTCTTTTTTCAACGCGAAATAGTCAAGGCTCTTAAATGCTTTGATGTAGTTGAAGTCAGGTCCCATCGGGTTTGACTTCTCTGAGTTTTGACGTAGCATACCTACGTTCAACTGGCTAGGCCACCAATCTTTGTTGGTAGTTCCCGATGCTTTCATACCCGTGTGTGGGTTGATGCCAGCGTGTGGATTTACGCCTCCAGCGGCGTGTGGGTTGGCCCCATGTGGATTAGCTGCGTGTGGATTTGCACCTGCTGCCGCGTGCGGATTTGCTGCCGCTGCGGGTTTAGAATAATCCTGCGCTTGAGCGGCAAATGTCGCCGCAATTGCGCTGATGAAGAGTAGTTTTTTCATGATTCTTGATTTTAGTGGAGCCAATTTAGCGGCAAAAAATTTATAGAGAAAACTGAAATTTTCTATATTTGACATAGATAAAATCTATACGGGTGAATATACAGCAATTAGAATACATATTGGCAGTTGATCAATTTAAAAGCTTCTCCAAAGCAGCTGATTATTGTCATGTTACGCAAGCCACCTTGAGCGCGATGGTTAAAAAATTGGAGGAGCAGTTGGATATCGTGATTTTCGATCGCAAGGCAAATCCCATTGCGACGACGGAAAATGGGCGGGAGGTATTGGCGCAGGCCCAACAAGTAGTTGCACATGCCAATGCGCTGCTTTCCTCATCCAAGGCAATTAATCAGAAAATTGAGGGGAAGGTGAAGTTGGGGATTATACCTACGATTGCGAGTTCGGTATTGCCTTTGATTATGAAACCATTAGTGGAAAAGTATCCACTATTGCATTTAGAAATTCATGAGGTAACAACGAATCAGATGATAAAAGATTTGCGAGAAGGGAAGTTGGATGTGGGTATTTTGAGCACGCCTATTGCGGCGACTGATTTGGAGACAGAGATTTTATATGTGGAGGATTTGATTCTGTATGGCTATATGTCCAGCGGCAAAAAGCAAATTAGCCAATCGGCCTTGAGTCAACAACGGATATTTTTATTACAAGAAGGACATTGTTTGCGTGATCAAATCATTCAGTTGTGCGATTTAAAGAAGAATAAATCGTTGCCGGCCAACCTATCTGTAGAGTCAAATACGTTTGATACCTTATTGAATTTAGTGGATACATTTCAGGGCATGACCTTATTGCCTTCATTGTATGTGCAACAATTGAGTGAGGGAAGGAAGAGACATCTTCTGGAAATTAGCGATGGCTCATTGCGGAGAGAAGTGAGCATTTGTTATTATCGACCTTATGCTAAATGGAATATAATTCGTCGTTTACAAGCGGAAATCACTGCCCTTGTTCAGGCACGATTGAATTAAAATTTTGCTTTTCAGATTTTCCAATTAACTTTGTATTACAAAGTACTTTTTAATATGGGAAATCACGAAGAACAATTGGCCGCTATCCAAGAGATGCGAGATATGATGGATCAAGCATCTCGTTTTAAATCGATTAGTGGTTTGTCGGGCATTTTAGCAGGAATCTTATCGCTGTTTTGTGTCTATCTTGCCTATCAGATGACAGGTATTTCGCCTTTTGAATCAGAGGCGCTAGATCGGATGTGGAATTCTCAACATAAGGTTCTTCTCGTTGCCCTTTTTTGCTCTTTATTCGGGATTTGTATCGGCATTGGGATATTTATGGCGATGCGCAATGCGCGACTTTCGGGCAAGCGGGCGTGGGACAATGCGGCGAAACGCCTCACATTCAGTTTGGCTATCCCTGTTCTTTCGGGGGGTATTTTTGCAATACTTCTAATGCAAATTGGCTTAGTTGCACTCACAGCACCCATTACCCTTTTGTTTTATGGTTTAGGGCTTTTGAGTGCTAGTAAATTTACCTTGGATACTGTTCAGCCAGTTGGCCTACTCTTTATCATCTTGGGACTTTTGGCTGCGGCCTTTTTAGCGTACGGCTTATTGATTTGGGCTCTTGGGTTTGGGCTTGTTCATATCTTATACGGTTTCATCATTTATATCCGTTACGAACGTGTCTAATTTGGTGCATGACCTGAATAAGGCTTTTGAAAGTCGAGTTCGGCTAGGGATGATGTCCTTGCTGGTGGTTCAAGACGAACTGGACTTTGCGAGCATGAAGGAGTCACTTCAATTGAGTGATGGCAACTTGGCTAGTCATATGCAGGCGCTAGAAAAACTAGGATATGTTGAGGTTCGTAAGCAGTTTGTTGGCCGAAAGCCCAATACACAATATGCTGCAACTGATATGGGTAAACAAGCATTTGCGCAGCATCTACTTAGTTTGGAAAAATTCATTAAACAAATGCAATCTTAATATGGAAAATCGCATTCGAGAAAATTTACATAAGCCTGAGGTTCTGGAAAATTTATACCGAGCCAACCCTACAGAATTTACAGCTGCATTTCATCAGATCTACCCAGATATACAGTCAGACATTGTTGCACAAATTTGGTTTGAGCGTTTGCGCGGGGTACAGTCAGAAATTACCTGGGGACTTGCGAAAGATTGGGGTTTTGTCGCTATTGCGGCGGTTTTTTCCGCATTTTGTATGCAAATGCCGGATCTATTTTCCATTTCACATGATTTTTATTTCCCGCGAAACATAGCATTTATTGTGTTGCCTGGTATGGCTGGTTTTTTTGTCTTTAAGCAAGGATTACCTTTCCAGCGTCTTCAATGGCCTATTTTGGGGCTACTTTTTTCGGTTGTTTTTGTTAATCTCCTTCCGGATAATCTATCGAGTAATACATTGATTTTGACTTGCTTACATGTCCCTTTGTTGGTGTGGTTTTTAGTAGGTTATATTTTCAGTGGAGCTCAATGGGCAGAAGTTGATAAGCGCATTCAATTCCTTCGTTTTCATGGGGACTTGCTTGTGATGAGTGCTGTAATTTTGTTAGCCGGAGGTTTATTTACGGCCTTAACCATCGGTTTATTTAATCTGATTGCAATCAAAATTGAGGATTTTTATTTCAGGTATTTGGTGCTATCTGTGCTGCCATCTGTACCTTTACTTGCGACGCTATTGGTACATCAAAACCCCACGCTTGTTAGTAAAATTTCGCCTGTCATTGCCCGAATTTTCACACCACTGGTGACTGTGATGTTAATTTTGTTTTTGTGTGCATTCATTTACACAGGGAAAGATCCGTACAATGACCGCGAATTTTTACTGATTTTTAATGGGGTATTGGTAGGTGTTATGGCTTTGGTGTTATTCTCTGTGAGTGAAGCGACGAAGGAATCATCTTCTTTTTTCCAACGGGTTTCGCTTGTTAGCTTAGCTGTTTTAGCGATTGTTAATAATGGAATTGCGCTTTCAGCCATCGCATTTCGCTTAGTAGAATTAGGTATTACGCCCAATCGTCTGGCAGTTTTCGGAAGTAATATCCTCGTTTTGACTCATTTGATTTTGGTGACTCGTGAGCTGATTGGCTTGATCCGCGGGCAAAAAAAATTAGGTGACGTGGAGGCGAGCATGACGTACTTTTTACCGGTTTATGCAATCTGGGCAGCGATCGTAAGCTTTGTATTCCCCTTAGTTTTTTCTTTCCAATAATCTGGTTTTGATTATCAGTTTTCTTGAATGAAATTCGCTTCCTCCGCCCTACCTTTGGCAAACCTTGGAGGTTTGCCAAAGGTAAGGGGAGAATGGGAAGGGGTGAAATCAGGATAGGAATCTCATCCGATTCTGTGTAAACTTACACAAATCTAAACCTCCCATGAAAAAAATACTTGCTCTGGCGCTCATCGCCAGCTCGCTATCGGCCCAGGTGCCCGCGGGCAAAAAAGTCATCAGTTCCTTATATATCTATGACCTCAAGTCGGGAAAATCCGAAAAGATTCTGGAAGAAAAACGCCATTTTGAAGCACCCAATTGGTCACATGATGGATCATTTTTACTCATCAATGCCTATGGGAAACTTGAAAAGGTAAGCCCGAAAGGAGAGAAATTAGGCGAGCTGAATACGGGGACGGTGCAGAAGGCAAACAATGACCATGGATATACCTTTGATGGAAAAACTTTATTTATATCTAGCGGTAAACCTGAGATTAAAGGTGGATCGTCCTTCATTTACAAGGTTGCAGCATCCGGTGGCGAACCGGTACAATTGACCCCTTTGACACCTTCCTATTGGCATGGCGTTTCGCCAGATTCAAAAACAATGGTCTACTGCGCGGTTAGAAACGGGAATTTTGATATTTATGCCATGTCTACGGATGGAGGCGATGAAATTCGATTAACGACCAACGAGAGTTTAGACGATGGTCCAGAATATTCACCGGATGGCAAGTATATTTACATCAATTCATATCGCTCGGGGATGATGCAAATTTGGCGTATGAAGGCGGATGGTTCTGAGCATGAGCAAATGACTTTTGATAACCATTCGAACTGGTTTGCGCACATTGCTCCCAACAATAAAGTCGCTACCATTATTTCATATATGGATGACCAAAAGCAAGCACATCCATTTGGCCATCAAGTAAAACTGCGTTTGTTGGATTTAAAAACGAAGAAAATCAAAGATTTAACGGAGGCGTTTTATGGCGGGCAGGGCACGATCAATGTTCCTTCGTGGAGTCCCGATGGAAAAAAGTTCGCCTATGTGCGTTACGCATTAGAAGATTTGTAAATTTGAACTCGAAAAAAACCTATTATGAAAGATAACAGTTCCGCATCTCGCAGACGATTCCTGCAGCAAATTGGTGCAACAAGTATGGTAGCCGCAGCGGCCCCATTGCAGTCATTAGCAGCCAAGCAAAAAGCAGAAGAGCGAATTTTGCTCTATGAAAAACCAATTTCCATTGGCGATAAAATTCGTTTAGGCGTAATCGGTTTTGGGGTGCAAGGCCACTTTGATTTAGCCTCTGCCTTAAAAGTACCCGGCGTAGAATTAGCCGGTATCTGTGATTTATACACGGGGCGGATCGAAAATGCCAAAGAACTTTATGGCAAGGATTTATACACCACTCGGAACTACAAGGAATTATTAGACCGCCCGGATATCGACGCCGTGATCATCGCGACACATGACGTTTGGCATGCGCGCATTACGATTGACGCGCTTGCGAAAGGCAAACACGTATATGTCGAGAAACCGATGGTCTACAAGATCAATGAGGGTCAGCGCGTGATCGATGCACAAAAGAAATACAATAAGGTATTACAAGTTGGCTCACAGCGGGTCAGCAGCATTGGGTTAGCGAAAGCGAAGGAGATGTTGGCCAACGGTGAAATCGGAAAGCTCAACATGGTCAATGCCGTTTACGACCGTCAAAGTTCGATTGGCGCTTGGGAATATACGATACCTAAGGATGCGGATGCATCAACCTGCGACTGGAATCGCTTCATTGAGGCAACTGCCAAAATGGAGTTTGATGCCAAAAAGTTTTTCTGGTGGCGCGCATTTAAGGAAGTTGGAACCGGTGTGGCAGGTGATTTATTTATTCACTTGTTGAGTGGTACGCACTTCATGACAAATTCCAACGGACCAGAAACCATCTTCTCAACTGGCCAATTCAGCTATTGGAAAGATGGACGTAATTTACCCGATGTGATGTCGGGTGTGATGCAATATGCAGATACTCCTGAGCATCCTGCTTTCCAATTAACCTTGCAAGTTAACTTTGTTAGTGGAACGGGTGGTCAAGAGGTGACTCGTTTGGTCGGTTCAGAAGGCGTTATGAACGTGAAGGGAAATACAATTTCTGTGACGCATAGCATCATGCCAGAGGCACCAGGCTTCGGTGGATATGATTCGGTATTTACATTCCCGAAAAGCATGCAAGAAGAAATGACGAAGGAGTACAATGCCAAATGGACGGAGGCGCAACGCAAACGCCCGACCAAAGAAGATGTTATTTTCAGAGCACCAGCAGGCTACGATGAGCACGTGGATCACTTTACGAATTTCTTTGTTGCTATCCGTACAGGCAAGCAAGTAGTTGAAGATGCAACGTTTGGATTCCGAGCAGCCGCGCCAGCTTTGGCATGCAATGAAAGCTATTTCAGCAAGAAAATTATTCAGTGGGATCCGCTGAATATGAAACTAAAATAAAGGGAAGGCGCTCGCAAGGGCGCCTTTTTTTATGGAGTATAATCAAGAGGTAATAATTCCGCCATACCGATCCGCCCCATGTCTCCCCGCATTTCAAGTGAAAATGGGTCCATTAAATTCCCTGTTTGACTAAGCAGGACCCGGCCTTTGGGAATTAAAACGGTATAGGGATACGGGGCATCTACGAAAATAGGCCGCGATACGCGCCGCTGGTTGTAGACCAGCTCAATTGCATTTTGTGTATCGAGCACCAGCAAATCAGTTTGTTGATAAGGCTTAACAATCTCCGTTGCTTGAAAGGGGAAGTGCCTATTCGTTGAGATGTCATAGAAATAGCCCTTTCGGCCGATTTGTTGGGCCCCAGGTTTCAATAAATAGGCATTAAAGCCTTCCGCCTCAAGCCGATTCTCCACCATTGCTTTCAAAAAATGAGATAGCGACCCTAGGTATGCTTCCTTTCGATTTTCATTCCACCGGGTTTGTTGTTTAACATCGCTTGCAGGCAGAAATTCATACCGTCCCAATCCCCGGAAAGAGGTTAGGTCTTTGGTCTGCTCAAGTCGATCCAAGGTATAGGTAACTCGGTAACCTAGGCTACGATTTTCAATGACCAAGGGAGCTATTGCTGTTGCTAAAAACCGACCATCCACGTCCTCGAAATTCAAAACCTCCTTGTTTATTAATCGTACCTCTTTTTTATTGTAGGAATCGCCTAAAAATGCGCGTTCAAATTTTTTTAGCCCCCTTTCCCAGTCTTTATCACGACCAGCAATGACACGAACTTCGTCCAATGTTTGATTGTCTTCTTCTAAATAAATAAGGAATACTTTCGGCTGGGTATTAATGTCTATGAACTGAAAGGCGGGTTTGTAGCCAACAAATGAACCCACCAGTTGATAGCGACCTCGGGTGATATTTTTTAGTGTAAATTGGCCTAATGAGTCAGCTTGGGTTCCGATCGTCGTTCCTTCCAGATACACGTTGGCTCCAGGAATAACTTCCTTCGTTTTAGCGTCTTTAATGACACCTGAAATACGCTGCTTTTCTTGTGAAAAAACAGCGAATGTTACTAGCAGGCAAAAGAGTAGTTTCATAGTTCGCGTTTTGCTCGTAGGGCGGGTAAGCCTACTCCCGCCGCATCAAATCCCCCATCTACAGCAATCATTTGGCCCGTAATATAGCCTGCTTTTTCAGAACATAAAAAATAAACGGTTTCAGCAATATCATCCACCGTCGCCGAACGATTCAGTGGAATGCCATTGTAATAGGCCGTGATGATTTCGGGTGTATGTATAGCCGCGGCCAATAATGTCTTCACTGGTCCTGGCGAAACACAGTTCACCCGAACGCCAAAATCTCCCAATTCCACAGCAAATTGTTTAGTTAAATGAACCACAGCGGCCTTCGATGTGCCATATGCTACACGCAAAGTACTTGCTCGAACGGCTGAAATGGAACCAATATTTACGATGGCCCCTTTGCTCTCTTTTAAAGCTGGGATGGCGGCTTGCGTACACAGGAATACGCCGTCAAGGTTGGTGGACATTATTTTGCGCCAACAAGCATAGTCGGTTTCTTCAAGAGGTTTAAATTCCGCCACGCCTGCATTGTTGACGAGCGCATCAATCCGACCGAAGTTTTCAAGCACGGTCGCAATCATGTGATTAACATGTTGTGGATTAGAAATATCACAGGTAATGGGTAAAGAATTAGGTAAATCCCGAGTGACTTTCGATAATTCATCCGCGTCTAGATCTACCAGGGCTACGCGATATCCATGTGTGAGAAACAAATGTGCGGTGGCAAGACCGATGCCGCGCGCGGCTCCGGTAATAATGGCGACTTGGTGGGCTGAATTCATAGTGCTTTGTGTATTTTCTTAAAGTTAGGCTTTGTGCATGGAGCCAACTAACTATATTTTACTTATTTTTAGCCAATGCAAAACCGTTACCTATGAAACAAATTTTATGTCAATCCAGTCTAGGCTTGGGCTTATTGGCTATGATTGCTGCAGCAGTTTGCTTTTCCTTTGGCATGTCAGGAGCGGCTATCTGCCTGATGGGAAGTTTTACGCTTCTGGCGATAGGCTTCCAAGGATATCCAATCCTGAAAGGCTTTTCATACACAATGTTCATTTTTGCGGCGTCAACCTATGCCTTAAACTATCCAGAGAATCTAGTGGCTTACCACGGCTTTCCCTTGAAGAAGTTAGTAACCCCTCTGTTAGTCATTACCATGTTTGGTATGGGAATACACATGAATTTTACGCGTTTCATTGAAATTGTTAAATCGCCTAAACCTATTTTGGCGGGTATTTTTTGCCATTATTTAATAATGCCGGGCTTGGGTTTTGCACTCGCATTATCTACGGATCTTCCCCCAGAAATTGCGGCAGGGATTATTTTGGTGGGTTGTTCTCCTAGTGGTGTTGCCTCGAATGTGATGGCTTATATTTCGGGTGGAAACTTGGCATTGTCGGTGACCGTGACAGCGATTTCAACCTTGCTCGCGCCGCTGGTGACTCCTCTTTTGATGAAATTATTAGCGAACCAATTGGTCCCTATTAATTTTTGGGACATGTTTTGGCACATTATGGAGATTGTTATTTTCCCTGTGATTGCCGGCTTAATCTACAATCAGTATGTATATGGGAAGCAGAAGTGGCTCGATGATTTATTGCCTATTTTATCGATGGCGTCAATTATTTTTATTGTTGCACTGACGGTTTCGGCAGGACACAATACGCTATTGTCAATAGGCTGGTTGTTGATCCTGCTGGTACTCGTACACAATTTAGCGGGGTATTTTTTTGGATACCGGATCAGCAAATGGATGGGGATTAATGAACAAGATTCGCGGACCATTGCCTTCGAGGTGGGTTTACAAAACGCAGGTTTGGCTTCAGGTATCGCAGCCAAAATGGGTCTTATTGCTACCATGGGATTGGTGCCTGGGATCTTTGGCTCAATGCAAAACATAACTGCCTCGATATTAGCTAATTGGTGGGGACGGAAGAAATAGATTTTAATCGTAAATTGCACCCATGTTTTTCTCAATTGATAAGTTTATTGAAATATTTAGTAAAGTAAGTGTCCGCTATTTTATTGTAGCCGGACTTATTTTCTTGCTCTTTTATTACATACTTCGCCCGCGTATCGCGCGCTTTAAAATCCAGCTCGCTTTCCCTGCATCCAAAGACTATTTGCGGGAGGTGATGTACTCCTTTTCGAGTATGGTTATTTTTGCTGTGATTGTCACAGCTGTAGTATTTGATCCATCCGTTAGGCCATTCACGACGATTTACAAGGAGATTGCTGATTTTGGAATGGCCTATTACCTATTGGCTTTCCCGATCATGTTTGTCATGCATGACACGTATTTTTATTGGATTCACCGGATCATGCATCATCCATCTTTATTCAAGTGGTTTCATTTAGTACATCACAAGTCGACGAATCCGTCCCCTTGGGCGGCGTATGCTTTTCACCCGTTGGAGGCGATTTTGGAAAATGGAATCATCTTGATTTTTTATTTTACGATTCCAATGCACGTGTCCCATGTGCCGATTTTTTTCTTCTTTTCGATCGTCTACAACATCTATGGACATTTGGGCTGGGAACTTTATCGGAAGGGATTCAGTCGGACGGCCATCGGTCGCTGGGTGAATACCTCTGTTGCGCACAACCAGCATCATAAATATTTCAAGGGCAATTATGGCCTTTACTTATTATTCTGGGATCGTGTGATGGGAACGTTACGTACAGATTACGATGATGCGTTTGATCAGGTGAAAAGTAAGGCTTAAATTTTTTTTTAAGCTTTGGTTTTCAATATGTGACCCAATGCGCAATTCACTCACCGACTTCTTACTAGTGACTGACTTCTAGTGATTATTTGCCGCCGACTGCAAACCTGCCTCTATCGTTTTCCTCCCAATAACAAACAGTATTGTATTCGCAATCGCAGCGCAACTAAAAATGATGATGGCCATCGTGAAGGGAGTTCCATCAAACAAAAGACCCACAAGTATGGAGCATATAGCTCCCCAAGCCATTTGAATGGAGCCCAACATCGCTGATGCCGTTCCGGCTCCGCGGTGAAATGGACGCAAGGCAAGTGTTGCAACATTTGGGAAGTTGAAGCCCTGACATCCCATAATTAGGAATAATAAAAAGATGTTGAGTTCCATGGTCAGCAAATCTAGCTTAGCTAAAATGGACAGCAGAAGACCTAATGCAAACTGCGTAGGCAAGGTCACGCGTAAAACTTGCAAACTCGTGTACTTTCTCAGGACCACTCGGTTTAATTGGCTAGCGGAAATAATCCCCGATGCCACAATCGCAAACAAGAAGCCAAACTTCGACTCACTCACTCCATAATACGTCAAAAAGGTTAGCGGTGCTCCCCCC
>JACCDM011395646.1_pt1 | contig 10546 bp, 7 predicted proteins | sample 7445851 | NCBI WGS metagenome assembly JACCDM01 (sample SAMN15323438, study PRJNA562643) | freshwater metagenome | isolation source: river surface water | place: USA:Blue River Watershed | collected 2017-08-16
TCTAAAACGAGAATGCGTTGCTGTATGGCTTGTTGTAATGCGCTATTGGTCATAATTTGCTTGGCGAAAGGTAGAAACAGCGCGTTTCAACTTATCTTTTCCCAAAAATGGGATCGGATTTGGCACCTTTACATAAAAGTGAGGTTGCCAAGGTTTCATAGGGCCTGTCCCTCCACCTTTCTAAATAAGTTTATTTAAATGAACTGCTGCAAAGTTACGCAGGATTTGTAAACTACAATGGCAAGCGGTAGCGATTTGCACCGATATTTTGTAAAGCACCATTTAATTCGAGTTCAAATAAATTGCTGCTAATTTGGGCGACGGGTTGTTTGATTTGGAGAACGAGCTCATCAATACTCCAGTTGTTTTTATTTCGGAAAAGCGAAAGGATTTGTGTTTGAATGGTATTGAGGCCTTTTTGGTTTTCTAGTTCAATTATTTGTTGGCTAACAGACCAGTTCATGGCGGTTAGTAAATCTGCCGCAGAGGTCAGTAATTGCGCTTGTTGGTTTTTGATGAGGTTGTGGCAACCTTCGGATTGCGGGTGTTGAATGGGGCCAGGAAAGGCAAATACTTCTCGGTTGTAATCGTTGCCCAATTCGGCTGTGATCAAGGATCCTCCGTTTTTATTGCTCTCGATCACCACCACTGCATCTGCCAAGCCGGCAATAATTCTATTGCGCATCGGGAAGTGCATGCGGTCAGGTTTGGTACCGATTAAAAATTCAGATAGGAGCCCACCTTGCTCGAGCATTTGGAGGGCGAGTTTGCGATTGCTGGCTGGGTAAATGCGGTCGATGCCATGCCCCAATACGCCGATTGTATGAAGTTGTTGTTGCAGACATTGTTCGTGCACATTGGCATCGACACCTAAGGCCAAACCACTGATAACGACAATATCTTTTGGCAATCCAGCGAGTAATTCTTCAACGATTCTTTGACCATATGCAGTTTGCTGGCGCGTGCCTACCACCGCGATGCACCTAGGGTGGTGCCAACTTGGTTCTGAGCCGCGGTAAAACAAACCGAGCGGCGCATCGCTGCAATGCCTCAGGCGTGCTGGGTAGGAGGGGTCTGTGATGAAATGATAGCTGAGGTTGTCATTGGCTAAATAAGGCAGCTGACCTTGGGCTCGCCAAAGTGCATTGGCCCGTTCTGTTTTTTCCAGTTGCGCAACAGGGATACTCGTGAGTTGCTGCAGTGCGCTGTAATTGAGCTCAAAAAAATCGCGCGGATGTTTGAGAAGTTTAAGGATGCGCCGTGCACGTACCGGGCCAATGCCGTGTAGTTGGGTAAACGCAATTTGGTAGAGTTGGTCTGAGTATTCCATTTTTTAGTAGCTTCGGGTAAAGTTAGACCGAACAAACCGCAATGCATTCAGTAAAATTTACGACCCTTTACCTGATTTTTTTTCCTATTTACTGCTTTGCTCAAGACCTGAATAAGGACAGCCTTCGCCTCAAAACACAAGACGAAAAAACCGTTTATGTGCGGGCTGCCCGCTTTGAGAAAAATATCGAAGAGGTGTCTATCTCCATGGAAGTACTGCGCCCTGCACTCATTGCCAACAAAGGCTTGGTCAATCTCGAACAAGCTGTAAATCAAAGCCCTGGGGTTTTTACGATGGATGGACAGGTTTCCATACGCGGTGGTGGCGGTTATGCGTATGGTGCCGGTAGTCGAGTGCTGCTTGTTTGGATTGGCGTGCTAATGATCTCGCCAGACATTGGAGATGTCAAATGGAATGCAGTGCCGATGGAGCACGCCGAGCAAATCGAAATCATCAAAGGGGCTTCTTCTGTACTTTATGGCAGTGGGGCGCTCAATGGCATCATCGCGATGAATGAAAAAGACGCGCCTCTTGAGGGTACAGTTTCTTTGAAGGTTCAAAATGGTATTTACGGCAATCCGCCAAGGGCGAGCATGAAATGGTGGAATACCCCACCGACCTTTCAATTGGTTGATGTCTATGCTGCCAAACGCAAAGAAAATCACGCTTTTACTCTTGGCGCCAATGCATTTAGAGATAAAGGTTACCGCGAGGGCGATCACGAACAGCGTGCGCGCATCCATGGCGCGTATGCTTATTTCTTTAAAAATATTCCGCAACTCAAGGCGGGGCTTTCTTTTCATGTGCAGGCGCAAGAAGAAGGTGTGTTTGTCTTGTGGCGCAATGATTCAATGTGCTTACAGGCCTTGGAAAATACGCTCAGCGAACAGCGCGCACTGCGCTTGAGCCTCGATCCATATTTGTTATATATTTCCAAAAATAAGGTCAAGCATGCGCTCAGAACGCGTTATTACGTCACCACAACAGGGTCGTCTATAGCGCTCGTAGACGCGTCTTTGGGTCAGATGTACTATACTGACTATCAGGCGAGCAAGAAAATAAAGCACTTTGACCTTGCTTTCGGCGCGACCTCCAATATCAGTCAGGTAACGAGTTATATCTTTGGAAATCATTTGAGCAAGAATTTTTCCTTGTATCACCAAGCCGAATGGTCGAAGGGAAAGCTGGATTTACAAGCGGGTTTGCGACTCGAATATTGTCAACTCAATAACGAAACGCCCGAAACCAATTACAATTGGGCCGGTAAAACACTTCCAGTTTACCCGATTTTACGCTTCGGTGGACACTACGCACTACAGAAAAGTACCCACCTACGCGCTTCATTTGGCCAAGGTATCCGTTTTCCGGCGGTGGCCGAGCGCTATATTTCTACCAGTGTGGGCGGTTTGCGCATCTTTCAAAATCCAGACCTTCTTGCCGAGCGCGGCTGGGCTGCTGAGTTGGGGCTCAAGCAAGTTGTAGTTATTGGCGCTTGGAAGGCCATGCTAGATGTTGCAGGGTTTATCAATGCCTACGACAACATGACTGAATTTGCTTTTGGTGTTTTCAAGCCCGATACCATGGCGTTTTTGCAAACGACCAATCCTGGTGCAATCAATTACCTGTATAATTGGGTCGGCTTTCAAGCGCAAAACGCCGAGCGCGCACGCATCACAGGTATTGAATTTTCGATGAATAGCTCTGGTAAAATCGGCGAAGTTGAGGTCTTGACTTTATTGGGTTATACCTACATGAACCCCCTGAGTTTGAATACAGACACCACGTATCTCGCGACGTTCTCAGATACAACAGGATCTATGCTCAAGTACAGATTTAAGCATTTAGCAAAGGCAGATATCGAACTCAATTATAAAAAGTTTGGCATCGGCATATCGGGGCGCTACAATTCTTACATGCGCAACATCGATTTGGCTTTTGAAGAAGGCATCATCGATACAGAGATTTTGGTGGGCATGGCGCAGTATCGAGCCGTTTTTAATAAAGGAGTTCCAGTATTTGATTTGCGTTTCAATTACGCTTTTTCGGAGCAGTTCAAGTGTAATCTCATTTTGAATAATTTCACCAATGCAGAATACGTAACCAGGCCCGGCGCGGTTCAAGCCCCGAGAAATTTTGTGGTTCAATTGCAGTATGTTCTGTAAATATACGGACACGAAAGTCGCTTAAATCTCTTAAATTCGCACAGAACCTACTGAAACTACAACATGCGTTTACTCCTCCTTTTTTTGTTCTTTGGAAGCGCTACTAGTTGGGCGCAATTGCTCCAAATTGAAGTGACCGATGCCCAAACAAATGCCCGCCTAGAAGAGTCCTTTGCGGTGCTCAAAGGCAGTGTTCCCATTAAAAGCAACAACGGTATCATTACCATTCCACAACGTGCATTTCCCTTTGAACTCATCATTAAGGCTACGTTTTATATTCCAGATACCATTCAGGTTCGCCAAGCGCAAACCACGCCGTTAAAAGTGGCACTTCAAGCGCAAGTACAAGAACAGAAAAACGTGGTCGTGAGCGCCGGTAAGCGCCGCCAAGCCATCGAAGAAATTCCCGTATCAATGGAGATCCTTCGGCCACAACTCATCGACAACAAAGGCAGCACCGACTTAGAGCAGGCCGTAGACCAAACGCCAGGCGTGTATACCATGGATGGCCAAGTTTCTATTCGTGGCGGCTCCGGCTTTGCCTACGGCACCGGGAGCCGCGTGCTGTTACTTTGGAATGGCATGCCGCTTTTATCTGGCTACGCCGGCGACACCCAATGGAATGCCATTCCAATGGAACAAGCCAGCCAAGTAGAGGTCATGAAAGGCGCAGCGTCTGTATTATACGGCAGCGGAGCGCTCAACGGCGTCATTGCCCTTTCCGAAAAAGAACCCACATTAGTGCCCGTTACTAAAGTCAAAGTGCAGTACGGTTTGTATGGCGCCCCACGCCGCAGCTCCCTCCAATGGTGGACCACCCCACCCATGAACCAACAACTAGAAGTGTTCCACAGCGCGCTAAAAAAACGCTTTGGCTACACGCTCTCCACCACGGGCTATCACAACGATGGCTACCGCATTGGCGAGTCTGAATTCCGGGCGCGCGTATCCGGTACGCTCTATGCCAAAGCCATCTTAGACAAGCGCCTCAAAGCGGGCTTGGGCTACAACTACCAAGTTCAAAAAACGGGTAGTTTTCTCATTTGGCAAAGCGATTCCTTGGGCTATACCCCAAGTGGTTACGGCGACACCACCGCTGGCGCTTCTACGTTGAGCTATAACTTTGGACAGCGCTTGTTTTTAGATCCCTACGCCAAGTTTATAGACCAACACAACAACCTCCATCAGCTCAAAACTCGTCTCTACTGGGTTTCTAATGAAAACCTTTCCAACGCCAGTCAGAGCAATGCTGCCACCATTTCTTACGCAGACTACACCTTTCAGCGCAAATTTGGCGAGGGCAGTACGCTGAGTGCAGGCGCAACGGCCATTCAAAACGTCGTCAATTCGCAGTTGTTTGGCAATCACCGCTCGCAAAACCACGCCGCCTATACGCAGCTCGAATACCACAAAAATAAACTAGACCTCAGTGCGGGTCTGCGTTTGGAATACTTCGAGATGGACCAACAAAAGCCAGATTCACAGTTTTTACTGCCCGGCAAAGACAGCAGCAGTCTTCCGTTTTACCCAGTGTTGCGCACGGGCGTGCACTATGCGCTCAAACCATTTACGCACTTGCGCGCAAGCTTGGGTCAAGGCATCCGCTACCCAAGTGTGGCAGAGCGTTTTACGCAAACTTCGGTGGGCGCGCTCAATATTTTCCCGAATCCTGAGTTGCAGCCCGAAATGGGCTGGGCTGGCGAAATCGGCATCAAGCAGGGCTTCAAAATCGGCAATTGGAAGGCCATGCTGGACGCAGCCTTTTTTGTCAATCAGTACAGCAACATGATGGAGTTCTCCTTCATTTATTACAACCCAATTACCCAAAAACCGCTCGACCCACTCAATCCTTCTGCCGAAGACATCCAATTACTGACCAGTGTTCAGTACAACGTTAGCGATTGGGGCGGTTTTCAGGCTCAAAATGCAGAAAAAGCCCGTATTTCCGGCCTTGACCTCTCTTTTAATTCCTCGGGTCAGCTCGGCAAAGTAGAAGTCATTTCATTGCTTGGTTACACCTACATGAACCCGATTTCACTCAACAACAATCCGCAATACACCGCTAATTTTTCGGATACCTCCACCAACATGCTCAAATACCGCTTTAAGCATTTGGCCAAGGCCGACATCGAGGCCAATTATCAAAAGTTTAGTTTTGGGGCATCTATGCGCTACAACAGCTTCATGCGCAACATCGACCGCGTCTTTGAAGACGACCTCGACCCTTCGCTTACCTCAACTGTTTACATTTTACCTGGCCTTAAAGCCTATCGCCAGCTCTACAACAAGGGCAATTTGGTTTTTGACGCGCGCTTCGCTTACATGCTCAAAGATCACTACCTCATTTCTTTTATGGTCAATAACCTGTTCAACGCTGAAGTGACCTCTCGCCCGGGCGACATCCAAGCGCCGCGCAATTTTATCCTTCAATTACAAGCCAAATTTTAATGAAAGTTCTCGGTATTATTCCCGCTCGTTATGGTTCTAGTCGCTTTCCCGGCAAACCACTCATCGACCTCAAAGGCAAGTCTATGATCCAGCGGGTTTACGAAGGCGCCCAACAAGCCACTTTATTGGACACACTCGTTGTCGCTACCGATGACCAACGCATTTACGACGAAGTGCGTCGTTTCGGCGGAGAGGTGCTCCTGACCAATCCTGCGCACCAAAGTGGTACAGAGCGCTGTGCCGAAGTGCTCACACACTTTTCCGATCACGATACCATCATTAACATTCAAGGCGACGAACCTTTGGTTTCTGGCCAACAACTCGACCAACTCTTGGCTGCTTTTGAAGACACCAGCGTTCAAATTGCCACATTAGTGCATCCGGAGGTCAGTGCGGCAGATTTAGAAAACGTGAACCGCATTAAGGTACTTGCAGACCACCAGCAAAACGCCATCTATTTTTCGCGCAGCCCACTGCCCAACATGCATTACGCCAAAGACCAGCACTTTCCTTGGCTGCGCCATATTGGACTTTATGCCTACAAAGCAAGCGCGCTCCAACAAATAGCCGCTTTGGCACCCTGTGCCCTCGAACAGGCCGAATCTTTGGAGCAGCTGCGCTGGCTCTATTACGGCTATGCCATCCGCCTGATTCAGACCGACATCGAAACGCCCAACATCGATGTGCCCGCCGATTTAGAAAAAGTCTTACCTTTTTTGTAATCTGACTAGACTTTCGTAAGTTTGTTCAATGCAGGGTTTTGAAGATATTATTATTCAACTATTACTCAGACACAACTGTGTGGTTGTGCCCGGTTTTGGGGGCTTTGTAGCCAAGCAAGTAGCTGCCGAAATTGACCTCGATAAAGGCCTTATTGCGCCACCCAAAAAAGCGCTGCTTTTCAACCGTTTCTTACTTAACGACGACGGCTTGCTGCTTGCAGAATACGCGCGCCTCAAAGGCCTTTACTACGAAGAAGCTAAAACCCAACTCCAAGCACATACAGATAAACTACAGCGTCAACTTGCAGCCGGCGAAACCATCCATTTGCCTAAGCTTGGCACTTTTGCCAAACAACAAGATGGTCAAATTTCATTTGAGCAAGATCGCTTTTTCAATTTATTGTTGTCTTCATACGGCTTGGCCAATCTCAATTTCGTAGCGCAGCCTGTTCAAGCGGCGCAGGAAACACCAATCATTGAATTACAGCCCAATTCGGCTCCCAACAAAATCAACTGGACGCGCGTTGCAGCTGCAGCCTGCATCCTTCCTTTTGCATTTTATTCCTTCTGGATCCCGACTCAAACCAATGCGTTGCAATCAGGATTGTTCTCGAGTTCAGATTTCAATCCGCTGCACCAACAAGATGCGCCTGGCTATGTAAAATCTAGCCTAGAGCTAGAAATAGCAACTGAGTCTCCTGAAAAGGAAGCCCCACTTACCTTTCACAAAGAAACACGCACTAGTTTTGCAGTTTACGAATGGCAACCGGGTTTCAACTTTGTGGTCAAGGTACCAGCTGCTCCAGCAGCACCCGTCGAACAAGCAACTATTTCCACTTCAAACTTGGCGAACGCGACTGCTGCCTTTGATTACGTTGTGGGTTGTTTCTCCAACTTACAAAATGCTCAAAATCTGGCGCTCAAATTAAAGCGCGACGGCTTTGCAGCCAGACTTATCCAAAATGGCCCACTGACCAAAGTGAGTGCAGGCGCCGCCCAAAATCTTTCCGAACTCCAACAAATCCAGCAACAAGCTGCGGCACGCGGTTTGCAAGGTTGGGTGCTTAAAAACTAAAACTAGATCATGAAAAAAACTTTCAGTTTTATACTATCCATCGGGATCAGTACTTCTTTGTTATTCGCCCAAACGACCAATGTCGATGGGAGCAAGTATCAATTCAAGAAACTCGTTCAACTAGACGCAACACCAGTTCAAAGCCAAGGCCAAACCGGAACCTGTTGGTCTTTTTCGGCGACAAGTTTCTTCGAGTCTGAAATCCAACGCCTGACCAAAAGTCCGGTTATTTTATCGGAAATGTACGTCGTGCGCAAGGCCTATGAAATGAAGGCAGAAAAATACATCCGCATGGATGGCAAGGTCAATTTCAGTGAGGGTGGCGCTTTTCACGATGTGCCGCTCGTGATTGAAAAATTTGGTATTGTTCCTTATGAAGTGTATACTGGTTTGAGTGGCACGACTACATATAACCACGGCGAAATGTTCACACAGCTCAATATACTGATGTCTGACGTCATTTCTAGACTTGGTGCGCCAGAAGGCATTACCGACGAGTGGAAACGCAAGTATAACGACATCCTCAACCGCGGCATCGGCAAAGACATCGAAACCTTTGAATTGAATGGCACGCGCTATACGCCAAAATCTTACGCGGCGTCATTGGGTCTCGACATGAAAAACTATGTGTCCTTGACCTCATTTACCAACCATCCAATGTACAGCGAATGCATGCTCGAGATTCCAGATAACTGGGCTTGGGGTAAAAGTTATAATGTCAGCATGGATGACCTCTTCGATGTTACCGTTGCCGCACTTAAAAATGGTTACACAGTTGCTTGGGGCGCCGATGTCTCCGAAAAGGGCTTTAGTTTCAAAAACGGTTTGGCAATTGTACCTGCCGACCCTGCCATGATCGAAGTGATTGGTAAAGACGACAAACGCTTTAATGACGCAGGTGCGGAGCGCAAGTCAAATGCATTTTTGGAGCCGATGAAAGAAATGACCATTACGCCAGAGCTACGTCAGAAAGGCTATGATAACAAAACCACCACTGATGACCACGGCATGCACATCGTAGGGCTTTACACAGACCAAAATGGTACGCGCTACTTTATGGTAAAAAATTCTTGGGGCACGAGCAACATGCCTAAAGGATATCTTTATGTTTCTGAAAGTTATTTCAAATATAAAACCATCAATATTTACTTACATAAAGAGGCTGTGCCTCAGCAAGTAAAGGCCAAGTTGAAATGGTCATAAAGTCGTTTTTTTGGGTGTCATTTTTGTTTCAGAGTAAATAAAAGTTCCATGAAAAATAGCTTATTATTATCCATTCTTCTACTGAGTTTCTTTGGCTGCGGTAAATGGCGTGCCAACAAAGAATCAATAGCTATCGAAAGTACGCGCATTGAAAATGCGTTTGATGAAATGACCAATATTACCGATCAAGCAATTGACGGGTCTTTGGTTTATTACAAAAGTGGTGCTGTAGTGGTCAACCGACCTGGTCAAAAGCCGATTCAACCCAAAACGCCATGTAATGTATTGATTACTATCGACACTATTGCACAGCCTCACACCTTAACTGTTGACTGGGGAACTACCAACTGCGACTGCAATGATGGTAAAACACGCAGGGGTAAAATAGTCACCACCTTCACCGGTTCTTATTTGGCGCAAGGTACCGTTCTCACGCACACACCGGTTGGATACTATGTCAATGATGTGCTTATTGAGGGAACCAAAACCGTAGAAAATATGGGCTTGAATGCCAGCGGAAAACCGTATTTTAACGTAGCCATAGATGGACAAGTCACTTTCACGAACGGTGAAACAATGACTTATGAGTCCTCAAGAGTGCGCACCTGGACTTCCGGTTTCAATACCCCGATTTACCGTTGGGACGACACCTATGAAATCACTGGTACTGCCAATGGCGATCATTCAAATGGAAGCAGTTTTATTTCTAATATTGTTGCACCAGTAGGCATCAATATTGGTTGTGGATTCCCTGTGAGTGGTGTTGTTGAATTTACGCCCTCTGGTCTGCCCACCCGAACCATTGATTATGGAAACGGCACCTGTGACCTTACTTTTACAGTTACAGTAAACGGAAACACCTATACTTTTAACTAAGTCAGGATAATATTATAAATTAACTTATTGATAATCAAAAGAAAAAGTATCCTAAGTGTCATTTGAACACTTTTTCTTTTTTATTGTTATTTTTGTAATAACAACAATAACTCAAAGATGAAAACTGTAGGTGTAAATGGATTTGGAAGAATTGGGCGCTGTTTTACAAGAATTGCCCTGCAAGACCCTCAAATTAACGTCGCGTTGGTCAATGACTTAGCCGATGTCAAAACACTTGCCCATTTACTAAAATACGACAGCATTCACGGACCTTTTGGCCTTTCTTTCGAAATTATTGATAACACTTTGGTGTTTGAGAACGGTAAAAAATTGGTTTTCATCAGCGAGCGCAACCCAGAGCTCATCAATTGGGCTGCTTATGGCGTAGAGGTGGTGATAGAAGCTACGGGCTTATTTTTGACACGCGAGGCAGCATCCAAGCATTTAGTAGGTGGTGCCCAGCACGTAGTCATTAGTGCGCCTGCCAACGACGAAGATATTCCATCGGTAGTATTGGGTGTCAATGACGATCAAATCGATTGGTCAAGCACAGTAATTTCTAATGCATCTTGTACCACAAATAACGCTGCGCCAATGGTGAAGGTTCTTAAAGAACTCCTCGCTATCGACGTCGCTTATATTTCAACTGTTCACAGCTATACCTCAGACCAACGCCTCCACGATGCGCCGCACAAAGACTTGCGTCGCGCGCGTGCTGCGGCCAATAGCA
>JACCDM010275864.1_pt1 | contig 10536 bp, 9 predicted proteins | sample 7445851 | NCBI WGS metagenome assembly JACCDM01 (sample SAMN15323438, study PRJNA562643) | freshwater metagenome | isolation source: river surface water | place: USA:Blue River Watershed | collected 2017-08-16
AGTTCTCGTTGTTGTTGCGAATTCGGTTGAGTTTTACTACCTGCGCCCACGTGATATTGCCATCTATGTCGGTTCTGGGGAATTAGAAGCTGGAATCACGGGGCGAGATCTTCTCATTGATTCAGGTGCCCAAGCTAGTGAAGTTATGGCGCTCAACTTTGGCGGCTCTACATTTAGATTCGCAGGGCCAGTCGCCAAGGGCTACACGGTTAAGGATATCGGCGGTAAGCGTGTAGCAACTGCCTATCCAGGTCTCGTGCAAAGTCACCTCTCTAGCCTCGGAATTTCAGCAGATGTTGTTCGTCTAGATGGCGCAGTTGAGAGCAGTGTTCGGCTTGGCGTTGCCGACCTAATCGCAGATGTCGTCAGCACTGGGAATACTCTGCGCCAAGCAGGACTAGAGATCTTTGGAGAACCAATCCTGACAAGTGAGGCGATCGTGATCAGTCGTAAAGATGTTGCAATCGCTGCTGAACTTGAAGTTCTGATCCGTCGCCTGCAAGGCGTTGTGACTGCGCGTCGATACGTTCTGATGGATTATGACATTAAGAAGAGTGATATTGATGCTGCATGTGCGATTACCCCTGGTTTGGAATCTCCAACAATTTCTCCGTTGCAAAATCCAGACTGGTTAGCGGTTCGCGCGATGGTCTTGCGTAGTGAAACAAATAAGGTGATGGATGATCTCTATGCGATTGGCGCGCGAGGAATCCTCGTCACTGATATTCACGCCTGCAGACTGTAGGGCTTCTACTTTCGGCTAACTTGGCCAGATTCTTCAACATCTTCACGAGTGATTCCAAGGAGATAGAGAACGCTATCAAGGTACGGCGCGCTCAAAGCGCTATCTGCCGCTGCTCGCACCGTAGGTTTGGCATTGAATGCAATTCCTAGACCAGCCAGTGCAATCATATCTAAATCATTAGCACCATCTCCGATGGCAACGGTCTGCTCTAGTTCAACGTTCTCAAATTTTGCAAAGTCTCGAAGCGCAGTTGCCTTGGCTGCGCGATCAATCACTGGGCCTTGAAGATTACCTGTGAGATGACCATCTTTAATCTCTAGCGTGTTGGCGCGGTAGTGGCTGATGTTTAGAGAGGCGAGCAATGGTTGAATCACATTGATAAACCCACCAGAGACAACAGCGACTGTGTGACCGAGTTTTTGCAAAGTAAAAACTAACGTCTTTGCGCCAGGCGTTAGTGAGATTTCATCTCTAACCTCAGCGATTACACTCTCATGGAGACCTTTAAGCAGAGCTACTCGTTCGCGCAGGCTTGCTTCAAAGTCGATTTCACCAGACATAGCTCGATCAGTAATCGCCTTTACTTGATCTTGGACTCCAGCTTTAGCGCCGAGGAGTTCAATTACTTCCTGTGCAATGAGAGTGGAGTCAACATCCATGAGTACAAGTTTCTTAGCCCAACGCATAAGTCCACCGGGGGAGACTGCAATATCTACGGAATGCTCGGTAGCTAGTGGCGTGAGTGCATTCTTTAGCACAGTAGTTGAAGCACCACTTACAACGCATTCGATCGCGGTCACCGGATAGCTTGCTGTTCGTTGAATACGTTCGATGTTTGCATTCACACCAGCTATAGCAGCTGCAATCGCAGCCAGAGCTGATGGTTTCAACTCTTGCGAAAGGATGACGACATGAGTGAGTCCAGTTTTTGCAGCAATGCTTTCACTCTTTTGTTCAGAGAAAGCTATAGCAATGTCGAGATCCAATGACGCGGCCTTCTCGTTAACGTCAACTTCAATGGCTTCAGCATGCGCTCGATCGAGAGAGATAAGGATCGTGAGAATGAGGCGCGAACGAATCACGACCTGCTCTATATCTATGATCGTCATTGAGAATGGGGCAAGCGTATCGAATAGCGCTTCGGTGATTCCTGGGCGATCTTCGCCAGAGACCAAAATCAGCCCCGTGTAAAACTCGCTCTGCTTATCCATGTGCAGAGATTATCGTGAATCACAGGCCAATCTCCTCGAATTTACGGGTAATGATCGCTCTGAAGAGATATCTTTTAGCCCGTGACTGGCCAAGAAGTATTAAGAGTGAGTGATGTTTGCGTTCGTCGTGGCACACGGATGATTCTTGGTCCAATAACCTTTGCAATTTCGCCAGGAGAGCGATGGGTCATTCTCGGACCTAACGGAGCCGGAAAATCAACGTTGCTCAATTTACTTGCTACACGTGCTTTCCCTACATCTGGGAAGGTTTTTATCCTTGAAAAGGAGATGGGCAAGGTTGATCTCTTTGAATTGCGAACACGAATAGGTCTTGCTGGTGTTGGGATTTCGGAAGATATTCCATACGAAGAGAAGGTACGCGATGTTGTGGTGACTGCAGCCTACGCAGTTCTCGGTCGCTGGAATGAGGATTACGATCTCTGGGACGAATCTCGAGCAGTTGCACTATTAACCACATTTGGTGTGAGAGAACTTGCCGACAGAGATTACGGCACCCTCAGCGAGGGAGAGAAAAAGCGTGTGCAGATATCGCGAGCACTTATGGCAGACCCTGAACTCTTATTGCTCGATGAACCCACCGCTGGTCTGGACGTGGGTGGTCGTGAAGATTTACTACGACGTTTCTCTCATTTTTCAAGTGATCCAACCGCCCCCGCTACTGTGATTGTGACCCACCATATTGAAGAGATCCCTGTTGGAACCACGCATGCGCTCCTACTTAAGGATGGAGCGATTGCAGTTAGTGGCCCAGTCCAGCAAGTTATCACCAGCGAACACATTAGCGCCGTCTTCGGCGTTGAGGTGAATGTTGCCTTCGACGGATCTCGTTTTTATGCACGAGCCACTTCGTGATTCATCAACTTTTCGAGCCTGTCCATCCATCCTGGCATCGGCTACTAGAGCCTCTTCATGACGCCATTACCTCAACGCTCGATAAGGTGGCATTAGGTGAATACATCCCGACGATAGATCGAATATTTGCTCCACTAAGTACGCCGTTAGATGAGGTCAAGGTCGTCATAGTCGGTCAAGATCCCTATCCGAGCGCGGAGAACGCTGATGGTTTTGCTTTCTCTGTGCGCCCAGAGGTTTCACCGATTCCAGCTTCGTTGGTCAATATTTTTAAGGAGTTGGAGAGTGACTTAGGTACTGCAATGCCCAAGAATGGGAATTTAGAGCGTTGGTCTCAACAAGGTGTTCTGCTGATTAATCGCACTCTGACAACGATTCCGGGGGAGTCTCATGCCCACCAACGAAGTGGATGGATGGAGATCACCGAGGCCATTATTCGTGAAGTGGCGTTACAAGGAGCTGTAGGAATTCTTTGGGGCGGAAACGCACAACAAATGTCAGATTACTTCCATGAATCTCGAGTGATCAAGAGCGCTCACCCAAGTCCGCTAAGTGCATATCGTGGCTTCTTTGGCTCCAAACCATTTTCTCAATGTAATGCAATACTCGCTGCGATCGGGAAAACTCCAATTACTTGGTAAATAGATAAGAGGCCAGATACTCACTCGAAGTGAATACCCGGCCTCTTATCAGTACTTAGTTACTTATCCAACCCAGATGTTAATTGGGGATTGCAGGAAGTAGATCATGAAGAGCCCTGAAACTACCCAGAGAAGTGGATGAACTTCCTTAGCGCGTCCTTGGATTGCTCTTATTACAACGTGTGTTACGAATCCAACGCCTATTCCCACAGAGATGTTGTAAGTAAATGGCATCAAGATGATCGTTAGGAATGCTGGAAGCGAAATTCCCATGTCCTCCCAGTCAATATTTTTGATCTGAGTCATCATAAGGAATCCAACAATAATTAGCGCTGGGGTTGCAGCCTCGTAAGGAATTACAGCAACAAGGGGCGCTAAGAATGTGGTGAGTAGGAACATAACACCAGTAACTACTGATGCGAGTCCAGTTCGTGCACCTTCACCGACACCAGCTGCTGATTCAATGTAGCTAGTATTTGAAGAAATGCTTCCTGCTCCACCAGCAACTGCTGCGAGTGAGTCAACGAAGAGAATCTTGTTATTGTTTGGAACATTACCTTCGTCATCAATCAAACCTGACTCGTGACCGATAGCAGTAACTGTTCCTACTGTGTCGAAGAAGTCAGAGAGTAACAATGTGAAGATGAGAAGGATTGCGGTTACCAACGGAACACGATCAAAACCACCTAAGAGGTTGAATTGTCCAAAGAGAGAGAAGTCTGGTGTTGCTACGACTTCTGCAGGCATTGCTGGAACATTGAGATTCCATCCCTTTGGATTAACCGCTCCTGTTGCGCCATTGAATAGAGGTCCAATTTTAAATGCTGACTCGATTGCGATGGCTGCCGCTGTTGCCACAACGATTCCGATGAGAATTGCTCCCTTTACCTTCTTAACCATGAGAGCAATAGTGAGTAGGAGTCCAAAACCAAAGACAATGATTGGCCAACCGACGAGGTTTCCACCATCGCCAAGCATCACAGGGACTGGTCCGGCGTTGGTGCGACGTACGAAACCAGCATCTACTAGACCGATAAGGGCGATGAAGAGACCGATACCGACCGAGATCGCTATCTTTAGTTGTGCCGGAACCGCGCGAAAAACCGCACCGCGGAAACCGGTGAGTACGAGAATAGTGATGATGATTCCTTCGATCACTACTAATCCCATCGCATCGGCCCATGTCATTTGTGAAGCAATACCTACGGCTACAAATGTGTTTAGGCCAAGCCCGGTTGCGAGTGCTAGTGGGTAGTTTCCAAGAACTCCCATAAGAATTGTGAGAACGCCAGCCATTAATGCAGTCATTGCGGCAACAAGAGCTAAGTTTGGAGCATCTCCGCCACCGATATATTTCCCGTCTGCATCTTTGGCCAGACCAATGATCAGTGGATTAAGCGCGACGATGTAAGCCATTGTGAAGAATGTGACGACCCCGCCACGTACTTCCTGTGCCACTGTCGATCCGCGCTCGGATATTTTGAAGTAACTATCGAGCATGTTGAACCTTTCTCATTTTGTTATCGGGGGTGGTTGCGACCCCGTGTGAAATGACGGCTCACAGACCGATCGAGGTGGGGATGCCTTTGATAGGGAGAAAAATATCTGACGAGACTGGTTACTTTGAGGTTAGGCGCGCTAAAAGTCCGAAGGAAATCGCAACAGATTGCCCGATCAGGAGCGCGAAAAGGAGGGTTCCAAGACCCAAAGTTCCACCCAGAAGCGCGCCCACGAGGGAGACAAACACCTCGATTCCTAGGCGAACACGCCCCACTCGAACACCCGTCCGTTGGTGCAATCCGGTCATCGCACCATCCCTTGGCCCTGGTCCTAAGCCACAGGTGATGTAGAGCGCAGATCCGATTCCCACCATTGCGATGCCAACGAGAGTGAAAAGCAAACCAGATAATAATCTCTCTTGCTTAGGAAAAACATTTGTGGCAACTTCGATGAACAACGAGATGATCAGGATGTTTGATAGCGTTCCAAAACCGGGACGTTCACGCAACGGGATCCATAGTGAGAGAACAAGTGCACCGATTATCAGAGTTGATGTACCAATTGAGAGACCACTTTTTAATGAAATTCCTTGAGCGAGCACCGACCATGGTGCATTTCCAAGTCCCGATTGAATAATCAATCCATCACCTAATCCGAACGTTGCCAAACCGAAGAAGAGAATGAGAACTCGCTTAAAGGATAGATCCCAGCGACCTTTAGCAGTCCACGGGACTGCTGGAACTGTTCTATGTGGTTTGAGATGAGAGATGAATTTGCGCAAAGTCATCTGTGCATCCTACCTTTCTGATTGAACTTTAAGTACTCTTATCAGATGCTCATCGGCTCTGGAACGGTCATCAACATCATCGCAATTATTTCTGGCGCATCACTAGGTGTCTTGATTGGTGGTCGAATGCCGGAACGCATGCGCGCACTCATCACCGATGTGTTGGGTCTTATTACCATCCTCGGAGCCGCGACAGCTTTAGTCGCCATTTCATCCCAGCGCTATATCGACGCTCTGCCAAATGGATGGCCACTGCTAGCCATTTTGGCTTCCCTTCTTATAGGAGGAGTTATTGGCAGCGCGGCAAATCTTGAGAGCCGTTTAGAGGGTTTTGGCAATTACTTGCGCATAAAGTTTAAAGCAGACGGTCAAGGTACTTTCGTTGAGGGATTCTTATCTTCGTCTTTGCTCTTTGTCATTGGACCATTAGCGATTCTTGGTTCTATCAGTGACGGTATGGGAACTGGTACTGATCAACTTATTCTTAAGTCATCCCTGGACTTTTTTGCTGCCATGGCTTTCGCTGCAAGCCTTGGTTGGGGCGTAGCAGCATCAGCAATTCCAGTTGGTATCTACCAAGGTGTGTGGACTGTCGTTGGCTTTGGACTCGGAAATATTCTTTCAGGATATCAAGTTGATGCGATGACGATCGTGGGCGGATTGATGTTGGTATCGATCGGGCTTGGTCTTCTCAAGATCAAAACGATAGCTGTAGGCAACCTACTTCCTGCTCTCCTTGTTGCACCGATTTTTGTTGGCCTTTTGAACCAGTTTATTTAGAATTCTAAATAGTGCTGGCGTCGATGACGAATCGGTATTTAACATCACTTGCAACGGTACGATCATATGCCTGGTCTACATAGTCGGCATGAATCACTTCAATATCACTGACTATCCCATGCTCGGCGCTGAAGTTGATCATCTCTTGAGTCTGAGCGATACCACCGATCATTGAACCAGAGAGTGATTTACGGCCATTGAGAAGTGAGCCCACGTGAACTGGGTATGGAGCGCCTGGTAGGCCTATTACGACTAATGTTCCATCAATGGTAAGTGTTGAAATGTAATCATTGATATCTATCTGCGCACTTATTGTGTTGAGAATCAGATCGAACTTTCTTGCATAAGGCTTGAGATCTTTTGGATCTTTCACGCATATAAATTCGTCAGCGCCCATTGCAAGTGCGGCTTCGCGCTTAGAGGGGGAGTGTGAGATAACTGTGACGTGTGCTCCGAGTGCATGAGCAAATTTAACTCCCATGTGGCCGAGTCCACCGAGACCCATTACAGCTACGCGAGTTCCCTTACCCGCCTGCCAATGTCTTAGCGGTGAGTAAAGGGTAATTCCTGCGCAGAGAAGAGGAGCAACGCCGTCAAGTGGCATCGATTTTGGAATGGTCACTGCGTAATTCTCGTTTACTACAAAGATATTGCTATAGCCACCCATCGCAACTGTCTTTCCGTCGCGTTCTAAAGTGTTGTAAGTTCCTGTCATCCCTTGATCGCAATATTGTTCAAGCCCGTCTCTGCATGGCTTACATTCACGGCATGAGTCGATAAATACTCCGACTCCGATGTGGTCTCCCACGGCGAACTTAGTAACTGCTGAACCTATTTCACGAACGACGCCTGCGATTTCATGACCTGGAACCATTGGAAATAGCGCCGGACCCCATTCCTCGCGTACTTGGTGAATGTCAGAATGACAGATTCCAGCATAGGCAATGTCGAGCAGGACATCGTGAGCTCCCAGATCTCTCCGCTGGAAATCAAAGCGGGTGAATGCTGCTCCTTTACTTAACGCTGCGAGTCCGCGTACCTGTGTCATAACTTCTCCTGATTCCTAATGCGTTTGTCTAAAGTTCGTTAAATGGCAGTGGATCACTTGAGATGTGACCGGCTCTTGAATTGCGTGCAGTTACTCCACGCATATGATGTCTGCGGCAGAGCACTTCATAGGCAACTTCATCGCTGGAACCAACATTACCCACGACCACCTGTTCGCCCTCGGTTACCATTTTTCCGCCCACGGTACGAGCATTGTGCGTTGCACGAGAGCCGCACCAACAAAGGGCCTCGACTTGGAGGGTATTGACTCGGTCCGCTAGTTCTACCAGTCGACTAGAGCCAGGAAAAAGCTTAGTCCGAAAGTCTGCAAGAATTCCAAAAGCGTAAACATCGATGCCTAGTCCATCAACAATTCTAGCCAACTCTTCGATCTGCTCTGGTTGATAGAACTGGGCTTCATCACATATGACGTAGTCGATACGTTCGCCGATAGATAACTTATCAACAACAAATTTATGGATGTCAAAGCCAGGAATAACTTCAATAGCGTCACTAGTCAAACCAAGACGCGAAGAGATTCTTCCAGCGCCCGCACGATCTTGAGATGTAAAGATGAGGCCGCCACGGCCACGTTGCTGATGATTGTGGGCAGTTTGCAATGCAAGAGTTGATTTTCCGCTATCCATAGTTCCGCAGTAATAGATCAGCTCCGCCATGTGGCAGATCCTGCCATAAAGTGAGGCTAGAAGAGACCTATACGCGCGAGTGACATCTCTAGCCGCGCGGAAAGATGCTCGCTCATTTGAACAGTGAGGTGAGATTGATCGCGATAGGCAATGATTCCATCTACAACTGCTGGACATTTATCGTTACAGAGCCATGGAGTTGGATTTATCGCGATAAGGCCGGGAGCGACTTCGGCATCGACAGGCCTTGATGTATCGCATGCATCTCCACGACCTGCTACGAGGCAATCAGGAATGTCAACTCGGGGGAGCGGTGTATCAGTGAGGTATATCGGATACGCGGTTGCACTCTTGATTCGGTTGAGGACTTTCTTTTCGCCTGCTAACCACCAAGACTTTGCGCTCTTATCCGAATACGGCGCTGTGAAAGGTTGCATTCCAGCGAGTATTACTGCAAGTGGCTTTAGTTCTTGAATCCGAGATATCGAGGAGTTACGGAATGCCTGACAGTCTGCAACCTGATACTGCGAGGACAGTTCTTTGATTACTTCTGCAGAAGGACATGCAGATTTGGTTAAGGAAACAATTTTTATTCCCCGTTTTTTACCGATTAGATCAAGAGCGGGAAACCATTGCGCTGCGTGTGAATCACCATAAAGAACGATGGTCTTTTCGGAATTTACATCACCATACTCACAGCGTGGAGAGACGGTTTGCCCTATTGCAATATGGCAGCCATCGTAGTTAATAAGCGGCTTTCTCCTTATGTCATCAAGGAGGACTGGGAACGCTCCATCAATAATTACATTATCTGTATGTTGCATCACCGTCAGGCCACCGACGAAAACTGAAATGCTGGTGGCTACCGCGGCGAAACTCAATACACCCCCGTGTGAGAGTTTTCTCTCGCGCATAGGTTCTTCCACAAACTTATGCGTCATGCCCGCCAACACGAGAGTGATGGTGAGAAATATGATTGTCTGAAAGGTGGTGAGCTCTTCACCAAGATAAATGGCTGGAATTACCAATAGCGGCCAGTGCCATAAATAGAGTGGATATGAGATCGCACCAAGCCATTGAGTAAACCGTGACTGAGCAAGGAAATCTATGAGCGGCGGCCACTTACTACGGCTTGCCAGCAAGAAGACCGTTGCGACCACAGGAGCAAGTGCTGCAGTACCTGGGAAAGGAGTCGCCTCATTAAAGATCACAGCGGCAATTACAAGAGTTGAAAGAGCCGAGATCGCGATAAGTGGCCGCGCTTTTTTGAGCTCTGGGAGAAAGACTAGAAGTGCACCCGCCGCTAACTCCCATGCTCTAGTTGGAAGGATGTAAAAAGCCCAAATAGGTGAACGCTCAGTCAGGTAGAGAGAGAAGAGAAACGAGCAAACCAGAGTTGCCACTATTCCAAAAAAGACGGCGCGACGCTTACCTAAGCGAAACATTAGGAGGATAAAGAACGGCCAAAAGAGATAGAACTGCTCTTCAACAGCGAGGGACCAGAAATGAATAAATGGGGAAGGGGTGGAATTGAGATTCTGGTAGTCATTTTCCCAAAGAGCAAAGAGAAAATTCGAGATGTATGTGGAAGCAGCAATAATGTCCCGACCGAAGGACTCGCGCATAGATGCGGGTAAGAATATGTAGCCCGCTATACCGGTTGCGAAAATAACCAGAAAAGACGCTGGTAGTAGTCGCTTTGTTCGACGAGCGTAGAAGGCAATTAGTGAGATCGTATTCTTTGAATCAAGCTCTCGAATGAGAATTCCCGTAATTAAAAATCCAGAGATGACATAGAAGATATCGACTCCGATGTACCCGCCATCTAGCCACTTAGCGTGATAAACCAGAACGAGAAGTGCTGCAAGTGCGCGCAGCGCCTGGATCTGCGGATTACGTTCTTTTTGATTCATCCGCTTATCAGGGCATGGATTGCAACATCAGGTGAATGTTCGGCTATTCGCTGGCGTCCTCCTAAAAATGTGATCTCACTGAGAACTGCAATATCGGTGACGATTCCACCGGCTTGCTTCACCAACTCGATTGCTGCAATGAGTGTTCCGCCTGTTGCGAGTACATCATCGACAAGTAAGACTTTTGAGCCAGGCTTAAATGCATCCGTGTGAATCTCAATCTCATCGACTCCATATTCAAGACCATATTGCTTTGAATATGTACTGAAGGGGAGTTTCCCTTTTTTGCGAATCGGTACAAATCCGCACTCCTTCGCCACAGCAATTGCGCTGGCAAAGATGAAGCCACGGGCCTCGATTCCAGCGACTACCGAACTGTCGGGGTCTACTGC
>JACCDM010258143.1_pt1 | contig 10531 bp, 10 predicted proteins | sample 7445851 | NCBI WGS metagenome assembly JACCDM01 (sample SAMN15323438, study PRJNA562643) | freshwater metagenome | isolation source: river surface water | place: USA:Blue River Watershed | collected 2017-08-16
GGTCAGCAACATACAAAAAATCATCGAGGGCATGGGGCTCGATTTGGTCACCGAAGTGATCAACTGGGAAGAGATGAAGGATCTGCAACGGGCCTTCTTCAAATCTCAGGTTCCGTTTGTTGACACTCCGCAGGATCTCGCGCTTTTCTCAGCTATTTACAACTTCGCCGCCAAGAACGGATTCAAGTATGTGATCACTGGCGGCAACAACTCGACCGAGTGCGTACGCGAATCTCTTGAGTGGACTTATTTCTCCACTGACATGACACAGGTGAAGGATATTCACCAGAAGTTCGGCACTCGCCCGCTTGAATCCCTGCCAACCTGCGATATTCTAAAATACAAGCTCTACTATCGCTGGATCAAAGGCATTCGGGTCATCAAGCTTCTTGATTCCGTGCCTTTCATCAAAAAGCAAGCCATCCAAGAGCTCAACGAGAAATTTGGCTGGCAGCCTTACCCGCAAAAGCACTATGAGTCCCGCTTCACGCGCTTCTATGAATCCTTTTGGACGCCCAAAAAATTCGGCTACGACAAGCGCCGAGCATACATGTCGAGCGAGATCTTGACTGGCCAGCTTACGCGAGAAGAAGCGTTGGACATAATCTCTCGCCCGCAGCTCGATGAAAAGACCATGGCTCAGGAATTCGAGTACGTAGCGACCAAGCTCGGCTGGAGCGTGGCCGAGTTTGAACAGATTTTCAGGGGCGAGAACAAAACCTTCAGGGACTACAAGAACAAACTGTTCCTGATCTCCCTGGGTGCAAGAGTTTCAAATCTGCTCGGTCTGGAAAACAGGATCTTTCGATGATCACAGTCATTGACTACGGCCTTGGCAATATCCTCGCGTTCCTGAATGTCTACAAGCGCCTAGACATTCCTGTAAAGGTTGCCAAGACTTACTCAGACCTAGAGGCTGCCACCAAACTGATCCTGCCGGGTGTGGGTTCATTCGATCATGCCATGGAGCTGCTCCAGCGCTCAGGAATGCGCCAGACTCTTGACTACATGGTGCTTGAACGGTCGGTTCCGGTGCTGGGCATCTGTGTGGGCATGCAGATTCTTGCCTCAGCTAGCGAAGAGGGGCAGTTGCAAGGCCTGAGCTGGATAGATGGCCGTGTGGAAAAATTCGATACCACCCTATTTCGCCATCGCACACAGCTCCCGCACATGGGATGGAACGATGTGAAGCCAGTGACAAGTTCCGGTCTGTTTGCAGGCCTTGAAAATGACGCACGATTTTATTTTCTTCATTCATATTACTTTCGCTGCGCTGATCGAGAACATGTCTTGGCGCAAACTGACTATGGCGCCACGTTCAGTTGCGCCGTGCGCTCTAAAAACATCTACGGCGTTCAATTCCATCCGGAAAAGAGCCACCACTATGGCGCTCGGTTACTTAAGAATTTTGCGGAGCTATAGTCATGTTGCGACCCAGAATTACGCCGTGCCTGCTGATCAGAGACAAGGGACTTGTGAAGACGGCAGGCTTTACTTCACCGAAATACGTTGGCGATCCGATCAATGCGGTAAAAATTTTCAACGAGAAAGAAGTTGATGAATTGATGGTTCTTGACATCGATGCGACGGTGCAGGGTCGTAGTCCCGACTACCAGATGATCGAGAACCTTGCTATGCAGTCGAGAATGCCATTATGCTATGGCGGAGGCATCAAAACTGCAGAGCAGGCCAAGAGCATCATTGGGTTGGGGGTTGAAAAGGTCGCAATCAGTTCCGCGGCGATCGAAAATCCCAAGCTGATCTCTCGGGTCGCAGAAGAAATCGGCAGTCAAAGCATCGTTGTCGTGCTGGACATCAAAAAAAACAAGCGCAGCGGTAATTATGAGGTTTGGACCCACAACGGCCAAACCAATACGGGTTGCGCTCCTGCTCAAGTTGCCGCTCAGGTCGAGAAGCTTGGCGCGGGCGAAATTGTGGTCAATTCAATTGACAATGAGGGGCTCATGAAAGGCTACGACTTTGCTATGGTGGGAGAGGTCAGAGAGGCCAATACCCTGCCAATGACGGCGCTGGGCGGAGCGGGTTCGCTCGAGGACATTGGCGAGTTGATCCGGCGCTTCGGAATCATTGCTGCGGGAGTAGGAAGCCTTTTCGTCTTTAAGGGTGTCTACAAAGCAGTTCTGATCAATTACCCGAGCCCCGATGAGAAGGATCGTCTTATTCGCGAGTATTTGAGTGCCTAAGAACGATTCCATGAAGGTCCTTATACTTGGCTCCACCGGCATGCTGGGACATGCAGTATTCCAAGTGTTGTCAGGCAAAGAGCCAAATCATGTAATCGGAACAATACGTCATTCAGACGACAAACGTTTCTTTGCGCCAGCGGCTGCTGAGCGTCTTATTCAAGTTGATGACCTTGAGAACCATGAGCACTTGGAGCGCCTGCTCGACAATGTGGGGCCGCAGGTTGTTGTCAACTGCACCTCAATAGGTAAACCGATCCCAACCGACCCCATGCGGTCACTTTCAATACTGTCGGTATTGCCACATCGGCTCGCCCGCCTTTGCAGGTTGAACGGTGCGCGTTTGATCCAGATCGGATCTGATGGGGTCTTTGCTGGCACGAGGGGTCAGTATGCTGAAGACGACTTTCCAGATGCAGTAGACCTCTACGGAATGGCGAAGCAACTCGGCGAAGTAAAAGAGCCGCATACCGTTACGTTGCGTACATCCATGATCGGGCACGAACTCAAAGCACGTAGCGGGTTGCTTGAGTGGTTTCTATTGCAGAGCGAAGAATGCCGCTGCTTCACACGCGCAATCTTCTCTGGTTTCCCTACGGTCGTTCTCGCGGAAATCATACGGGACCACGTGATTACGCGCCCTGACCTAAACGGCATTTATCACCTAGCAGCAGCACCGATCTCCAAGTTCGATTTGCTGCAGCTTATCGCTGAACGCTACGGGAAAAATATCTGCCTTATTCCAGACGATACCGTTTCGATAAATAGATCGCTGCAATCAGGCAAATTCACCAAAGCTACCGGCTATTTACCACCCACTTGGCCGCAGCTGATCGATTCCATGTATTCATATCAATTTAAGCTAGAGAGGAAATGATGTTCAAGGACAAAGTAGTGGCAATCACAGGCGGAACTGGCTCCTTTGGTCGACATGTTCTGAAGCGTTTTCTTGCCACCGATGTGCGCGAGATTCGCATTTTCAGCCGCGATGAAAAGAAGCAAGAAGAAATGCGTTCTGAATTGAACAATAATAAATTGAAGTTTTACATCGGCGATGTACGAAGCTACGACAGCATCCATCAAGCCTTGCGTGGTGTGCATTACGTGTTTCACGCCGCAGCCCTCAAGCAGGTGCCCTCTTGTGAGTTCTATCCACTAGAAGCTGTGCGAACCAATGTTCTCGGTGCTGAGAATGTGCTCAATGCCGCGGTGGCTAACCGTGTCGAGAAAGTTGTGGTACTGAGCACCGACAAAGCCGTGTACCCAATCAATGCCATGGGACAAACCAAAGCATTAATGGAAAAGGTCATGGTCGCCAAAGCCCGAACGCTTAGCACGGAAGAAACGATGCTATGCGCAACTCGCTATGGCAACGTCATGGCTTCTCGCGGCTCGGTCATCCCGCTTTTTGTTTCACAGCTCAAAGAAGGCAAGCCGCTGACTGTCACCGACCCGAACATGACCCGTTTCTTGATGTCACTCGACGACTCGGTCGATCTCGTGGTCCACGCCTTTAGACACGGAACCCAGGGAGACCTCTTCGTGCAGAAGGCGCCAGCCTCTACGATTGGTGACCTTGTTCAGGCACTGAAAGAGATCTTCGACAGGGACAATCCCGTGCGAATTGTGGGTACTCGTCATGGCGAGAAGCTTTACGAGTCGTTGGTTTCGCGTGAAGAGATGGCACGTGTGGAGGACATGGATAACTACTACCGCATTCCCGCTGATAATCGCGATCTAAACTACGCCATGTATTTCACCAATGGCCAGGAAAAAATTTCAACTCTGGATGATTACACATCGCACAACACTCAGCGTCTCACGGTACCGGAGGTAAAAAAGCTGTTGTTAAAGCTCGACTTCATACAGCATCACTTGCGCGGATACGACGTCCAGCCCACCAATTGAGTTAGAGAGTATTCCACACATGCGCACTACCGTAGTGAACAATAATTGCTGCTCGTTCTGTGACAGCACACACATGAGCGAGGTCATGGATTTCGGCGAGGTGGCGCTTGCGGGCGCATTTTTGAAGCCGGAACAATTCGATAATGAACGGAAGTTCCCGCAGCGGCTTTACTTCTGCCACGACTGCTATGCGGTGCAAATCGTCGATAAAATTCCCGCCGACGTCCTTTTCCAAAACCACTACTTCTATTTTTCTTCATCAATTGGAACATTGCGAGACCACTTTCAGCTTTACGCAGCTGAAGTGACATCGCGCTTTTTAACGCCTGAGACAGCGACCGTGCTCGAGTTTGGTTGCAACGACGGCGTGTTGCTGCGGCCGCTGGCAGACCTAGGCATTCGCACCGTAATAGGCGTCGACCCTGCATCGAATGTGGTTGCCACAATAAACGATCCGCGAGTTACCGTCGTGAACGACTTCTTTACCGAAGCTGTGGCTCATCGCGTTGTCGCCGAGCACGGAAAGGTCGACATGATTATGGCCAACAACGTGTACGCGCACATCTCCGACATACAGGGAACCACCAGAGCAATTTCGCAGGCATTGAGCGATGACGGTGTATTTGTGTTTGAGGTGCATTACCTGGGCAAGGTCATCAATGAGATGCAGTACGACATGATCTATCACGAGCATCTCTACTACTACTCGCTTATGTCGGCTATGAAACATTTCGACCGCTACGACATGATGGTGTTCGACATCAAGCCAACTCAGATCCACGCTGGTTCAATGCGCTTTTACGTCTGCAAAAAGAATAGCAAGCATAGTCAGACTGTATCCGAAGCAGTGAAAATATTGGAAGCTCAGGAACGCAGCTTTGGCTATGACCAATTCGAGACATTTCGTCGCTTTGCTGCAAGTGTTGCGAACCACAAGCTTGAATTGCTCGAGTTGCTGCAGAAATTACGAAGCCAGGGCCACGCAATTGCAGGCTACGGTGCTTCGGGACGTGCGAATACGATGCTTCAGTATTGCGGGCTAGGACAAGAGCATCTCGATTACATGATAGATGATGCACCGGCCAAGACGGGCTTCTACACGCCCGGATCGCACCTCCAGATTCATCCTAGCTCAATCCTTGCAGAAGGAAACCCACCCGATTATTTGCTCGTCTTCGCATGGAGCTTCTTTGACGAGATTCGCAAGAGAAATCAAAACTACCTTAAGAACGGCGGGCAAATGATCCTTCCGCTGCCGGCAATTTCCATTCATCCCCTACCTGCTGCTCACTAAGCCGGGTATTTATAAAGTTTTAATCAGAATTTGTTAGGAGTTATTGCATGAAAGTTATGTCAATTTTCGGAACCCGTCCCGAAATGATCAAGATGTGGGCGACCCTCAAGAAGCTCGATGAATTGAACTTTGAGCATGTGATGGTTCATACTGGGCAGAACTTCACGCCTGAACTGCGGGATTTCTTCTTTAACGACCTTCGCATGCGTAAGCCGGACTTTGAACTCAATATCGACACCACAGGATACGGCAAGGAGGTCGCTGACGTCATTCTCAAGTCGGAAGAAGTAATGGCAAAGACGAAGCCAGACGCATTGCTGGTGCTGGGTGACACCTACAGTGGTCTCGCGGTACTGCCAGCTTCGCATCGCGGCATCAAAATCTTTCACATGGAAGCTGGACTGCGCGCATGGGATCGTCGGATGCCTGAACAGCGCAACCGCATCTTGATAGACCATATCAGCAACGTACTGCTTCCGTATAACCACTATCATCGCGAAAACTTACTGCGTGAAGGCATTCACCCGTCGAAGATCATCGTGTCTGGCAATACTACTTTCGAGGCTATGCGTGCCTTTGCTCCGCAGATCGAAGCCAGCGACATACTTAACCGCCTTGGTCTCGAAGCGAGGAAATATATTTTAGTAACAGCGCACCGCAGCGAAAACGTGGATAACCCGCAGACGCTCGCTAACATATTTCAAGCTCTCAATAAGCTGACTGAGCGCTTTCCCTTCGAAATCATCTTCCCGATGCATCCTCGTACGCAGAGCAAGCTCGGTGGCATCGCTATTCCTTCCCGCCTGCGTATCATGGCCCCTCTTGGTTTCTATGACTTCAATCGGTTGCTTAAAGATTCTTATTGCGTGCTTTCAGATTCAGGGACTGCTGCAGAAGAGGGGCTGTTCTATAAAGTACCCAACGTGAGCCTGCGTATGGCTACTGAGCGTATGGAAACGCTGGAAAGTGGGTCAACCATTGTCTCTGGCATGTCGGCCGATAACATCGTCGAGTCAGTGGTCACCGCAGTTAGCCAGCCCTGGAGTGCACGTTACGACTTCGCCGAAGAGTTTTCTCCTTCGTCGGTTGTTGTCAACGCACTGCGCACCCAAATTACCAACTTCTTCTGATAGCCGAACTTGCCAGCTGAAATCCCTGGGCCCGCCTTGAGACCGAAACGCGTCGCCCTCATATGCACCGACTTTCCTCCGCTGCGAACCTCAGCTGCTGTCCAAATGCATGATCTAGCTGTTGAGATGCATAGGGCGGGGCATTCGACTGTTGCGATTGTGCCAACCGTCAATCTTCCTGAAGCGTGGACAACTGAGATTATGGACGGCGTAGTTCTCCTTCGCATCCGGACTCCGAAAACTAGAGACATTGGTTATGTGCGGCGCACAATCACGGAGCTCTCGCTTCCTTTCCTTATGCTTCTCCATCTTCAAAAAACGCCGTTCGCTCGTACAAGCTGGGATGTCGTGGCGTGGTACTCGCCGACTATTTTCTTCGGCCCCCTTGTTTGGTATCTCAAGCGCATTAGTGGCTGTCGCACCTATTTGATCCTACGCGACATCTTTCCTGAGTGGACTCTGGACCTTGGACTCATGCGCAAGGGTCTCGCCTACACCTTCTTTAAGGCGATCGCACACATCCAGTACGCGGTAGCAGATGTCATCGGTGTGCAGACTGAGTCAAATCTTGCGTATATGGATTCCTGGCGGAGTACGGGCAAGAGGGTCGAGGTCCTGCATAACTGGCAGAGCCCGGCGCTTGACATAGGTTCTACCATAGATGTCCGATCAACTCCACTGGCAGGGCGAAAGATCGCTGTGTACATTGGAAATATGGGTATCGCTCAAGGCATGGATGTACTTGTTGATCTTGCCGAAAGTCTCGCATACCGCAACGATGTCGGCTTTTTATTCGTTGGTCGCGGCTCCGAGGTTGTACGCTTAAAGGGAAAAGTTAAGGCAAGTGGCCTTACCAACATCCTTTTTCTTGATGAAGTGGACTCACGCGAAATGCCAGGTCTCCTCTCGCAGTGTTTTATTGGCCTGCTTGCACTAGATCCACGCCATAAAACACACAATATTCCAGGCAAGTTCCTGACCTACCTGCTAGCTGGATTACCTGTGTTGGCGCGCGTAAACCAAGGTACAGACCTGATGCAACTAATCATTGATGAAAACGTTGGCAAGGCCTATGCGTCCTCCTCGCCTGAGCCTTTGCGCGTGTTTATAGAGCGATTAATTGATAACCCGACAGAGCATGAATTGATGTCCAAAAACGGATTGAATTTAGCGAAAGCAATGTTTTCGTCGAAAAAAGCAGCAAACCAAATCATGGCAAGTTTGCTTAAGAAAGATGAATATGATTCCTAAATGAGTGCATGGACTAACTCAACCAACTAAAGAATAACAAATGTATTGCTGAGGACTTTAAGTTGGAAATCCAAAGAATGCGTTCTAATAAAGCTCATCGGTAATTTGGATGCGCAGACTATTTCAAAGTATGTCCGCAAACCCAGTTGATTAACCTTGAAATTCAAAGGCTAGCGCTCATAATGATAGTGATAAACATTTAGCATTCACATGGTAGTTCTATTAACAGGTGCAAGTGGTTTTGTCGGTAAAGCTGTCTTGAAAACTGCTCAACAGCGTGGTATCAAAATCCGACCAGTTTATCGGTTGATGGGTTCAGCAAAGGAACAACCCGACTCAGTTTTAGTTTCTGACCTTAATAGTGCAACCGATTGGTCGCAAGCACTCCAAGGCATTGAAGTGGTGATTCATTCCGCGGCCCGAGCACATGTCATGCGAGAAGAGGCGATTGAACCACTGACTGAATACCGGCGCGTGAACGTGTGTGGAACTTTGAATCTTGCTCGCCAGGCCGCTGTTGCCGGTATACGGCGCTTTATCTTCATTAGCTCCATCAAGGTCAACGGTGAGGCTACAACTTCAGGCCGACTCTTTACAGCAGATGACATCCCAGGCCCTGAGGATGCCTATGGACTATCAAAGGCCGAAGCAGAGGAGCAGTTAAAGGAGTTGGCAGAGTTAACGGGGATGGAGGTGACAATCATCCGCCCCCCTCTTATTTACGGGCCAGGTGTCAAGGGTAATTTGGCTAGCCTAATTAGTTGGGTGCGTAGGGATTTGCCTTTGCCATTAGGCAATCTGACCCACAACCGTCGCAGCTTGGTTGGTCTAGACAACTTAGTGGATTTGATTCTGACTTGCGCTAACCATGCCAATGCTGCCAATCAAACTTTTTTGGTTTCCGATGGTGACGATCTATCCACAGCTGAGCTGCTTAGGAGGATCGCTAAGGCTTTAGGGAAACGGACATACTTGTTTGGGGTGCCACTATGGCTTATTTCCTTTATGGCTGGTCTGTTGGGTAAAAAGATGATTTCTCAGCGACTGCTGGGTTCTTTGCAGGTCGACATACACAAAACACGTGAACTGCTGGATTGGAAGCCTTCAGTGTCAGTAGATGAAGGCCTAAGCAGGACTGTGAATTAAAGAATGTTTCGTTTATTTGATTTTTTTTTCTCTTTTCTCGGTTTGACTATTTGTGGACCGTTGATGTTGGCCATTTATGCTGTTGCCCTTTTTCACGAGGGCACTCCGATTTTTCGTCAAGAGCGCGTTGGTCGTGACATGAAGCCATTCATCCTGCTGAAGTTTCGAACCATGCGGCCCAACACAGCGTCTGTGGCATCCCATTTAGTTGATCCCTCGTCTATCACACCTCTGGGAGCCTTTTTACGACGAACCAAGCTAGACGAATTGCCCCAACTATGGAACGTGCTCAAAGGTGAAATGAGTTTGGTGGGGCCACGACCCTGCCTGTTTAATCAAACCGAATTGATCAAAGAGCGGGCCTCCCTCTCGGTCTTCAGTGTTAGGCCTGGCATCACTGGTCTTGCCCAAGTCAAAAAAATAGATATGTCCACTCCAAAATTGCTGGCAGAGACAGACGCGTGCATGCTCCAAGAGCTCAGTGTGATCGCCTATTTCAAATACATCTTCCTGACGGTCGTTGGTAAGGGATCAGGAGATGTTGTCAAATTTAAATGAAATAAGCTTAGTCATTAGGTTTGACCTTTCCTTTGAGTGTTTATGGTGAACGTCCCCTAGAAACAAAAGCATGAGAAGTAGAATTTTTTCAAACGTTGGGTCAAGTACGGCGGCATGGATGTCTCCATTAAAGAGCTCGAAGAAAAGAACCGCCGCCTGAAGAAGATGTGGCTTGAGGAAAAGCTCAAGGCTGAGATCGTCTCGGAGGCGCTCGAAAAAAGTGGTGAGGCCATCGGCTGACTTCTCCTTGCCGTCAGAGCGGGTGATTAGCGAGCTCAAGCAGATCATTTCGTAGCGGGGTAAGCCAGAAGTGATTCGTTGTGACAACGGACCGGAATACTTCAGTGCGGCAATCCAAATATGGACGCAAAAGATGCATTCAGGCTTGAATACATTCAACCTGGTAACCCGCAACAGAATGCTTATGTTGAGAGGTTCAATAGGACTGTTTAATATGAATGGCTGTCGCAGTAGTATTGGGCTGACTTGTCAGAGGTGCAAGACTTTGCAACTAGGTGGATGTGGTCTTACAACCACGACCCTCCAAAAATGGCCTTGGGCGGATTGACCCCTAAGCAGCGATTGGCCATGGCTGCGTAACGTTTCTACTTCTTCGACACTTGCAAAAGGGGGTGATTACCCAATAGGTCTTCATTCCCACACTGAGGCATAAATTCGCTAACAGCGTTTTGAAGCAAAGCGCGCAGACCATCACTATCGTTCTCGACACATACTTTCTCGACATCGCGACAAAGCTTTTCTGTAGCCTCAAAAGACAGCATCTGTTCATTAGCCCGCAAAATTCTCGGGTGAGAGGTAGGCGTAACGTTATCCCCTATCAGCAACTCTTCATAAAGTTTCTCACCAGGCCTTAAACCAGAAAACGCAATTTCAATATCGCCAGATGGGTTGTCTTCGTCGCGAACAGACAAGCCACTCAGGCGAATCATTTTGCGAGCCATGTCTAGAATTTTCACAGGCTCGCCCATGTCAAGTACAAACACGTCGCCGCCTTGCCCCATGGCGCCCGCTTGTATGAC
>JACCDM010693186.1_pt1 | contig 10530 bp, 7 predicted proteins | sample 7445851 | NCBI WGS metagenome assembly JACCDM01 (sample SAMN15323438, study PRJNA562643) | freshwater metagenome | isolation source: river surface water | place: USA:Blue River Watershed | collected 2017-08-16
ATCTTTCGATTTCACAATATGTTAAAGAACGTTGAAGCTTCTGCTTCCGTCTTCCCCCCGGAGTCGGGCGACCTCGTCGGTGCGCCGTTGTTTCCGTTTGGGGTTGCAAATGTAGAACGACTTTTTAAACCTGCAATACCCCTGCAGAAATTTTTTTGTTAAAAACCATCAACTCGCTGAAAAGCAGCGAGAAAAATTTCTCAAGGATTGGTTTTGGCAAGCGGAATCACTTGCCCAGCCTGCGTTTCGTGTCCGCGGAGCACAAAATGCGCGACGGCTGAACCCATCGCAATGGGGGTTACTGGAGCCGTATATCCGGGGAAGGCCTCGGCCAACATCTCGGTTTGGACGGCGCCGAGGCAGAGTGCATTGAACGCAAAACCTTCGGAACCGAGCTCCGCTTGCAGGCTTTCGGCCAACCCCGCCATGGCCATTTTGCTGGTGGCGTAGGCCAAAAGCCCCGGGTATTTGGACGCACCCTGGAATCCCCCCATGCTGCTGATGAACACGCAATGGGCGGACGGCGCGAACAACGGAAGAAGGGACTGGACCAACAAGGCCGGCCCCGACCAGTTGACCTGCCCCATTAAATCAAAGTCCTGCTGCGTGAGTTCAGTAAAGGGTTTGGACACCAGCGCACCGGCATTTAGGACGAGGCCGTCGAGGCGAACGCCTGCGAGGCTCGCAACCAAGTTCGCGCGGGATTCCGCCGAACGGTGGTCCAAAACATAGGTGCGGCAGCCTTCCAAGGCAAAGGGCGAGCGCGAGGTAGCGTGCACGACGCAGCCCGCTTCGGCCAAAGCGCGAGCAGTTTCGCGTCCGATTCCGCGCGACGCGCCGGTAACTAATACGTGCTTCATAACGAGCTTGGGTTCGAGGTGCTGCATCCGCACGAGTCCGCGCACGAGGGTTTAGGCACGAGCCGCATCGCCAGGGCGAGCACGCTCCACCAAAAAAGGGTCCAGAGAACGACGGCACTCATATACTATATAGTAAGGTAGGAAATGAAGCGGAACGCCGACCAAGCCGCCACATAGGCAACCGCCGCATAGGCGGCGAACTGAATCAGCGCGAAGCGCCAGCTGCGGGTCTCGCGCACCACCACGGCAAGGGTACTCATGCACTGAAGGGCAAAGGCGTAAAACACGAGCAGCGAAACGCCCACAGCCAAATTGAAGTAGGGCTTGCCCGTATTTGGGTTCAGTTCCTTGGCCATCCGCTCGCGGACCGGCGCGATTTCGTCGCCGTCTACACTATATAAGGTAGCCATCGTGCCCACGAACACTTCGCGGGCGACAAAGGATGAAGCAATGGCTACCGAAATCTTCCAGTCGTAGCCGAGCGGCTCCAATACGGGCTGAATTCCGCGACCGATGCTGCCCAGGTAGCTATCCTCAATGGGAATGGGTTCGTATTCCGCACTAAAGTTGGGCAGGCCCTTGGGTCCACTGCTCGCCAAAAACCAAAGCACAATACTGATGGAGACGATGATTTTACCTGCTTCCACCACAAACGACCGCGACCGCGTCCATACGGCGGTGAAGACGTTGCGCCCAATGGGCATTCGGTACGGCGGCATTTCCATTAAAAAGGGGGCGGACTTTTGCTGCGGAACCCAGCGGTTGAGCAGTGCCGATCCGAGCAGCGCAGCCAAGAACCCAAGGGCATAAAGCCCAAACAGGGTCATGCCCTGTAGGCTTATGCCCATCCACGGCGTGTTGGGCACCACGAGCCCGATAATTAAGGCGTACACCGGCAGCCGGGCACTGCAGGTCATTAAGGGGGTCACCGCTATGGCCAGCCAGCGTTCCCGCGCCGATTCCATGTTCCGCGAACTCATGACGGCCGGTATGGCGCAGGCTGTTCCGCTTACCAGGGGAACCACGGATTTGCCGCTCAATCCGAACGGCCGCATAAAGCGATCCATGATGAACACGACCCGGGCCATGTAGCCGCTCTCCTCCAGCAGCGCAATAAATAAAAAGAGCAGGGCGATTTGCGGCAGGAAGATCAGCACACCGGCAATACCCGGCAGCAGTCCGCTGGTGATAAAATGGTTGACAAAACCCGCGGGCAATTGCTGGTTAAGCCACTCGGAAAGTCGCGCGATGCCGCCATCGATCGCGTCCATGGGAACCGAAGACCCGTAAAACAACGCCTGGAACAGGGCGAACAGCACGCCGAACAACAGCATGCTGCCCCAAACGGGATGGACGACCACGCGGTCGAAGCGCGCGGCGGCCCGGCGATCGCGTACCGGGTCGTAGTGGTAGACTTTTCGCAACCATTGATTCACCCAGCGGTAGCGCTGTATGGCTTCATCGGCCCGGGCGCGTTCGGGACTTCGGCCCGACTCGCGGACCTCATCGGCAAAGTCGGCATCGCGCAAGCCGTCGAGCCACGCGCGGTAGGTCAGCCCCGCGCCGATGCAGGCCTGCTTCTTCTGAAGCCAGGGCAGGTGGGCGCCCGCAGGCTGAAAAAACGGGGTCTGCCCGCTGGGTTTCGCCGCAACAATGGCCGCGCGAAGTTCGTCAAACCCCATGCCGGTGCGGCTGTTTACCGGGACAACCCGTACTCCCAGCGCAGCTTCCAGGGCCGGCAGGTCAAGTTGCGCACCGCGTCGCTCCATTTCGTCAACCATGGTCACGGCGAGAACGGCGGGAAATCCCAAATCAAGGACTTGGGTAAATACGAACAGGCAGGTTTTCAGGTTCGTCCCGTCGGCCAAGCCCACCACCACATCGGATCGCTCGGCATCCACCGAGGTAGTCAGTGCATCCAGCACGACGCGCTCGTCGTCCGATGAAGGATGCAGGCTGTAAATTCCCGGAAGGTCAACGACTTCAGCGAGGGCGTTGGCACCGAGCTTGGCCAGACCCACGTGCTTTTCCATGGTGACACCCGGGTAGTTGCCCACCTTTTGATTCAGCCCGGTGAGCCGGTTGAACAGCGACGACTTTCCCGTATTGGGACGACCGACCAGCGCTACCCGAAGCGCGCGCTTAGGCGACATAGGGCTCGGTAATGGGAATGAGTTCGGCAAGCTCGCGCCGCATGCTCACCAAGGTGCCCTGCACGCGAAAGCAGAGGGGATCTCGAAAAGGCGCGGCAAAAACAAGTTCCACTTCCTCTCCGGGAAGGCACCCCATTTCAAACAGCTTGACCGGGAGTTCCACGGCCGCCTGCAAAATCAGGGCCTTCTGGCCGACGCCGAGCTCCGAGAGTTTCATGCTTCCAAGGTACAATGCAGCGCACGGAATTGGCGCGTATTTAGACTCATTCTAACTAAAAAATTGGGTACCGAAAAAGGGCGGAAGGTCCGCCCCGTTTCGATTTCAGAGAATCAGCGACAGCGGGCGCTCGAGGTAGCCCTTTACCGTATTCAAAAATGCTGCGCCGGTCGCGCCATCGATTACGCGGTGGTCGCAACTCAGCGTCATTTTCATAACCTGACCCGGAACCACGGCTCCGTTCTTCACCACGGGAACATCCTGTATTCCGCCAACGGCCAAGATGGCGGCGTCGGGCGGGTTAATGATTGCCGTAAACTCCTCAATGCCAAACATTCCAAGGTTCGAAATCGTAAAGGTGTTGCCCGCCCAATCGCTGGGTTGAAGCTTTTTGTCCTTAGCTTTTTGCGCAAAACTGCGGACTTCCGACGAAATTTCGGCCAAACCTTTGGCGTCGGCGTGGCGCACCACGGGAACCAGGAGTCCATCTTCAACAGCCACAGCGACCCCAACGTGGACGTCGTAGTTCGTACGAACGCTTTCTCCCATCCACGACGAATTCACCGCAGGGTGCTTTTTAAGGGCTTTGGCTACCGACTTCACTACGAGGTCGTTAAACGAAATTTTAACGTCGCCTGCGGCATTGATTTCGGCGCGGGCTGCCGCCGCTGCCGACATATCTACCGCAATCGTCAAGTAGAAGTGCGGCGCGGTAAACTTCGACTCCGCCAAGCGCTTGGCAATCGTCTTGCGCATTTGCGAAATCGGCGTGTCGGTGAAGCCCGAACTTGGGTAGGCGATCGCAGGCGAATGCGCTGCAGCCCCGGTCGGTGCCGAAACCGGCGATGCCGCCGCGAGTTCCACGTCGCGCTTGGTGATGCGTCCGCCGTCGCCGGTGCCGCTAAGCGTAGCAAGGTTTACGCCAAGCTCGTTCGCAAGCGACCGCGCCAGCGGCGAGGCCTTAACGCGGCCGTCGGCCGATGCGGCGGGCCCATGGGCCTCCATCGGAGCGGAAACCGGAGCCGGAGCGGCGGCCGGAGCAGCGGCCGGAGCAGCAACAGCTGGTTCAACCGCAGGAACGGCAGGAGCAGGAGCCGCAGGAGCAGCAGAAGCCGGAGCGGCAGGAGCCGCAGACGCGCCCGAAATCAAACTCGAAATGTCTTCGCCCGCAGCGCCCAAAATGGCCAAAATGCTGTCGACGGGGGCCGTTTGCCCTTCCTGAACCCCAATGTGAAGCAGTACGCCTTCTTGGCCCGGAAAGGCCTCAAAATCCATGGTTGCCTTATCGGTTTCAATCTCCGCGAGCAGTTTGCCTTCGGTAACGGTATCTCCCAATTTGGCATGCCACTTTGCGACGACCCCTTCGGTCATCGTGTCGCTCAAGCGCGGCATCGTAATTACTAGGGCCATAACTTATTCGGTAATAAAGGGGTAATCTCCGTCCACGTACACGTGCTGCCAAAGCTCTTCGGCGTCCGGGTAGGGCGACTTTTCGGCAAAATCCACGCACTCGGCAACAAGGTCCTTAACTCGGGCATCGATCGCCTCAATATCGGAGGCCGATGCCCACTTCTTTTTGAGGAGGACGTCTTTGGCCGTCAGGATGGGGTCAATCAGCTGGTACTCGGCCACCTCGTCCTTGGTTCGGTAGTGCTGGGCATCCGACATGGAGTGGCCTTTGTAGCGGTAGGTACGAATTTCCAGGAAGCTCGGACCTTCACCGCGGCGTGCGCGTTCCACGGCTTCGTAGACGGCATCGTACACCACAGCCGGATCCATTCCCTCCACCGGGGCACAGGGCATTTCGTAGCCCAAGCCGAGCTTATAGATATCGGTGTGGTTCGCGGTGCGCTCTACCGAGGTGCCCATGGCGTATCCGTTGTTCTCCACGATGAACACTACGGGGAGCTTCCAAAGCATCGCCATATTAAAGGTTTCGTGAAGCGATCCTTGGCGCACGGCGCCGTCGCCCATGTAGCAGAGCGTCACGTGGTGTTTGCCCAAGTACTTGTCGGCAAAAGCCATTCCCGCACCGAGCGGAATCTGCCCTCCGACGATTCCGTGTCCGCCGTAAAAATTGTGCTCCTTCGAAAACATGTGCATCGAGCCGCCCTTACCGCGCGAGGTACCGTCGACCTTGCCCAGCAATTCGGCCATGATTTTGCGCGGATCGACCCCAAGGCCAATGGGCTGAACGTGGTTCCGGTAGGCCGTAATCATTTTGTCGCCCGGCTCCATGGCGAGCAGCGAACCCGCAAGCACGGCCTCTTGACCGTTGTACAGGTGAAGGAATCCGCGAATTTTTTGCTGGATGTACAGCGCCGAGGTCATATCCTCAAACTTGCGCCAGAAGAGCATGTCTTCGTACCACTTGAGGTAGACCTCTTTGGTGAGCTTCTTTTTTGCCATGTTCGAATCGCGCGTAAATGCGCGGTGCAAAAGTAAGGTTAGACGGCCTTATGTGCTTGCCGTAGTTCGTACACTAACCCCCTACTTCAGGATTTGGTTCAAATCGATCAGCGCACTGAAGCGAATGGTGTTTTCGAGCGGGGAACGCACCGTTTGGTCCGCCGGGAATAAGTAGGCGAAATCAAGCCCAATGAGGTTGTAGCGCACGCCAAACCCCATGGTGAAAAAGCGGCGGTTGCCCTTGGTCACGTCTTCGTGCTGGTAGCCCGCGCGCACCGCGAATTGGTCGTTGTACCAGTACTCACCGCCCACATTAATCATGAATTCGCGCATCAGTTCCTTGAATCCATCGGGCTTAGCCGTCGGATCCCAGGACTGAATAATTCCGGGAATCACGCCAATTTTATCGTCTTTGCCCGCGATGATTTCGCTACGGTCCCCGTCGTTGTCGGCGTCCAGCAAATCCCGCTCGGGCTTGGTGGGCACCATCAATTTGTTGACGTCGGTCAGCAGGGTCAAGCGATTGTACTTGTCGAGCTTCCAGTTAAAGCCTCCGCCCAAGCGCATGTTGGTGGGAATAAAGTCGGACTCGCCGCTCTCCGAATAGCGAATTTTTGCGCCGATGTTCGAAAGCGTTAATCCGCCTACCCACTGACCGCGCTGGCCGTCGGGCATGCTGAATTCATCGCCCTGGTAAAACACACTGATGTCTGTGGCGACCGTCTGGCCCACTTTGGTCAGCTGACCCCCGACCACTTGGCCTTGTGCCAGGTCCGACAGCGCGTAGCGCAGCGAAACTCCGCCCGAAAAATGGTCGGACAGCTTGAGCGCATACGCCACATCCAGCGACATTTCGTAGGGGCGGTAGGTGCCCTGTTCTTCACCCTGCTCGTTGCGGAAGGTGATTTCTCCGAGCGAGAAGTACCGCAGGCTTGCGCCCACCCCACCGCGCTCGCCGACTCCGGCGGCCACATTGGCAAACATAAGTTCGACATCGGGCACCAGGCGGCGAAGCCAGGGTGTGTACGAAAGTCCGCCGTACACGTTGTTGCGGCCTACAAAGGCGAGTTTCGCGGGGTTCCAGAAGATGGCGTTGGCGTCCGGACTCAAGCCGATGCCCGTGTTGGCCATCCCGCCCGAACGCGCGTCCGGCCCAATGTTAAGCATGGGCATGGCGGTCGTAACCACGTTTAAATCGTTTAAGCGATCGTAAAACGTTTGGCCGTTCAGCGACCCGCTGGTCACCGCAACCGACATCGACAAAAGGAATGCGCGCTTCGTGTTCATAGAGATCGACAAATATACTCGTTGGGGATTAGGGGCGAATCAAAATCAGGCGGTCGGCTTGGTGCACCTTTTGGCCGTCTCGTGGGCGGACGACCGTAACCTTGGCCACATACCATCCGTTCGGGAGCGGGGTTCCGTTGGGGGTCGTAGCCTGCCACTCTGGGGCCTGAAGCACCGAGGACGTCGCCCGGCCAACCCATTGGTGGGCCCAAACCGCGCGGCCTGAGCCGTCGGTAACCGTCCAATCAACCTGAAGGCTGTCTCCGGATGCGTTGTGCTCAACCTGCCAGGTAGTCCAGCCCGGAGTTGGGTTGGGGAAGAGCCGCACGGCCCCTAGTTTCAGTTGGTCTCGAGATATCACCAGGAACTCAACGCTCGCTTGACGGGGATTATTGTACGTATCCCAAGCCCGAACCGTAAACCGGTGAGGACCATCGCTGAGCCCCACAAACGGCCAGGTTGCGGTTCCGCGCTGGTAGGTATTGGGGTCGGCCTGGTATCGGTCGTTCATCACCAAGGGCTCGCGCCAGTTTTCGTCAAGGTACCCAACCAAATCGTGGCCAATTCCGGCACCGATCGCGTTGATGCCGTTGGGATCCGCCAAGCGCACCAAGCCCAAGGGATCCGCGCCCGTGATGCCTCCATTCACGAAGCTGGTGTCGTCCATAAATACACGAAGCAACGGTCCGGTCGTGTCTACCGGGGCGTCACTGGCCAGATCGCCAAGGAACAGGTCCGAATTTGATCCCGCCGCGTCGCGGAGTCCGCCCTGGGCGTAGGTCAAAATTTTACCCTTTCCCCAGGCAAGCACGAGATCCAACGGCATCCGCCATTCCGCCGAAAAATGCCCGTCGCGAACGTCCACTTCGCCCTGGTAGGCCAGCTGGTTTCTAAAGGCATACGAGGCGGCGTACCCCACGTTGTCGTTGTCGAGCATGGCCCGTTGCTGAACTTTATCAAAAAGTCGAATCCGAGCGGACCCGTTGAAGGTCGAATCAACGGCCCCGTCGCGGCGGCGCACGCTTCCCCGCAAGCGAACCAGATCGAGGGCGCTCAGGCTGTCCGTGGCCACCCATTCTTCGGACGTCGGACGAAAAACCTCGATGTCGGACACCTCCATGCGCTGTTCCGGACCGTTCAAGCGCAGCGCGGGGTCGCCCAACAGCGTGAAGCGCAGCTTATCCCCCGCCGTAACCGAATTTTTGGCTTTTTTAATGATTTGGCCAAAGGTTTGGTAGCGACCTTGCTCCTGCTGCAGAACCACATTAAATACGCTGTCGGTGAGCAGGGTTGCCCCTCCAACAAAAACGGCTCGGGTCGTGGTAAGCAGCGCAATGGCGCCCCCGTCGGGGTTCACCATCAGCTCTTCACCGGCCGAGGTCCGCAGCGGGTCGTCGTAGCGCGAAAACTCGCAGGTCACGGTGATGAAGAGCGGCAGCTTTACTCGGTTGCTAAAGGTTCGGCAGTCTTCAATTTGCAAAATGTCTTCGCTGGCCCAATTGACCTCGCCGCCGTGGCCGATGTAGGTAGTAATCAAATGGCCTTCGTCGACAGATCGGAGCAACTCCTCGCGAAGTTTCGGGTAGGACTGATTGCCCGCGCTCGAAACCTGAGCATAGCCGTCGGCGAAGAGCTTGCGCACGTCGAACTCGGCGTGCTGCGTGTCAACCCGCTCGGCAATTCGGTCGGCGACCAGCGTGAGAATCTGCTCCCAGTCTTCGTCGACGTCATCGGCCACGAAGTTCAGGCGCTGCCTCCAAGGACCCAGCGATTGCGCGGGATCGGCGTAGCGGTAAATTTTGGCCACGACACCTTGGGCTTCCTCGAGCGAATTAACCGGAATGCGCCCAATTCCAAGATCCAGCGTAACTGCGGCGAGGTTGGTGCCTTCCCCGGGGTCCAAATACCCATAAAAATCGTCGGAAACAAAGGACGTTTTAATGCTCATGCTCGAAGGCGACTCGTAGGCCGGAACCCAATTTTGCTGCGGACTGAGGCGCCCTTTGTAGTCGTAGGACGCGTCGCCAAAAAGCAGCACGTACTGAAGCAGGGTCGAATCAGCGGGCCGGGACCACAGCATGCGAAGCAGGTTGCGCAAGCCCATTATGTCCGGGACTCCGCCCGAAAACTCGCGGTAGGCGTCGGCCACGTCCACTACGGCAACCTTTAGCCCCTTGGCGCGGTGCAGCGCGGCAAGATCTTCGGCCGCCGGCTTAAACGCGCCGGGCGTAAACACCACGTAGTCCACCGAAGGCATGCCGTGGAGGTTTTGGTTGGATATTCGGGCGCCGAGCAGCGGAGTTCGGGCGGCCGCCGGCGTGACCAGCCAAAGGGTATGGGCTGAATGGGGGGCAAGCAGGCGCGACGACGCCCCCAACTCTGCCGTATTCAGGGAACTGCCGTTGGACGTGGTCCGCCACAACCACGTACCCGCCGGAACCGCTGGGAACTGCTGCGCGGAATCCGACGGAAGCACACGGTACACCGAAATGCTGCCGGGCACAAAGGACCACGGCACATCGGCCTGAACGGCGACGTAGTCGATCCACGCCTTCGCGGCCGGATTGGCGCTGCGCTCCAGGGTGACCTCGGCGTTGGCCCAGGTATTCCCTACCGAGACCTGCGTCCAGCTCTGGGTAAACTGCCGGGCATAGGTGTCGCCGTTGATGCCCGAAACGGTTTGAAATGCTGTGCTCCCTACAAAACCTTGACCGGTACGGAGTTCCAATTTGGGTCCAAAGACCGTCGTTCGCCCCGCACCCGACAAAACAAAACGCGCAATCGATTGCCCATCCAAGCGCGATAGGCCCAAATCTACCTGCTTGGTTAGGGTGTAGTCCAGTGCCTCGCCTAACCACGCGCGACCGCTGCCAACCAAGTTCACCAGGTCGTCTTCATGCCATGCCACATGTTCGTAGCGCGTGAGCGCACGCGCCGGCGCCGGCGGAACGGGGTAGCTTGCCATGCGCGCCCCCCCCTCGGTGGAAGTCACCAGGTAGGTTTGGGTGTCCGAATACGGGTGTTTCGGGCGGAGCCAACGGTTTGACGTGCTGTCGAAGTTCCAGCTGTGCGGACTTTGACCGAGAAAGTACAGGTAGTCGTTGGCGTCGAACTGGCCGTCGCCGCCGTCCTCAATACGAACCGGAACCGAGCGCAGATCGCTGGGATTCGCCGTGGTGGAATTAAGTTCGCTCAGCACGCCCGCCTCGCGGCCCCACAGGCCCAATTTGGCGGACTCAAAGGGCACCGTACCCAGTCCAAGCTTTTGCAAATCCGTTCCGCTGAGTCGGTACACCTGATCTTCTTCGGTGTACACTTCAGCCCAAAGTCCGCTTTTAAGCACCGAATTCGCCGGCCAATTTTGAGCCAAAAGCCCGCCAACCGGACCGATTAGCGCGGTGCAGAGTGCGAGGAAAAACGTACGAAACCGGCTCATCTTGCGTTCAAAGTTCGTAAAGTCCAACGCGGTTTTTCGATAAATCGTTTAGAAACGCTCGGAAAATCGTATAATTGTGGCTTCTAATGATGCCCTACTCCATGGCCCTACGACGCCTGATTGCGGTCGCCCTCCTGTTGGCTCACGCTTGGTCCGCCCAAGCGCAAG
>JACCDM010800880.1_pt1 | contig 10519 bp, 7 predicted proteins | sample 7445851 | NCBI WGS metagenome assembly JACCDM01 (sample SAMN15323438, study PRJNA562643) | freshwater metagenome | isolation source: river surface water | place: USA:Blue River Watershed | collected 2017-08-16
GAGCGCCGCGGGCGCTGTGCTCGCACAGGTAGACCACGCTGCGGTTGAAGGTCTCGTCCTGCAAGCCCGGCATGGCGATCAGGAAATGATGCGTCAGATTGATGGGGTCGGCATCCGCGGGCATGATGGCGATTTTACCCACCCCACCCGGCCATGACAGCGGCTCCCCTGGACAAGCCCTACGACACGCATTACCCGGCCGGCATGATGTGGTTCCGCCGCGACCTGCGGGCCCATGACAACGCTGCCCTCCACCGCGCCCTGCGGGCCTGCCGCCAGGTGCACGCGGTGTTCGTCTTCGACCGGGCCATCCTGGACGCCCTGCCCCGCCGCGACCGTCGGGTGGAATTCATCCAGGAGTCCCTGGTCCAACTTGACGAGGCCCTGCGCACGCTGGCGGGCCGGGCCGAGGCCGGCCTCATCGTGCGTCACGCGGTGGCCCAGGACGAGATCCCCCGGCTGGCCCGAGAGCTGGGGGTGCAAGCGGTGTTCGCCAACCACGACTATGAGCCCCAGGCCCTGGCCCGCGACGCCGCGGTGCGCGGCGCGCTGGCCGATGCTGGCATCGCCCTGCACACCACCAAGGACCAGGTCGTTTTCGAGCGCACCGAGGTCGTGACGCAAGCAGGTCGGCCCTATGCGGTCTTCACCCCCTACAAGAACGCCTGGCTGGCCAAGGTCGATGCCGACGACCTCCAGCCCCATGACGTGCAGGCCCATGCGGGCGCGCTGGCCGAAAGGCCCGCCGCCCATCGCCGCACGGTGCCCACCCTGGCCGACATCGGCTTTGAGCCGACCAACCTGCGCGAGCTGGCCCTGCCCCTGGGCTTGGCGGGCGGGCAGCAGCTGTTCGAGGATTTCCGTCGCCGGATCGACGCCTACCGCGACACCCGCGACTTCCCGGCGGTGCGCGGCCCCAGCTACCTGAGCGTGCACCTGCGCTTTGGGACCGTGTCGATCCGCGAGCTCGCGCGCACGGCCCATGGCCTGGTGCAGGCAGGCAGTGCCGGCGCCATCACCTGGCTCAGTGAATTGATCTGGCGCGACTTCTACTTTCAGGTGCTGGCCAACTTCCCGCATGTGGTGGACGCGCGAGGCCACAGCCACAGCTTCAAGCCCGAATACGACGCCATCGCCTGGGAACACGGCAAGCACGCGAAAGAACTCTTTGCCGCCTGGTGTGAAGGCCGCACCGGCTACCCGCTGGTGGACGCGGCGATGCTGCAGCTCAATCAGAGCGGCTACATGCACAACCGCCTGCGCATGGTGACCGCGAGTTTTCTGACCAAGGACCTGGGCATCGACTGGCGCTGGGGCGAAGCGTATTTCGCGCTGCACCTGAACGACTTCGACCTGGCTGCCAACAACGGCGGCTGGCAATGGGCCAGTTCATCGGGCTGCGACGCGCAGCCCTATTTCCGCATCTTCAACCCGGTGAGCCAGAGCCGCAAGTTCGACCCCGAAGCCAAGTTCATCCTGCGCTACCTGCCCCAGCTGGCGGGCCTGCCCGCCCAAGCCGTGCACGAGCCGTGGACGGCCTCGCCCCTGGAGCTGGCCTCGGCCGGCCTGACCCTGGGCCAGGACTATCCGCTGCCTGTGGTGCGCCATGACGAGGCCCGCGCCCTCACGCTGCAACGCTACGCGGTGGTGAAGAAGGCGGCCTGATCCCCTCAGCGGGCGCCGGTGTAGCGGCGCACCAGCGCCAGGAGTTCGTCCTCGGCGTAGGGCTTGCCCAGATAGTGGTTCACGCCCAGCCCTGTGGCGTGATCGCGGTGCTTGGATGCGATGCGCGAGGTGATCATCACCACCGGCAGCTCGCGCCAGCGCGCATCGCCACGCAGGTTGCGCACCAGGTCGAAGCCGTCCATGCGAGGCATCTCGATGTCCGACAGCACCATCGACGGCGTCTCCAGGGCCAGCTGCTCCAGGGCCTGCAGGCCGTCGCTGGCGAGCGCGACGCGGTAGCCCTCGCGCAGCAGCAAGCGCTGGGTCACCCGCCGCACCGTCATGGAGTCGTCCACCACCAGCACCAGGGGCACCGGTGCGGACGCTGCAAGGGTGTCGGCAGGTCTCGCCTCCTGCGGCCCGTGCACGCGGCCGGTCGGCTGCCCCGCGGCATAGGCACGGGCCGGCTCGCCGTGGATCGCGGCCAGGGCCACGGGGTTGTAGATCAAGACCACCGCACCGGAGGGCAGCACGGTCACACCCGCCAGGCCTGGCAAGCGCGCGAGCTGGGGGCCCAGGTGCTTGACCACCACCTCCTGCTGGCCTTGCACCTCATCGACCTGCAGCGCAAGCCGCTGGGCGGCGCTGCGTAGCATCACCACCGGTTGCGAGCGCGTGGCGGATTCGGTGCTGCGGGGAGAGGACTGCAGCAGGGCCCCTGCCCAGAAAAACGGCACGGCCTGACCCTCATGGTGGAATTCGCCGGCGTCCTGGGCGGCCGCCAGGGCCGGCCCGGTGGCGTTGACCACGCCTTCGACCAGGGGTACGGGTACCCCGAAGACCCGGTCGTCGCATCGCAGGATCACCACCTGGGTGACCGCGGTGGTCAAGGGCAGCACCACCTCGAAGCAGACCCCCTGGCCGGCCTGGCTGCGCGTGTCGATGCGTCCGCCCACGGCCTGCACTTCGGTACGGACCACGTCCATGCCGACGCCACGCCCCGCCAGTTGCGAGACTTCGGACGCCGTGGAAAAACCCGGCGTGAACACCAGACGGGCAGCCTCGGCCGGCGTGACCTCGGTATCGGATGCCAGCAGACCCAGGGCGATGGCTTTGTCGCGGATGCGGGCCAGGTTCAGCCCACCACCGTCATCTTCGAAGCGGATGGAGACGTCATTGCCCTCCTGGACCAGACGCACCGTGAGCTGGCCGGTGGCGGGCTTGCCGGCCGCGGCGCGGACCGCCGCCGGCTCGATGCCATGGACCACCGCGTTGCGCAGCAGGTGCTCGAAGGCTGGCGTCATGCGGTCCAGGATGCCGCGATCCATTTCGATCGCGCCGCCCTGGATGTCCAGGCGGGCGGGCTTGCCCGACTCCTGGGCCGCCAGGCGAACGACGCGGTGCAGCCGGTCGGCGATCGCGTCGAATTCGAGCATGCGCGTGCGCAGCAGGTCACGCTGCAGCTCACGGGTCTGGCGGGTCTGCGCCGACAGGCTGTCCTCGCAGGACTCCACCGCACGCTGCAGGGTGCGCTGCACCGAAGCGACGTCGCCCACGCTCTCGGCCATGAGGCGTGCGAGCTCCTGGACGCGGGTGTAGCGGTCGAACTCCAGCGGGTCGAAATCTGCGACCGTGTCCTTGGCGCGGTGGGACTGCATCTGCAACTCCGACTGCAGCTCGAGGTCGCGCAGCTGCGTGCGCAGGCGCTCGAGGTCGACAGCGAGTTCGTGCAGAGCCTCGCGGATCTGGCCGACATCGGAAGCCAGGCGCGCGCGCGTGATCATCACCTCGCCGGCCTGATTGACCAGACGGTCCAGCAGCTGGGCCCGCACACGCACGACGGCGTGGCCCGGGCGTGTGGGCGCGGGTGCGGGTGCGGGTACAGGCTCGGGCTCGGCCCGTTCGGTTGCGGGCGCAGACCGTTCGAGCGCGGGGGGCGCATGCGCGGGGACTGACCTCGGTGCGGCGACCGCCGCGAACGTCGGTGCGATGAGGGTCGTCTGAGGAATCTCGGGGACGTCTAGCGTGTCGAGGGCCAACGGTTCCGATATCACCACATTCGTTTCTGTCGCGGGCGGACACACAGGCACTGGATCGGCTTGTGGTGTGCCACCCGCGCGCAGCGTATCGAACGCCGATTGGAACGCGTCGAAACCCTGCAGCAAGGGCTCGATGTCAGCACTGGACACCGGGAGCTTGAATCCCTCGACCAGGGATTCGAGTGCATGGGCCTGGTCACCCAGGGTCGGCGCACCGGCCAGACGCGCACTGCCCTTGAGGGTGTGCAGGGTCCGCAACACCTCGTCGCGCGCGCTGGCGTTATCGGGTCGGGCATGCCACTGGCGCAGGGTGCCTCCGAGCAGCGGCAGCAACTCCAGCGCCTCCTCCTCGAAGAAGGCGAAGAGGTCGCGATCCTCGATCACGGGTGCCGTTGGGACGACCAACGGTGTTGCATAGGCTGGGATCGAGGTAGGGGCGTTCTCAGGGGGCGGCGCCTCGGGCCAGGGCACCTCAAGGGCATCCAGGCCAGCCAGCGCCTGAAACACCTCGGGCCGCGCCTCGGGCAGGAAGCCCGCAGCGAACTGATGCAACAGCCGACGGATTTCATCGCTGACCTCGGCATACACCCGTGCGTGGCGAGGCGTGCCGCCGGCCTGAGCCTGCGTACGTTGCAGCGCGGATTCGAGCTGGCGCGCCAGATCAGCCAGCGCAGTGAAGCCGATCATGGCCGAACTACCACACAGGGAATGCGCCCACGCCACCACTGGGGCGGTCATCGGCTGGCGCGTGTCCAGCGCCCACTCCGACAGCTCAGCCTGCAGACAACGAGACCACTCGTCTGCTTCGTTGAGGTAGACGTTGAAGAGGGCCTGGTCGATATGCAAGGGACCGACGACCTTGAGCCGATCTTCGGGTACGGGCGCAGGCGCAGGTGGGGGCGCGGGAGATGGTGGAGGCGGAAACGGTTCGCCTTCGAGCACGTCCGCTGTCTCCACGCGGGGCTCTGGCTCGCGCACGGCTTCGGCTCGGCTTCGGCTTCGGCTTCGGCTTCGGCTTCGGCTTCAGGCGCTGGTGCAGGTGCTGGTGCAGGTACGGCCTCGGCTGCCGCTTCGGGCGCAGGCGCCCATTCGGACCTCGAGAGCTCTGTGTGCGGTACGACCGGGGCGGAGGCCGCACGCCCCATCACGGGCGTCAGTTCACCGCGCGCCGCATCGAAGGTGAACAGCTTGCGGGCCAGGGCCGGCTGGTAATCCAGCATGTCAATCAGGAAACCCAGTGCCCCCAGGTTGTGACCCAGCGTGGTGAAGGCGGGGGACGGGGCCCCGGGAGGGGGCTGCACCCACCCCTGGACCGCGTCACGCATATGGACCACCGCCTGGACTGCATGGTCCAGCCCCAGCACCGACAGCACGCCCCGCATCTGGTTCAGGCGCCCCGGCACCGAGTGCAGCGGCGCAGTCTGCGCGGGGTCTCGGAAGAACGTATCGAGCTCTTTTTCCAACCCGCTCAGGGACAGTCGCAACTCGTCGACCACACTGCCCATGGTCTGGCGGTGGCTGACGCGTCGGTACAGCTCCTCGACCCACGGCTCCAGTGGCGGCGGCGCCTGCCCCCGCAGCACCACCTGCAGGCGGTCGGCCACGCGCTGCATCCGCAGGCCCAGCTGCGGGTCCGAAGGGTCGAAGTCCTGGCAGACAGCCTCCAGGAACAGGATGGAGGTCGCCGCTTCCATCGCCAGCTCGGGGCGGGGGAGCTGGGCCTGATCGGTCAGGTCACGTGCGAGCACCGACAAGCCATCGGCCACGCAGGACAAGGGCGGGTGCAGACGCACCAGCGCCTCACGCAGCTGAACGAGCTGGTCGCAGGTGCCGCGCAGTCGGCTGGCGTCGCCTCCGGTGAGCGCCGACCAGCTTTCACGTACCGCCACCAGGCGCTTGCGCACCTGCGCCAGCAGCAGGGGATCGAAGCGTCCGAAATGTTCCTGGTCGTAACGCACGGGCAGGTGATCGACCAGACCCCAGGCCTGCCGAACGGCGGCCAGATGCGGCGCGGCCACCCCGTCGGCGGGCTGCGCCTGCGCGCAGAAGAAGGCCAGGTCCAGCCCCAAACGCTCGGACGCCTCACCTTCTCCCCGGGCCAGCTGGGCGTACTGCACCAGCACCCGCGACGCGGTGCGCTTGACGTACAGGTCAATGGGCAGGAGCGACAGGCTCAGCGCTTCGAAGAAGCCGGCCGCCAGCCGCCACAGGCTGCGCGCCGGCGCACCGCCTGCAGGGCCGCCATGCGCCAGGTGGGCGCACAGGGTCACGAGCTCTCGAGCCGCAGCGGTGTCCGCGGATTTCACGACGCGCAGCACTGCCTGGTCCAGCTGGCTGCGCAGCGCGGGGCCAGGCCGGGGCAGTCCCGCGGGTGTCGCTCCCCCGGCGTCCTGCGCCAGGTGCCAGGCCCAGTCCGTCTCCCACAGGTCGGCCGGATGGATACGTTCGATGCCCAGCCCCTGCAAGACCGCCTGGTACTGGGGGAAGAGGCCCACCGGCGACAGTGACTTGCCGGCCAACAGGCCATCCAGGTAATCGGCCACCGCGAAGCCGGCGCGCTCAACCCGCGCCGCAGCGGTCTCGGTACAGGCCAGGGGCCGCTCGATGAAGACCTGTACCGCCGATTCCATGGCGCGCACCACACGGGCTGGCGCAGCCAGCCCCACCATCTCCAGGGCGCCGGCGGTCTGGTGCAGGTGCGAGCGGGCCATGGGCAGGGCACCGGCATCGGCGACAGCGTCCGCATCGCGCGGGGCCGATGCCTGCTCGCGCACCTGCCGGCGCAAGGCTGTGCCGGCCAGCTCCAGGCACTTGCGCAACGCCTCCATCACCCAGGCCAGGGGACCCAGGTCACCGGCCCCCGCGTCCACCGGCAAGGCCGGGTCGTTCGGCAGGGAGGAGCGGGAAGGATTCGGGTGCATGGACTGGAAAAAAGCGGGGCAGGACTCAGGCGATTTTGAAGCGTTCCACGGACTGGCGAAGTTCGTCTGCGATTCGGGACAGCTCACGCACCTGCGTCGAGGTCGAACGCGTGCCCTCACCCGTCTGCTCCGTGACCGTGAAGATGTGCTGAATATTGCCAGCAACGCCGTTGGCCGCCTGCGCCTCGCGGGCAGCTGCCAGGGAGATCTGCTCGATCAAGTCGGCCAGGCGGCGCGAGACCTGGTCGATCTGGGTGAGGGCTGTTCCGGCGGAGTCCGACAGGCGCGCGCCCGTGACCACGCCCTCGGTGGAACGTTCCATCGCGGCGACCGCGTCCTGCGTGTCGGTCTGGATGGTCTTGACCAGTGCTGCGATCTGGCGCGTTGCATCCGCAGACCGCTCGGCCAGCCGCTGCACCTCCTCGGCAACGACCGAGAAGCCGCGGCCCGCGTCGCCCGCCGCAGCCGCCTGAATGGCGGCATTGAGTGCCAGCACATGGGTCTGCTCGGTGATGTCCGAGATCAATTCAGTGATCTCGCCGATTTCCTGGGATGACTCGCCCAGGCGCTTGATGCGCTTGGAGGTTTCCTGGATATGGTCGCGGATGGCGTTCATGCCGCCCATCGCGTTGCGCACCGCGGTCAAGCCGGACTCGGCGGCCACGAGCGACTGGCGGGCCACCTGAGCGGACTCCTGGGCCTGGTCCGCCACGTGCGTGATGCGCACTGCCATGTCCAGCATCGATTGCCCAGTCTCGCGGATCTCGCGCAGTTGCTCGTTGGAGGCCTCCAGCAAGTGAGTGGAGGTGTCCTCGACCTGCGCCGTGGTCTGCGTCACCCGGCGCACCGTGCGATGCACATGACCCACCAGTTGCCGCAATTCCTCGACGGTGTAGTTGACCGAGTCGGCGATCGCGCCGGTGATGTCCTCGGTGACGGTGGCCTCCTGCGTGAGGTCGCCCTCGGCCACGCTTTGAAGTTCGTTCATGAGGCGCAGGATCGCGGCCTGGTTGGCGTCGTTGACCCGCTTGGCCTCCTGCTGCTGGCCCTCGGCCTCCAGGCGCTGCTGCTCGGCGATATCACGCCGGCGTCGGCTGTCCTGCAGTTGCACGTAGGCCAGGCCGATCGCGCATCCGAGGGCCGCCAATCCGAACAAGGACAGGGCCGCCACGGCGACCCAGCCCAGCCCGCCCTGCCCGGACAACTGCGCCTGCAGCGCCTGCAAGGAGCGGCGCAGCGGCTCGCTGTCCGTGATGATGGCCGCTTGCGCTTCGCGCGCGGCGACCAGTCGCTGCAGGTTGCCCAGGATCGCACTGGCCTGGGAGCGGGTGTCGTCAAAGAGTTTCAGCAGCGCCTGCAGGCGCTCGCGCGTCTGCGGGTCGCGCGTCGTGGACAGGCGCAGCTCCGGGCTGCCCTCGAGCAGGCCCTGGCCGACCTGGCGAAAGGTGTTGAGGTCTTTCCCGAGCAGGAACACCGCCTCGGGATTGATGCCCTCCAGGGTGAGAAACTCGTTGGCCGACTTACCGATCCGCTGGGTGAGCATGACCAGCTGGCCCGCGGCCGAGACCTCGGACGGCGCGGCCGCTTGTTGCAGCTTCAGGGCCGTGATCGACTCGGCCAGCTCCAGCAGGTCGGATGATTGGCGATTGATGGTGCGCAGGGCGCTGCCCACCTGGGTGAGGATCTTTTCCTGGCCCAGGATCACCGCCGCGTTCTTCTCGGTACGCAAGGCCAAGGGCAGGCTGCGAGCCAGCTCCGCCTGGCCCGCCGCATCGACCGGCTCCAGGCGCAGGCCAGGATCGCCCGAGGCCAGACCTCGCGCGTTGCGCGCGAGCACGTCAGCGCTTTCGCGCACATCCAGGAAGGCCTGGGGATCGCCGACGAGGGCCTGGGACACCGCCTTGGCCAGCCGCTGCGATTGCATGAGCGCCAGACCAGTACCGGCCACCTGCTGCGCCACCTGGTCGGCCTGCCGCAGGGATACCACCGCCGTGACGGACAGCCCCGTGAGCGACAGGGCAAGCGCCACCGACAGGATGCGCTGGCGGCGTTCGACCGACACACCTGCCCACCGCGCCAGGCGGCCCTGCGCAGGCACAGCGGTCTCTGGCACAGCGGACTTCGCGGGCTGCCGGGTGCGCCGGCGATCGAGCCGGGGCCGCTTCAGGGCAAGCCAGGCCTGGAGGGAGGCAAGCAGGTTCATGGGGAGACCTTTGGGAAGGAACCGGGGAAGAGGGGGCAACTGCGAAACTCAGTCGCTTCGCGAACCGATACGCAGGAACTGGGGCTGTTGCGAGAGACGCTGGAGGTCGATGGACTGCCAGGACATCCCGCCAGCGTCCTGAAGGACGGCGCCGAGCCAATCGGGCGCGCCCTCCGGCGGAGACCGCGAGGCGGTATGGGCCTCGCGGCCCCGCAGTCCAACCAGGCGATCCACCCGCAGGGCGCACGGGACCTCCAGGGCGGCGCTGAAGGTGACCCACTGGGCTTCGGCGGCGGGAGCCGCCGGGGCGGGGCAGTCTGGGTCCGGTGCGGGGCCCACCTGGGCCGCCAGGAGACGCGCGAGATCCACCACGCCGTGGAGGGCGCCGCGCAAGCTGGCCACGCCGAGAAACCAGGGCTGGGTATAGGGCACCGGGTGGACACCCGCTTCAGGAAAGATTTCGCCGGCCTGGGCCAGCGGGATCAGGTATCGGGCGCCGCGGGCTTCCACCGCCAGCCATGCGGCCTGCGCGCCTGCGGCGGGCGCAGCCTGCAGGCGGTCGGCCAGCCTTCGCTGGAAGTCACGCAGGGCTTCGCGATCCGCCATGAGAAGACTGCACGCAAGCGGTCAGGCCAGCGCCGCGATCTTGGCCAGCAGCGACTGCGGATCGACAGGCTTGGTGAGGTAGTCGCAGGCGCCCTGGCGCATGCCCCAGACCCGGTCGGTCTCCTGGGTCTTGCTGCTGCAAATGATGACGGGAACGCCGGCGTATTGCGGGTCACGGGTGATGGTGCGGGTGAGCTGGAAGCCGTTCTGACCCGGCATGACCACGTCCATGAGGATCAGGTCGGGACGCTCCTGTGCCAGCTCACGCATGGCCTCCTCGGCGTTCTCGGCGGTGCGCACGGAATAGCCGCCTTTCTGCAGCAGGTCGCGCAGGAACATGCGCTCGGCCTTGGAGTCTTCCACGACCAGGACTTTGGAAACGGGCATGTCAGGCGCTTTCGAGAGTGATGGCACCGAACTGCCGCACGGTCTGCAGCAGCTGGTCCTTGGTGAAGGGCTTGGTGAGGTAGTCCTGTGAGCCCACCATGCGGCCACGGGCCTTGTCGAAGATGCCGTCCTTGGAGGACAGCATGACGACGGGCACGCGAGAAAAGCGCGCGTTGCGCTTGATGATGGCGCAGGTCTGGTAGCCATCCAGACGCGGCATCAGGATGTCGCAGAAGATCAGGTGGGGGTGATGGTCGTTGACCTTGGAGAGGGCATCGAAGCCGTCTTCGGCCAGCAGGACTTCGTGGCCGCCCTGCTTGAGAAAGATTTCCGCGCTGCGGCGGATGGTGTTGCTGTCATCGATGACCAACACCTTGAGGGGTGTACCCCCCACGTTTGAATTCGTGCTCACTTGACGCCGCTCCCTTGTTGCCCATGAGGGCCGGGCCGCGACGTGGCACTACTTCTTGATCGGCGCGGGCCCGCTCAGATCTGGACCATTTCGAAATCTTCCTTGCGGGCCCCGCACTCGGGACAGGTCCAGTTCATGGGAACGTCGGCCCAGGCAGTGCCAGGGGGGATACCATGATCGGGAGCGCCAGCGGATTCGTCGTAAATCCAGCCGCAAATCAGACACATCCAGGTTTTCGCTTCAGTCACAGCTTAAGGGGTGCTTCCAATAGAATGCAACGATTGTA
>JACCDM010329023.1_pt1 | contig 10517 bp, 5 predicted proteins | sample 7445851 | NCBI WGS metagenome assembly JACCDM01 (sample SAMN15323438, study PRJNA562643) | freshwater metagenome | isolation source: river surface water | place: USA:Blue River Watershed | collected 2017-08-16
GATGACAGCTCCGGTACGGATGGAGATGGGACCCAAGGGGTCAAGCATGAGTTTTGTGATGCCCGAACGTTTTTCTGAGAATAATTTACCCAAGCCGAAAGATTCAAAAATTCAGATTCAGAAATCGACTCCGCAATATGTGGCCGTTATATCATTTAATGGCTATGCGAGCGATGAAAAGATCCGTGAGCATCGTGATTTGCTTTTGAAATTGATCCAAGCCAAGGGGATTCAGGTCACTGGGGAATATTCCTTTTTGGGCTATAATGCTCCGTATCAATTTTGGGGGAGGAGAAATGAGGTAGTGATTCCGGTGCTGTGGAAGGAGGAATAAATGAAATTAGATTGTCTAGAAATATAAAAGCCGCCTTATATGAGGTGGCTTTTGTAGTCATAAAAAATTACGTTTAATTCGTTCAGTTTTCAATAATTTATGCCTTGAAACAACGTAGCAGATTGAAATCTCCTTTCTATTTCAAATGCTCCAATGATAATAACATTAGTTTTTCCGCAGCGATTTTAGATTTCAACTTCGTAAATTCCCTTGAAGTGTTATCTCCAACCTCATAAACTAATGCTTCGGCATTGAATTCATTGTAAAAAAATGCCTTTGAAATTACGCCATTTTCTGGTTTACTTCCTCGGAAATTTACTTTATAGCCTGGGATTTCTTGCTCTAACATCGTAAACCATCGTTTTATGAGGCCGTCCATGTTAGTCGGCTTATCTGTAATATTCGTATAAAAAATATCATCCCAAGTGGAGTGAAAATCAATGCCAAAATAGAGTTTGCGTTGGGTACCCTTGAGTTTTTTTCGAAGAAAATCGCGCACAAATTGCGTTTCGGGTTGGTTGAAATCTGCCCAATCGCGATTTAAATCAATACCCCCTGTATTGTGTCGCCAATGACCATTGTTAACACCATCTGGATTCATCATGGGCATTACATAGACCGTATATTCTTTTCTAAATTGCTTGGCCATTTCGGAATCCAAACAGAGGGATTCGACAAATGCCTGTAAGGCAAATTGCCCAGTCACTTCCGGTGGATGTAATCGCCCAATAATTAATATGATCTTGGAGTCCGATTTGTCCTCGCCAATTCGCAAGCATTCAAATGGTCTGTTTTGAGGTGTTTTTGCAATGATTTCGCTCGACACGAATTTGTTTTTTAAAAGGCGATTTGACCATTCGCTCACAATCGGCGATGTCATTAATTCTTGTGCCGCAATCCATGTATCTTTCGAATCCACTCGAATACGAATATATGCCGATTCGGAAAGTGCATTTTCCTGAAAGCTTTTGTTTTGGGTTGTCGGATCTTTGATTAATAGACAATCCGTGGAATCGACGATTTGCCACGTTTGGCCATCCCGACTGACCTTGGGGAAATAGCGATGTTTTGCATTTAAATAGGTTAGGTGTACCCAGATTGTCTTTGGTTTTTCAGAGCGTACCTTGAATGCGTACCAAGGACTCGGGTTGATTGGATAATTTTCCGCTGCAATAATCGCGGTGTATAGGGTATCGTTATTTTGCGTGATTCCATTGAGTCGCGCACCGGCAAAATCATTATCAAATGTAATTTTCCCGATAGTTCGTTGTCCACGCCATTGAGGAATGATTGCATGGTTGCGCGTATCTACCCGCTCAGTACTACCGGTTGATTGCCCTTCAAATTTCGGTTTTATGGATTGAGATAATCCCGAAAACGCAAGTAGGAAAAAGGATACTAGTAAATAATGTTTCATAGCTAAGCTTAAAATTAATTCGGTAGAGAACTTGTGTTTGTTCTAAATGTATTCATTTTGAACGAATAGATTGATTGCTAGTGAATTTATTTATTGAAAGGCAGTCGATAAAAATTTCAAAATTTACGTTGATTCGCGCGCGTATGTAAAATTAGAATAAACCAATAATTATTTTTATTTATCCAATAAATTGTTTTAATATTACCCCCTTCAAATAACTTATCTACCAATCAAACTTCAATAATTTATGAATGTAAAACTACCAATTTTACTTCTTTTCTTGTTCAGTGCATTCGTGGGACATGCGCAAAGGACAATTAAAGGACAAGTGAAAGATGAAAAAAACCAAGAAAATATTCCTGGGGTTACCGTATTAGTATCGGGAACGAACATCGGAACCTCTACCGATTCAAATGGAAACTTTTCGATTTCTGTGCCCAATGATGCGAAACAACTTAACTTTAGCTCAATTGGTTACAATGCCAAGGTTGTGGCATTGGGAAGTCAATCATTTATCAATGTAATTTTAGTAGAAGACGCCGTTAATCTTCAGGAAGTCGTTGTGAATGCCTTGGGATTTAAGACTAAAAAAGATCGCACGGGTTCAACTTCCTCCAGTGTCTCTTCGGAAGCTATACGCTCCAGTGGTGAAGCTAATATTTTGAATAGCTTAGCGGGTAAGGCCTCAGGTGTTAAAATTGCACGTGCCAACGGTGACCCAGGAGCAGGTACTAATATTCAGATAAGGGGTGCTAACACGATTGGAGGCTCTTCGCAGCCCTTGGTGATTGTAGATGGTGTACCTTTATCCAATGACAATTTATATGGATCGGGTAGTTCACGATCGGGCGGGGTATCCCAACAATCGCGTTTGAATGACTTGAATCCAGAAGATATCGAGTCAACTCAGATTTTGAAAGGTGCCTCGGCAGCCGCTTTATGGGGTTCAAGAGCAGCCAATGGTGTGTTGGTGATTACAACTAAGCAAGGTAAACTGAACCAAAAAATGAAGGTAAGTTATTCTGCTACGTATTCACTGGATGAAATTAACAGAAAACATCCTATGCAATCTACTTTTGGTCAAGGTACAGGTGGAAAATACAGTCCTACTGCGACCAATTCATGGGGAGATAAAATTTCTTTACGGGCAGGTGGTCCCGATGTGGTCAATACGACTGGGGAATATTTTTTAAGCGATGATGGTCAAAAAATTTACCCGATTGTTACGAAAAACTCAAAGGATATCTTTTTAGATAAAAACTTTAATCAAGTTTTTCAGCAGGGATCATTCTTGGAGCACAATCTTAGTATTTCAGGTGGAAGTGGGAAAACGACTAACTTCTTTAGTTTAGGTTATTTAGGACAAGAGGGTATCATTAAAAACAGTGATTATGATCGATTTACGATGCGATTTAACAATCAGACCTTCTTTAATAATTATGTCAACTTAACGACGAAAGCAAACTACATTCGGACGAGTAGTAACCGAATTCAACAAAATTCAAATTCGGCTGGTTTGTATTTAGGACTTCTTCGCCAACCAGCTGATTTTGACCAATCAGCGTATATTGGAACCTATTTTTCAAGTACGGGGGTTCCGACAGCAGGTAGACAAAGAAGTTACAGACGGTATTTGGGTAACAACATCAATCCGTTTTATAACAATCCTTTGTGGACAATTAATGAGCAAGAGGCTACCTCGGTGGTCAATCGTTTTAATGCGAATACCAACTTGAATATCAATCCAATCAGTTGGTTGAATATTGACCTACGTGGGGGTATTGATACCTATGTGGACAAACGTGTTTATTTCTCTCCAATCGGTTCTACGAGTTTTAATAATGGAAGATTAGACAATGAGAACTTTATCAATACGGAAGTCAATTTAGACGCTATTGTGCGTGCTGACTTTCCCGATTTAGTTCCGGAAGTTCTAGGGTTCAATGCAACAGTCGGCTATAATGTCAATGATCGAATTAGAAATACGATGTATGCTGCGTCGCAAAACTTTTTGGTGAATAGTCGGATACAATCATTTAGCAACAGCGTTGCTCCATTTGAGGTGAACAATAGTACGAATCACATTCGATCTAATCGATTGTATTCTATTTTGGCATTTGATCTTTACAAGCAAGTATTCTTGAGTGTTTCGGGTACGCAAGAAGCAGCATCCACCATCAAAGGAGGATATTTCTACCCTTCCATGGATTTGGCATGGCAGTTTACGCAATTACCTAATATGACCAATAAAGTTCTTTCGTTTGGTAAATTACGTATGTCCTACGGTCAAGTAGGGGTTCAGCCTACGGCTTATAAGTTTGGAACCACCTATGAAACATTTGCCTATTCGACTTATGATGATGCCTTGGATATCAATGAATTTGGAGGTGGTTTCCGACTTAATGACGACCAGGGTAACGATGTACTTAGACCCGAAATTAAAACAGAAATGGAATTGGGAGCGGATTTGCGTTTATTCAAAGACCGTTTAAGCCTAGGTTTGACGTATTATAAAAATGAAATAAACGATATCTTACTTGCGGTCAATTTATCGCCTTCATCAGGATTTTTATCAAAATATACGAATGCCGGTAGAATGGAAAATCGTGGTCTTGAGGTTGATTTAGGCTATAAAATTTTAGCCCAATCGAATTACGGCTTGGAGTTGTACGGAAACTGGAACAACAATAAGAATAAGGTATTAGATTTGGCTGGCGTAGCCCGAGTGGCCTTGACAGACCAGTCCATCACCTCTAACGCAATCGTGGGTCAACCTCTAGGAATTCTGTTCTCGAGTAAAGCAGCTAGAAATGATGATGGTTCCTTGGCCTTAGATCTCAATGGGTTTCCCAAATTGGCTCCTCAACAAGGAGTAATTGGTAATCCAAATCCAGATTGGAGAGGAGGTCTAGGACTTAAAGGATTTTACAAGAAATTGAATTTCAACGTATTGTTTGAGACCTTCCAAGGAGGAGATTTTGCGGAAAGAACCCGCTTTGTACTCAATGCATTCGGAACCTATTCAGATACGGGTAATGAAGTAACATTGACGAAAGATACCAAAAACTCAGCAGGGAAGGTATTCCCGGCCGGAACAACTATTCGTGGTAACTTATATAATTTTGGTGGTGGAGAAGTTTTGTTGGATGAAGGCTGGTATAATTCACTGGGAGGTGGTTTAGGCGGTTCTGCGATTAATGAGTTCTCAATTACAGATGGTAGTTGGACGCGTCTTCGTGAGGTTTCATTGGGATATAATTTTGGGGGTGCGAAGTTTAGAAAAGCTACCAAATTTGAATCTGTAGATTTATCTATTTCTGGACGAAATCTGTTTATCTGGACGAAGGTAAAAGGAATCGACCCAGAAGTAAATCAATCGGGTGTGGATAATGGATTTGGAATCGAATATTTTACGAATCCAAGTACACGCTCTTGGGTATTCTCCGCGAAATTTAATTTTTAAAATCTTAATTTGTTACGATGAAAAATATAAAATTAGTAGCTCTTTCACTCTTATTGCTATTTAGTGTAGGGTGTGAAAAAGTGGTGATAGGGATTAATGATAACCCCAATGAAATATCTTCAGATTCTTTTGAGGCAGGTGTATTACTGTTAAAAGGAATTGAACTTGCCAATATTTCCGTTCAAGCTGGGCACCAAACCCGAATCGGGGGGATGTGGGCTGGTCAATCCAAAGGCGTTATCTTATTGTATAAAAGTTTAGCTGAATACAATATTTCGGCGGAGGAGTCCAACAATATCTGGCAGAATGCGTACCAGGGTGTTGTTAAACAAGCTCGTCTATTAAGACAACAAACCGCAACGAGCCCAAAAGCGAAACAATATTCGGGAATTACCAAAGTCTTAGAAGCCAATACCTTGGGAACAATGGCTAGTTTATTTGGTGATATTCCGTATACGGAAGTAGCTAAAGAGGATGTTGCCGATCCGAAATTCGATAGTCAAAAATTCGTTTTTGCTCAATTGCAAATTTTACTAGACGAAGCAATTGCGGAATTGGGTGCTGCTCCGAACACAGCTATTCCTGAGGATTTGATGTTTGCAGGTAACACCACCAAGTGGATTAAAGTAGCGCGTACCTTAAAAGCCCGTTTGTATATCTACACACGCGAATACGAGAAAGCGTATCAAGAAGCGTCGTTGGGTGTATTAGCCCCGACGGATGCGTTGGTATTTACTCCTCCAGCTTTAGGCAATGGTAGTCAAAATCTGAACTACAAAATGATCAACCAACGGGGTGGATATTGGGGTTTTACAGGTTCTCATTTGGATGTTTTATTAGGAACGAAGCGGAACAACAGGAAGACACAAGAAAATGCTCGTTTGGCTTATTTTCGATTTGATGGAGCTTCTGCGACCAATAACAAGGGTATTGCTGCGATAAATACCCCGATGACCCTTGTGGGATACGAAGAAACACTATTGATCTTGGCGGAAACTGCTGTGAGAGCGGGGAAAATAGCCGAAGGAATTACGCAATTAAACAAGTTAAGAGCGTATTTAGCCGGTGGCAAAGCATTTATTAAATTGAATGCTGCTGACGCATTAAAATACGATGCGTATGAGTTAGTGGACTTTGAGAAAAATGGTATCGAGAACCTGGACGGAATCGCTACAGACAGAGCATTGCTTCGTGAAATTATCGAAGAAAGATATGTGTCTGGCTTCACGGGTTTATTAGCCTTTGATGACTTGAGAAGATTAAGTTCCAAGGAGGCAGACATTGCCGTATTACCTCCATATAATTCTTCAACCATTAAACAATATCCACAACGCTTCATCGTGGCACAGTCCGAGTTAAGTGCGAATCAAAATGCGCCTAAAGATGCGGGTATTTTTAGTGTTACCGAAGTTAATCGGTAACAAATATTAATGTACAATGAATCCACAAAACCCTCCAAGTTTCATTGCTTGGAGGGTTTTGTTTAGAAATCTTAAATCGATGAAATCACTTTTTTCCTGGCTGTTTTTTTGTTTGATAAGCCCAATGATTGCGCAAGCGCAAGATGAAAAGCCACAGGCCATCGAACGTGCTTGTCCCAATGTTTTTTCATTTAGTAAGCACTCGAAAACATATTCATTTCGCTATGCCAGTAATCATTCCATCTCAGCGCCGAATAACAAAATAAAGCAATTGGTCATCTACATACACGGGGCTAGAAGAAATGGGCAGGACTATTATGAATGGGGCGAAAAAGCAGTAAATGCCGCCCATAAACAAGAGGAGACATTGTTTTTTTCACCGCAATTTAATTCAGAGAAAGATCTAGAGGACCACAAACATGATGCGACGCATTTATTTTGGGTCAAAAATAATTGGCGGATTGGAGATGAATCGGTATCCAGTGAAAAACGTGTGATGGCAGATTCATTCAGTAGTTTCAGTCTGATTGACTCAGTTATTGCGCGCGTTTGCAATAAAAAGCTTTTTCCCAATCTCAAACGAATCACCGTGGTAGGCCATTCTGCAGGCGGGCAGTTTGTTTCCCGTTACGTAGGCATGACCCCTTTACCCAATGTTTTGACTACTTATCAATTCAATTTCATTGTCATGAATCCATCGACGTATCTGTATTTAGATGAACGTAGACCTGTACAATCGGACAAGGGGCTCGTATTTATTAAACCAAATTCAACGGATTGCAGCAGTTTCAATGATTATCCGAGGGGCATGGATAAGCTAAATCCGTATGCGGCGCAGGTGGGTGTAGAAACAATCACGAAACAATTTTTGAATCGGAACATTAGTTATATTCTAGGAGAGAAGGATGTTAATATGAACGATAGTAGTTTGGATAAGTCCTGTGAAGGAAATATGCAAGGTCGTTTTCGCTTAGAGCGGGGACAATTTTATTATGCATATCTCCAACTTTTTGCAAAGAATAAGCAGGTACATCAAATGGATGTGGTGCCCGATGTAGCTCATGATGGGGATAAAATGATCAATTCCCATGCGGCACGTATGTTTTTGTTCGGCAAGTAGATTTTTCGATAATGGTCGTCCTATTAAACAAAATCCTAGGCAGATGAATGATTTCCAAATCGAAAATGATGCGATCCTATCAGGTCTTTTTTTGACCCTATTGGCCGTGCTTTTTTATAGCAAGGAATCTACGCATCTATTTTGGCAAAAATTGTACGGTATCGTTCCGCCCTTGTTGTTTTGTTATTTGATTCCGGGTATCCTTAATAGTTATCAAATCATCCATGGCGAATCGTCGGGTTTATATGGTTTTGCAACAAAATACCTTCTTCCTGCCTCATTAATTTTATTGTTATCGACGGCAAATCTGAAGGCGATTTTGGGCTTAGGTAATAAAGCGTTATTCATATTTTTTACAGGGACCTTGGGAATCATTGTAGGTGGTCCCATCGCTTTATATTCCGTATCATTTTTTTCAGATAGTTTTCAAATGGCTGCCCAAGAGGGAAGTTATTGGAAAGGCCTCGTAACCATCACAGGGTCCTGGATTGGAGGCAGTAGTAGCCAATTGGCCTTAAAAGAGATATATGGTTGCTCCGAGGAGCTTTTCGTTATCATTTTGGTGATTGATGCCTTAGTCGCGAATGTATGGACAGCGATTCTGTTTTATGGGGCGGGTATCTCGCAAAAAATAGATACTTGGCTCGGTGCCGATGCCACATTAATCGAAGATGTTAAGAAGAGTATCTTATCCTATCAGGAAATAAAAGATAAGCCTGCCGACTTAAAAGACCTTTCTTTCATTTTGGGTGTAGGTTTTGGTGGAACTGCATTAGCACATGCCGGAAGTGCCTTTATTTCAAAGTTATTTGTCCCCAACATGGATTGGCTGGTTGCACACGGCTTAGAGCCTTTTGCGTCTCAATTCTTGTGGTTAATTCTACTATCGACGACAATTGGTATACTGTTGTCATTTACTCGAGTTAGAAAAATGGAAAGATTGGGTAGCACAGATTTTGCTACACTATTTATCTATTTTCTAATTATGACGATTGGCATGCGTTTGGATTTATTCCACATTGGGGCGAATGTAGGATTGTTGGCGGTAGCTATCATCTGGATGTTAATTCACATTTTATCCATGTTTGTCGCTGCCAAAATCATTAAAGCACCTTTCTTTTTTGTGGCGGTAGGTAGTCAAGCCAACATCGGTGGAGTGGCTACAGCACCCGCTGTGGCAGCAGCTTTTCACCCGTCCTTGGCTCCGGTCGGGGTATTGTTGGCCGTCTTAAGCCATGTCTTGGGCACCTATGCCGGTATTATTTCAGCATGGTTGATGGGATTTGTCGATTAAAACGGTAGTCAATTTAATCCGTTTGTTGGGTTAAGAGCGCGATACACATCTTGATTCCCTCCTCGTAATTTTTAATTTTGATGTTTTCATTGGGCGCATGGATGTTATTGTAGGGGTTGGGAATTCGTAATGAGACAGCTGGAACGTTTAGGGTTTCAATGAATGAAGCCATTGGCTGTGACCCACCCGTGGCGCGGACCTTTAAATATTTACCCACGGCTCTTTCCGTTGCTTTGGATAACCACAATCCTATTTCTGAATCCATTGGTGTGCGAAAGGGTAGGGATCCTATTTTTTGTTGGAGTGTTGCTAGTGTTTTGTACTTAGCTCTTTGTTGGTCGGTAGGCATGCTATCGATTAATGTCACGCCATGCTGGATCAAGTAGTTTTTGATCAAATTAATTTGTCGAGCACCCGGTGTTTCGGGGACTAGTCGTAAATCTAATTCGGCAATGGCCATATTGGGGATTGTCGTGGTTACTTGTTTGCCAATGTTGGACGCACGCAAGCCCCGGATATTTAAGCTCGGGTACTGCATGGCTTCTTGATAAGTTTCTCCCACTTTTTCAGCTTCTGCGATTCCGATTTCGGCATTTATTTCCGTCATGTTTTCCGGTATTTCGGCGAATGATTTCTTATCGGCATTACTGATGTGGACACCCTCATAAAATCCGGGGATGGTAACACGACCCTCATCGTCTTTCATACCTGCTAAGAGTTTGGCTAATTTTAAAGCGGGATTTGGTGCGTAGTTTCCATATTGTCCGCTGTGAAGATTTTCTTTGGCTCCAAATACGGTTAATGTAAGGGTAGCGATACCCCTCGCTCCGAACATAATTGTAGGGATGTCGGAAATGTGTCTTGTGCCATCCATAATCACTAAACGATCGGCAGCTAAAAGTGTACGGTTTTTATTCACCAAATCGGCAATAGTCGGGGAGCTTAACTCCTCCTGAAAATCCATAATTACTTTTACGTTGTACTCAGGAAGTATATTTCTTTTTTTGAGTGCGCTTAGGGCCGAAATTAAACACATGGCGGGTCCTTTGGAATCGGATGTCGACCGAGCAAATATCTTCCATTCTGGGTCTATTTTTGTTTCAAGCTCCTGCCAGGATACCTCGTTACCTGCTGGATTTTTGATCACGGGGTCAAAAGGATCTTTTTGATTCCAGGCTGATTTGTCTACAGGTTGGCCGTCGATTTGTAAGTAAAACAAAACGTTTGGCTTTTTGGGGTCAGTAATTAATTCGGCATATAAGTGGGGTACTTTTGAAGATACAATTTTTGTGGTCTTAAATCCTAAACGTTGAAATGTTTTTTCACACCAGTTCAGGTTGGTTTCAATCTGTTGTGGATAATTGCCATCATTGGGTATTTGGAGGAATTCTCTAAATATCAAAAGTGAGCCTTTGATTTCCGATTTTTCTATTTCATTTATTTCGGAGGTAGTTAATTTTTGGCCATA
>JACCDM010703844.1_pt1 | contig 10515 bp, 8 predicted proteins | sample 7445851 | NCBI WGS metagenome assembly JACCDM01 (sample SAMN15323438, study PRJNA562643) | freshwater metagenome | isolation source: river surface water | place: USA:Blue River Watershed | collected 2017-08-16
CCATCCAAAAACTTCCAGGTTGCACCACCACGGGGCACAGCAGCAATCACGGGGCGCTCGCTATAGAGATATGAAGTCAATTTGCTGGGCAGACTCATCTCCATCTGAGTGCTGCGCTCATTGACTAATAACAAATCAGCGGCAGATAACAACGCCGAGTAATCTTCATCAGAAACCGCTGGCAAGACCGAGATATTGCTCTTACCCAAGCACAGAGCCTTCAACTTGGATTCTTGGTTTCCATGCCCGACCAAGTAAATCTTGATCTTTGAGAAACCATTAAGAGAATTTGCTGCCCGCACAACATTTTCAAGATCTTGCTTTGCCCCCATATTGCCAGTGTGAATGACAACAAAATCATCTGGCAGCCAGCCAAATTTTGACCGAGCGGCAGTCCTGTCGACATTCGATATAGTTCTAGCTGAGTAATTGGTAATCTGCGTGATTCTAGATTCGGGCACTCCAAGACCTATCACGACATCTCTCATGGCAGGTGAGACCACAACCAAACTATCTGCCCCATGGAGAGCTCTTCCTTCTATAGCATGAGCAATCTTTGAAATCAAAGCGCCGCCACGCAAGCCAGATTGCTTTGCACCAGCCCCAGATAGATCCTGCACAATTAGCCCGAATGGAATGCCAAGTTTCTTAGCAATTTTCTCTCCTACTATTCCTGCTGCAACTGTAGGGATACACGCAATGACCATGTCATAGTCATTACCCAGCATGGTCTTTGAGACACGTCTTAGATTCCACCAGAGGGAAATCTCGAATCTAACTCTGAGGAATGCATTCATCTTCGGTGGTATCAAATGCCGAGCCCTAAAAACTTCGATCGAATCGTATAGTGATGCACCCTCTGTTAGATGTGCAAATTCGATTGGTACCAGCCACCACGGATAGTGAGGTAAACCTGTTAAAATTGAAACACAAAAGTTTTTCTTGTTTAGAACTGAAGATAGGTCTGTCGTATAAACGGATATTCCAGTTGGCTCCGGCCAAAAATTAGGGCTTACTAGCAATACTTTACAAGGCATTTTTGATTCTACTATTAGAAACTCTTGTGAGAATATCTACCTGGAGTAATTCACCTTCCTTCGAGGTAACCCCTCTGAAAACATCACACACTTCGTGGCCAGAGGCTGCCAGTAGGTTAAGTATCGGGAGGAGTGTTCGCTCTCCTTCGTAAAGTGGAATTAATGAAACTTCGAGAAAACAAAATGGAATCCTACTCAGAGATTCCTTGGCACCTTTTAACACTTCAAATTCATAACCTTGCACATCAAGTTTAATCACAACCTTACTTGGGTTTAAGCCGAGATTGTTTATCTGTGCATCAACAGTCGAGATGAAGACTTTTTCTTTTGAAACAACTTCGCTTTCAGGGAAGTTGTCCAAATGGATTTTCAACATTGGATAGAATGAAGTACTCAATCCAGAATTTCTCGTGACGTTTATTTCAGAAAATCGTTCGCTGGAACCGAGAGCCATACGATACGTCTTCCACAGTTGATCCTTCTTTGTTACCCGTTGCAATTTTGCATATGAATTATGCACAGGCTCAAAGGAGACGATGGATCCGCAAAAGCCTGCTCGACGTAAATCAATTCCAAACTGTCCTACATTGGCACCAACATCAAGAACGGTTAAATCTGGAATTGCTTTAATCTGGCGAGCCAACGACCTGTGTGGTGAAATTGAAATAGTCTTCAAGTTCTTCAAGGGTTCCCGTACTGCCCGGAGAACAGAGTTAGCTCGAAGCAAGCTGAGTAAACCTTGGTTCAATTGTGCCTCCTGAAGTGTTTCTCTTGATGCAGCTAAACCTACTTTACCTCAAAGCATTCCTGAATCCCATTCTATCCGAGAATTGATCTTATCGACAAGAGCCTTCATCTGAAATATTCTTAACCAATACTTGGAAAGTAAACCGCTTTGACAATTGCTTCATGAAGAATGCTTATCCAGATTAAGACGAAATCAATAATTATCATTTTAGTCCGCTCATTACTAACTAAAAATTTGGATATGTAGATTGAGCTAAGTAAGTTCTAAGACAGGACCCTATTCAAATTGAGAGCTGATTACGGAATTTTAGTCGTATGTTTCTTTGAAACACTCCCGGAGGATTTCCCTTTCCGAAAAATTAAAGCAATAAGGAGATAACAAAATACCGCCCGCCCTGTCGCTTGAAGGAGACTTCCGCGGAGAATTATGAAGATTAGACCAGAAAATATTGAAGCCAAGATACTATTTCTAAGACTGACTTGAGATGTCAAGTCGAGGCGCGATAGCAAGAAAGCAATTAGTACTGAGACAACTACTACGCCAATTATTCTAGCGTTCACAAAGGATTCAAGTATCCAAGGGGCGCTCAAATTCTGGAATTGCAATCCGTGTAATCTCGCTACCTCCACACCAGTATCAAAAGGCTTTCCTTCCCAAATACTTCTTGGAATAAAAAAGAAAACCGATCCGAGTATTTGTGAAAAGAGCTTAAATTCTCCGTTAGATACCTTTTCAATCCCGTTAGAAAGTTGCATAAATGCGTCAAAATCCCCACTTCTTGAAACAATGGTGAGAGTAGGGCTTTGAAATTCACCTGTGTACCTATTTACCAAATTTGCTGAATACAACAGAAAAATCGGTAACGAAGTAAAAAACATCGCGGAAAGGCGGCGTCTATTTCTTAGGGAATAAAAAACCAGGGGAGTCAGCATGAACAAAGTGGTTTGTCTGGCACTTGCTAACGGATTAGACAAAAGGACAATCCAAAGAAAAAGCCCAAATCTGACTTGTTTGGCTAATCGAAAACCCCCAAATTCTTTGCTAAAAAGTATGGCAAGCAGACAAACTAGGGGTGGTACAAGAAGGAACGACTCATAAATCGCTAAAACAGAAATAGAATTAGTTTGTTCAGCATTCGCATAGCGAACTTGACGAAAAACATATCGCCATCCACCTAGTTCATTAATCAAAAATGGTACAGCAAATAGATAGAGTAGAAGTGTGAGTTGGAGCCTTCTGAAAATAACCGCTGAGTCAAGCTTTTGAATTATGCTTGGTTTTCGATTTATTGAATTTTTTCTCAATAGGATAATTTGACAAAGAGCTACAATAATCTCCGCCATTACTGTCAATTGAATGGCTGTGACTTCATTTTCTCGAGGGACTAGATTGGACAAGTAGTATGGATTTGGATCAATCCAATTTAACACTGGAACGTATCCGAAGAATATTTTTTGAAATAACCAAAAAAATGAGAAATTGAGTTGATTTGTCTTTGTTGTTAATGAGAAAGACAACATCACTGCACAAATAAGAAGTGATATAGTTGAGAGGGTTTGAAAATCTCCGTTAAGTTCGCCTTCTCTACGGATTGAATCTACGCTAATAAAAATGAGAACAGAATCAATAAAAATCGTAAGTATTGCGACAAATCCAAAAGCGATGAAGTTCACCCTGGGTGTTAGTGGATGAGACATTACCTCTTCCTTTGCCTAAGAGCTTTGAAATGAGAGAGTTGGCTCTATCATTGGAGTGAAAAGTCGAGTAAGCAATTTGCTCTATACAGGAATCATTGTAATGCATCCGCAATCTACAACTTGTAAAAAACGTGTGAGAATAGGAAATCGTGAGAAAGTCTAATTCAGGCGCAATCCTCTTCGGACAAATCGTCAATGGGGTATTGGGTTTACTGAGTGTTACTTTGACTGCCAAATACCTTGATTCAGCATTGTTCGGTTTTTGTTCTGTTGCGTTAGCAATATCGATCTTTTTTATGACCCTTGCCGATTTCGGAGGCTGTTCCTGGGCTGCACGGGAGTTTGCTGCGAATAGAATTTCTCTATCAGATTTTCTCCACGTGATGAAAAAGAAATCACAATTGTGTTTTTTGTATCTACTCCTTGTACCTATACTCCTTGTTAGCCTGGAGCCTGACTTGGTTTATATCTTGATTCTTACATTTTACCCGGTCCTCTGGAATAGGTATAACTTTTATCAGCAATACTTGCTTGTTACTTCGCAGGTTACCAAGTCTATTTACTACTCGATTATCGATCGAGCATGCTGGATGGCAATAATTCCTTTACAAATTTTTAGTGCCGACAAGGTTTTATCATTTTGCCTACCACTTGTGACGGGATTGATAGCGCATAATTTCCTGGCCAATAAGGTTTTGAAAAGGGATTGTGACTCTGTCACCCTTCAATCTAAATTAAGTCACAGGCAAATTTGGAAGAGCTCAACAAAATTTGGCACAATTAGCATCACCTCTGCCTTCGGCAACTTAGATGGCTTGCTTGTTGCGATTGTTTCTTCGGCATCGAATTCTGGCAGTTATATTCTGTCACAAAGATTCCGAAATCCATTGACAATCGTTTTCAATTCCGTTTCGATGCGAGTACGCACCATTGCCGCTAAGGGTGATTTTATGAAGATTAAGAAGGCTCTACGAGAAGATCTCAAACTCTTGCGACTAGGTGCGATTGTTAATATCTTTGTTTCTATATTTCTGTTTGGATATGCAGATAAAATTGTAGGCGCAGACTTTACCGATATAAACATAATCGTATGTTTAGGAACGTTATCGTCTATACCGTTGGGAGTAATTCTGATATCAAACGCTATTTTAAGTTCTATCGGTGAAGAAGTGTTGGTATCAAGATTAAGTCTTTTATTCCTAGTACTGCTTTTTCTTTCAGTCACAATCTTTTCAATTTTCAATGGTGCTGTAGGGGCTGTGCTAGGCTCACTCGCAGTACTGACGTTTCAATCTCTAATACTGGCTGGAATTCTAAATACTAGGCTTAATCCTAAGCCCCAATAAACCCTCTTAAGTAGTGAATTTTCTTCGAATTGCACTGAAGAAAGAATCTAGTCTGTATTCCACGAGGCTAAGGAATTTGCTGAATTGGGTGCCAATTGGACTCCGATCAATATTGAACAACTTCAAAACTAAGTGTTCCATTTCCTCTTCATTCCGTGAGTAAAAAAGCCTGTTTGTGCTGGCCAGTTTGTACGCTTTGTAAAACCCATACGATTTCTCAGCGGGTAGATGCCAGAGAGAAATTTTCTCCGGTTTGAAGGTGCCCCCCTCAATGCGCCTATACTTGGTATCTGTCCAGATGCGCAAAATGATTCCACACAAATCAATTACAGAATCATTTGATAACACCAAAGAGATAATGTGCTCTTCGGTTGTTAAGAATTCTTTGCCTTCAATGCTGCTTTTGGTATTTGCCTCCCATATACTTTCAATATCGGCGATAAATTTTTTTCTAATTTTCTTTGGGATGAAAACAGCTTCACCGCCTAGGTGATCGTGCGACTTTACGGGCGGGAGTTTCAATAAATTCGTGAAAATCTCTCGGGCTTTGAATAGATTTAATCCGTTAACTTCCCTTTCCTGTTCAAACTTCATATTCAAAGCCGCTGGCGTGTCTCCCATAAATATTTCTATGGGTATTTTCTTTGAGCAGTAAATGTCTGGATCGACAAAGAGGGCACTTTCCTCCTCAGCAATAATTGCGTCAAAGAGAAAGAAACAGCCTCTAAATGAATCTCCAAAAACAGCGGGCGGATTGTGCTTATACTCGATTATTACAGTGGATACACCAATAGAGCTTAACTGCGAACTGTACGGCTCAGGTAGCGCTTTATTGGTTGACAATTGTAATTCACAGTCAGGATTGTAATGTCTCAGACTGTAGAACGCGACAAAAATGCATCTTAGATAAGTATCTAAAGTAGATGTTTTCGATCTCTGGCTTATATTCGGATTGTGAGCTGGAATTTGCACAAATGGAATGACGATTTTCATACGACTACCTCCTCGAACTCCAACAGAAATTTATCTACTGTCTTACCTACATGAATTTCATTTAGAGATTAGCGCTCGGTTCGTTCTTGCTACTCATCCGAGTGAACGATTCCGACTTCTCTATCGAACCAAAGACCTTCCCGGGAGCCCTTTACCTTTCCTGGAACACCCGCGATAAGACTTCCAGATGGGTATATCTCTGCTATCAGTACACTTCCCATTGCAACGATTGAACGTGCTCCAACCACAGCGCCCGGCGTTACCTTTATATTGGAGCTGAGCATGGTCCGTTCGCCTATTTGTATGGACTTACAAACTTGCTTATTGATTTTAGTGTCTATGAAATGTGTGATAAAAGTACTTCTAACCCCAGCCAGATCTGAAAATGCCCCAAAACTTATACCTCCAGAGCAGTCAAAGTAGTTTCTCGAGTTTATGGCGCTTGAGTTTCCAAGACTAAATTCACCCTTGAATAGCGGGTGCTTTTTAAGCGCGGGTGCTGCCGAAAACCAATTCCAACTTCCAATTATCGCATCATTCTCGATTTGTAGATCCATATTTCTAAAGACGTTAAAAGGTCGAACTAATGAATTTCTGCCTATAGTGATTTTGCATTCGCCTATAACTATATTGGGACCAAATTTCGCTGTGGCATGTACGTTATGTTTCAGCACATTCATAATTAAATTTTTGAAGCGAGAAGCGGGCAAGACAGCAATGAAAAAAGTAAGGGTTTTTCTTGTGTTTTTCATAGTTGAAATACCTCATTCAATTGATTGTCACATTCTAATGCCAGGCTGGCGCTTTTCACCCTAATTCGCTCTGAGATTAATCTGGTATTGGATAAATCTAGAGTGTTTTGTTGAATTATCTCTAACGCTTTTTTCTGCCAAGTTTCGACATCGACAGCCGTGCCTGGAAGCAAAACATCCGAACCGAGCGTCCCAACATCACTTGTAATACAAATATTCCCGAGCGATTGAGCTTCAAGCACTACCAAGGGAGATGCTTCGTTGGTGTATCGACTAGGAAATAGAAAATAGGTGGATTCTTGCAAAGAATTCGACAAAATGATTTCATCGTACAACCCGATATGTTGAAATCTTTCAGGAAAATCTCCTTTCAATTTTTCAATTGCGTCGGATACATTTCTATCGCTTAGTGGCCCCAAAAATACTGCTGTCATTTCTGAGTCATATGCCAGTAGCGTTCGTGTCAAGGATTCGCAATCCCAAAATCCTTTCTCCCGAGATAAGCGTCCAGCGAAGCAAAGCTTTTTACCTATGCCAGGTTTACTTTTTCTGCTTTGTGATTCGGTTCGAAGTGAGGCTACTTGATGATTGGTAACAACCCAGCATCTACCGCTTGGCTTCCAAACGTTTTGATACCTTTTTTTCATATATTCTGAGAGGAAAATATGTTCCACCCTAGTTCTCATAAATCCATGGCAAATTCTATTTTGAAGCATGCCAGGGTAGTTGATTGGTAGAAAAGTGTGATGGTGAACAATCACTCGCTTCTTTTTCCACTTACACAGTGAGATAATGACTATTTGTGCGTAAAGCGATTGTCCGTGTGAAAGTGCAATATAGACAGAAGTTTTAGAACTGGATCTATTGACCTCGAATAATGCAACGATGAATCTGAAAGATCTTCTGAAAGGGTAGAAATAACCAGCCTGTGCTGAAGTGTCGACTACTACTGTTTGCGCACTTTTTGTTTTTAGAAACTGAACCACCCATGAACTTACGAGTGATATTCCTTGGATAGGCGGGGGTAAATCTGCGATCGCTAAAAAATCTACGTTGTCCCGTCTCATCCTCCTAGATTAAGTGATTTGATAATCTGCGCTTCAATGGGATAGGTATGAACCGAATATGAAGGATGAGCAGGGCATATGCTTGATTCACGTCATAATTTGCGCAGGGCCAGAAACGATAGGGAAAGTGGGTTGTGAGGGACTCGAACCCCCGACCCAGGCATTAAGAGTGCCTTGCTCTACCAACTGAGCTAACAACCCATTCAAACGTCGAAACGCTTAAATGCAGAGCAGACCCTACCAGCGCCGTGCTCCTTGTTTAACCACGTCTCTGCAGCCAAGATAGCCAGATGTCTCGCTGGGAAATACGGATAGCCGCAGTAGTTGCAGCCCTTCTTATTGGGGCTACCCCTAACCCGGCAACGGGTGTGGAGCAAGAACCAGGGATGGCTACAGCAGTACTTGAGACTTTGGCTGTGAAGGGACGCGCTCCCAAGACTGGATACACACGTGCTCAATTTGGACCGGCATGGGCCGATGTTGATCGCAATGGTTGCGATACTCGTAACGATATTTTGAAGCGAGATCTGACATCGATTACCTATCGCGCCAAGACACGTAACTGCGTCGTTGAATCAGGAACGCTGGTTGATCGATATTCCGGGGAGACCATTAACTTTGTTAAAGGCAATATCTCCAGCATGGAAGTTCAGATTGATCATGTGGTGGCACTTTCCAATGCCTGGCAGACAGGTGCATTTAAGTTAACCGCAGATCAACGTAAGGCACTATCGAATGATCCGTTGAATCTCTTTGCTGTAAAGGGGCGGTTGAATTCGCAGAAGGGCGATGGTGATGCTGCAACGTGGCTGCCACCTTTGAGGAGCTTTAGATGTAGCTATGTGGCGCAGCAGATTGCGGTGAAGGCTAAGTATTCGTTGTGGGTAACAGCTCCTGAAAAAGCTGCGATGGTTTCAATACTTGCTAAATGCCCAACACAGAAAGTGGTGGTTAGTTAGGAAGATCCACGGTGTAGTGAACACCGCTAAATTGCTTACGCCATTCAGTGATTTCGCGCTGAATTGATTTCGGCTCAACGTTTGTATCAAGTGAGCGGGCGATAAAGCCTGCAAGATCGTGCATATGCTCGACCTTCATACCGATACGAACAATTTCAGGGGTACCGATACGAAGTCCGTTGAGATCGCCTTCAACTTGCTCGATGGGAAGACCGATTCCGCAGGCAAGAAGTCCTGCTTCACCCATACGGCGCGCTGCTGTCTGTCCGCCGCCATAAGGGGCAGCCAGAATGGCGAATTGATGTGAAGTGGTGAAACCTTTATCTGCTGCAAATATATTGACGCCTAGGTTTTGTAGATGTTGGGCAAGTGCTTGTGAAGTCTTGACCATCATCTGCGCGTAATCGCGGCCTACAGATTTCCAATCTTGCAAAGTAATTCCAAGCGCTGCTGTCTTGGCAGCATCAAAGTTTGCAGTTAACCCTGGATAGGCGATGGCATCAAGCTTTTGGGCGATTTCATCATCGTTAGTGACAATCAAGCCACCTGCTGGTCCGCCGAGTGATTTGTATGTTGAGAAGGTCATCAAGTGTGCGCCTTCAACAAGTGGTTGTGGCCAGACTTTGCCAGCGATCATTCCGCAGAGGTGGGCTGCATCAAAGAGAACCTTTGCGCCAACTTCATCTGCGATTGCGCGCACCTGTGCGATTGGGTGGTGGAATAAGTTGAGTGAGCCGCCCACGGTAATCAGTTTTGGCTTTACTTCGTGTGCAAGTGTGCGCAGCGCATCAATATCGATTGTGTAACCGGTCTGATCGACGGGGGCAGAAATTGTGTTGAGGCGATAGAGACCAGCAGAGCCACCCTTGTGGTGAGTGACGTGGCCGCCAATGGAAGCAGGGGGAGCGATGATGGTGTCATGTGGCTCAGTCGTTGCCATAAATGCATAGAGATTTGCGATGGCGCCAGATGGCACGCGGAACTCGGCGTAGGTGGAACCAAAGACCTCGCAGGCAAGTTCTTGCGTGATAATTTCAATCTGCTCGATAGCACCTAGTCCGGTTTCGTACTTATCTCCTGGGTGACCGAGCGATGCACGAGAACCCATTCCAGATGAGAGCAACTTTTCAGCGCGAGGATTGAGAATATTTGTGGCGGGGTTGAGATTGATGCCTTCGATGTCGTGAAGGCGATGGTTCTCTTGCGCTAGCTCTTCAATCCACTTCTGAACATCCGCACCAGCTTTGGAATCAACAAGGGACGCAATCCGAGTAATCAGCTCTTGTGAAGCAGCTGTTGCCCAAGTCTGCGTCTTGAGGGATTGCATTACTTACTTTTTTCCTTGAACCGCTGATACGAAGCGTTGATTTCTAACTCTGCAGCATCATGTCCAACCCAGTCACCACCATGTACCTCTTTACCTGGTTCGAGAGTTTTGTAGACTTCAAAGAAGTGCTTGATTTCATCGAGTTCATAAATTGGTACATCTGCTAAATCTTTGAGGTTGTTCTTGCGGATATCACCGGCTGCAACGCAGAGCAGTTTGTCATCGCCACCTTTTTCATCGGTCATGCGGAACATGCCAATTACGCGGCAGGAAACTACGCAGCCAGGAAAGGTTGGTTCATCGAGCATGATCAAAGCATCGAGGGGATCGCCATCATTTGAAAGGGTGTTCTTCACAAAGCCGTAGTCGTGTGGGAAGCGGGTTGCGGTAAAGAGCATGCGATCGAGGCGAACTTCATGGGTTTCATGGTTGATCTCATACTTATTACGTGACCCTGCCGGGATTTCAACGACTACGTCAAAGATCATGTTCTTACTTCTCTCTAGTTCGAGGAAAAACCATACGTAAAGAAAAATTGGGGTGAACGACGGGGCTCGAACCCGCGACATCTCGGACCACAACCGAGTGC
>JACCDM011333855.1_pt1 | contig 10512 bp, 9 predicted proteins | sample 7445851 | NCBI WGS metagenome assembly JACCDM01 (sample SAMN15323438, study PRJNA562643) | freshwater metagenome | isolation source: river surface water | place: USA:Blue River Watershed | collected 2017-08-16
GCATCCAGAGTACCCGGACCGTCCAGAGCTGGACGCTTCTGCCAAAAGGTGAATAAACCAATTACACACTTTTTTACACATCAAGTTGTTTAAAGCTACAAAATGCATATAGCAGGGGTTTTTAAAAAGCACTTTTGTCTGTAAATACGTAGGTTCCTGGTTCGAGCTCAGGTTGAGGAGCCAAATTAAAAAAGCCCCTTGCAGTAATGCTTGGGGCTTTTTCATTCACGCTTATTGCCTAAATGGATGACTCTACATATGCAAAGATGCACGGTGGGATAAAGCCCCTCAGTCAGCCTGAATACCAAACTGTTTAACCACTCGGCCATAACGAGTGAAGTCAGCCGATATGAGTCTTCCCAGACGATCAGCATCACCTCCAACTGGGGATGCTGACATTGCCGTCATGCGAGCGGTGACTTCTGGCATTTTCATAATTTCGTTGCAATGTGTATTGAGCAGTTTGACCACATCAGCAGGCATTCCCTTTGGCCCCAGCAAGGCCTGCCACGCCCCTACATCTGCGTCTTTGAAACCTTGCTCTTGCAATGTGGGCACATTCGGCATGAAGGGAGAACGTTGGGGATCAGCCACTGCAATGACGCTCATCTTTCCAGATGCAATGTGTTGGGCTGCTGGCCCCAGTGTTCCGTACATCATCTGGACATGCCCACCGATCATGTCGGCAACGGCCGGAACACTACCACGGTAAGGCACCTGCGTGATCTTGATGCCTGCCGCGCTGTCGAACAACTCTGCCAAGATGTGCATCGGCGTGCCATTTCCTGGGCTGGCATAGCTTGTGATCTTTCCGGCTTTGACCGCCGCTACAAGTTCTTTCATGTTTTTCAAGCCCGTACTTGAATTAACAATGACAAACAAAGATTGCGCCGCCAATTGGATGATGGGGGTGAAACCCAGTGGGTCATAGGGTGCTCCCGCGCCTTCTTTCAACACATGGGGAGAAATTGCAAATGTGTTGGGCGCCAGTAGGAGTGTGTAACCATCTGGTGCAGCTTTTCCAACGTAAGCAGCGCCAATGGTGCCGCCTGCACCTGTGCGGTTATCTACGACCACAGGTTGACCCAGACGCTCTGATAGCTTTTGTCCAAATAAACGGGCTAAGACGTCGGTGTCTCCACCCGCCGGATATGCCACGACGATGGTGATAGGTTTGTTGGGATAGGCAGTTTGTGCAAGTGCGCTGACGCTACTTCCTGTCGCGGCTACAGACGCTGCGTAACCCAAAATTTGTCGGCGGTTCATGTTCATCTTTGTCTCCTGGTTTGGTTTTGTGAAAAAAATAATCAGCGTGAGGGTTGGATCGAAACGCTTAGCTTTCCAATGCCTTCAATTTCTGCGTCAACTTGATCGCCCACTTTGAGGAAAGTTTGCTTGGGCACACCGACCCCTGCGGGTGTACCTGTCAGCAAAAGGTCACCAGGATCAAGCGTCATGATTTTTGATGCCGTTGAAATTTGCTCTGCGAGCGAGAAAATCATGTCCTTGGAATTACCGTTCTGTTTGAGTTCACCGTTTACCCAAAGCCGCAAGTTCACGTTTTGTGGGTCGCGCAATGCGCGAGCAGGAACTAAACGCGGTCCAATCGGACAGCAGGTATCGTGTCCTTTCCCTGCGACCCAATCGAGTTTGTAAAAAGTCTCGGGTGCACGGTTATGGTCTCTTGCTGAAAAGTCAATTGCCACGGTATAGGCAGCCACATAGTTCAACGCCTCACTGACTGACACGTTTCGCGCTCTTTTTCCAATCACCGCAGCCAGTTCGATTTCCCAATCAAACGCTTCTGTTGCTATCCGCATGTGAACGGTGGCACCTGCCCCGACCACAGCATTTCTTGGCGGTTTCATGAAAAAAAACAGCCGTTGATCTTCTTTCTTAGCGCCCGGCATTCCCATTTCAGCCAGGTGATCAAAGTAATTGGCACCAGCACACAGCACCTTTCCAGGGAACTGCAATGGGGCCAAAACCCTCACGCTCGATGGCTCTAGCCCACCATTGAGGTCGCACTTTTTGGCGGCTTGATGCAAGCGCTCTTCGTATCGATCCCAATCTTCAAACAGCGCAATCACGCTATCGGGCAAATCTTCAAAATGACTCAACGGGAAGTAGCGGCCGTTCACCTCAAGACAAGCCAAGACCTTTCCTGAGTGTTCGACCGTTGTGAGAGCAAACATGGTGTTTATGTCCTTGTGGCGAGTTGACTTAGCCTCCATTCTTTCGATATAAATTTCAGTTGTCAATATAAATTACACTGATATTTACAAATAAATTTAGAATTCATATGGACTTTTGGGTCATTTTTTAATACATTTTTGTCCATGGATCTACAAAACAGCACTGCTTCACCCAACCCCAAGACCCTTGCTAGCCAAGCACAAGGCATATTGAGAAACGAAATCCTCAGCGGCCACTTGCTGCCCGGAGAGCGTCTGAGAACCAAAGATTTGCAAGCGCGTTATGGTGTTGGCTTGAGTCCTTTGCGCGAGTCATTGCAGCGTCTCTCAACAGAGGGGCTTGTGGTCCTAGACGAGCAGCGCGGCTTTGCGGTGGCACCGATTTCCTTGTCTGAACTCAAAGATGTGACAGTGGCTAGGGTTGCGTTGGAGTCCGCCATGTTGCCCTTGGCCATCGAACTGGGAGATGCCGATTGGGAGGGTGATGTTGTGGCAGCCTTTCACAGACTGTCGCGCACACATTTGCCTACTGGGGCCGATGACGACAAGAGCGAATGGGAGTCGCGACACAGAGCATTTCACAACGCACTGCTGTCGGCATGTGGTTCTGCTTGGTTGCTGAGAATTCACGGTCAGTTGGTAGATCAGACCGAGCGTTACCGAAAAATCAGGATGAAACATTACGCCAAGAGCACCTCCGGTGCACGTGACGTGAATGCAGAGCATCAGGTGCTGATGGATGCAGTTCTGCAACGCGACACCGATCGTGCCGTGGCGTTGATGCGCGAGCATCTCGAAGCCACTTACCTTGCTACTGCAAGTTGGATGCAAACCTTACCAACCATGGAGCTCACATCATGATCATCCGTTCAGCCTACCTTGACGGAACCGTCAATGAAAGCGACCGCATTGCTTTTGACGCACATATGAGCGGCCCTGTCCTTGAAGCGATTTCAACCTACCCAGGCATAAGAGACGTGCGTCTACGCCGTCTTGTACGCGGCGAAGAGGGAGCCCCCAACTTGTTGATGGTTTTTGATTTGTATTTCGATAGCTTGGAAGACATGGACGCGGCCTTGGCTAGTCCTACGCGACAGGCGGTCAGGTCCATCATTGCTCAGGGAATGTCGATGTTCCATGGCAGAGTGTTCCATCAGGTTTTTAATGAGGACAACACCTTATAAAACCACATGGACATTCTTGTGCTGGGTGTAGGTGAGCAACTCGTCAAAGCCCTCCTCCCGGCCAATACCTGATTGTTTGTAGCCACCAAAAGAGGCACCGATGAAGTGGCTGCTGACGTGGTTCACCCACACATAGCCCGATTGCACTCGGCTCACAGCTTGGTGCGCCCTTTGTAGGTTGGTGGTCCAGATCGATGCCGTCAATCCATAGTCAACGGCGTTGACTTGGTCAAAAAGTGCGTCTTCATCATCCCATTGAATGACCGACAAAACTGGGCCGAACACTTCTTCATTTGCAATACGCATGTTTTGCGTGACGTTCGTAAACACCGTAGGTTCGACAAACCAACCGTTTGAAAGCTGTGGGTCTTTGGGTACATCCCCGCCGTAGATCAAGGTAGCGCCATCTTGTTTGGCGATCTCGATGTAGCCCTTGATTTTTTCCCACTGAGCTTTTGACACGATGGCTCCCATCGTGGTTGACATGTCAGTAGGAATGCCTGGCTTGTAGTGTTGAATGGCCTTGAGCAAACCTGACATCACTTGGTCGTACACAGATGTGTGCACGAAGAGCCTCGAAGTAGAACCGCAACTTTGCCCACACCAAGTGAAGTTCATGCCATTGACAGCACCCGGTATGGCTTTTGACAAATCAGCGTCTGGGTAAATGATGCATGCATTTTTGCCACCCAACTCGAGGGTGACATGCTTGAGACGATCCGCAGCAGCTTTGGCGATGGCTCGTCCCGTGGGCACGCTACCAATCAGCGCCAAACGGGGTATGCCAGGATGACTGACCAAAGCTTGACTGCCTTCTGTACCGGCGCTGATGATGTTGAGAACACCAGGAGGCAAGATGCCGTCAATCAACTCCATCATCCGGTAGGCCGATAGCGGCGCTTGATAAGGCGGCTTCATGATGACTGTGTTGCCAGCAATGAGTGGCGGAGCCATTTTTCCGGCGGTAAACATGATGGGGTGGTTGTACGCAACGATGCGCGCACACACACCATAGGGTTCGCGCACAGAGTAATTCAAAATGCCCTCGCCCATCGGCAGTGTTTCGCCTTTGATTTCTGTGGCGAGACCTGCGAAGTAGTCAATTTGAGTGGCGGCAATCAAGGCATCGCGTTGCATTTCACTGATGGGGTTGCCACAGTTGGCGGCGTCAATCATGGCCAACTCAAACGCGTTCTCACGCAAAACAGCAGCAACTTTTTTCAGCAGTGCGGCCCTTTCGAGAGGTTTGAGTTTTCGCCACGGCTCAAAGGCAGCCTGCGCAGCCAAATAGGCGGCATGCACATCGTCTGCATTGGCCTCGGCCACTTTGCCCAAGCTTTCGCCCGTGGCTGGGTTGATCGTTTCTTGGTAACCGCCTTTGGGTTTGTGCCAAGCACCTCCGTAGTAAAGGTCACGTTGCGTGGGCAACATGGCGCGAATGGCTTGAGCTGATGTGTCCATTTTGATGTGATGGTTAAGTTAGCGTTTGTGTACCGCTGATTGGGTGTTGTTTTGTCCACTCATGTTGGTGTCATAACCGGGAACCACATTGACATCAATCACGCAGGTCTTACCCTGCTTCACGGCTTCTAGGCCTTGTGCCAAAGCAGCCTGTAAATCTTGATGTGAACGAATAGGGCCTAGTGTGGTCGCGCCCATGGCGTTGGCCATTTGGGCAATGTTGATTTCAGGATCAGACATGCGTTGACCGATCCATTTGTTTTCGACCGGTCGATGACGTTCCTTGGCCACACGTTCTTGGTGCAACTCATCGTTAAAAAATGAATGGTTGTTACACACAATCAGCAAAACAGGTATGCCATACCGAACTGCTGTCCAGACGGCTGTGTTACCCATTAAAAAGTCACCGTCACCAATGAGTGCAACGGGAAGTCGATCGGTGTTGGCATCTCGCAATGCCAATGCGACGCCAATGGCGTTGCCAGGACCCGCGCCAATGCCGCCGCCACCATCTGCACCCAAATAATCCAAGGGGTGCGCGAAGTTTCGGTAAGCACCATGCCAACCCAGCGGCAACCTTGCAACGCAAAGTGGTGTGTCCTTGGCTGCTGCATCTAGCGCTTGAGCGATGGCCCGCAAACTGATCGCATCACTTTCTGGCATGGGCGGTAGCTCGGGTTTGAGTGGCCATGTTTTTTCAGGTCTGGCCTGACAAGCCGCCAACAAACTGTGCACAGCTGCATCGGGTTCGCACAACATGAACAGATCACTGGGTGGCAGGCTTCCCATGTCCATGCTCCAACCACGATGAATGTGCATGTCCAATGACACGTGAATCACTTTGGCTTGACACACCTCACCTTGAAACGCTTGTTTGAATGCACCACCGGGGTCAACCCAGTCCAACATCAAAATCACGTCGGATTCACGCACCGCCGCACAAGCCTCGGGGTTCATGAAGTAGCCAGGATGCGCAGCATGCTGTGGATGCGAGGTGGGAAAGCTGGCCGCATTTTTCAAATCGGTCACCACTTGTGCTTGCAACTTTTCAGCCAGTGCCACACGTGCCGACCAATCTTCGGTCTTGCGTGACATACGGCCCATCAAAATCACAGGGCGTTTGGCACCCGACAACCACTGGGCTGCGCGTTGCACATCTTGGGGGGCTGGTGGGGCTGCTTCAGGGGGCGCATAGCGCGTTGGGTCTGGTATGGGCAACAAGGTCTCGGTAGGTGACTCTTGCAACGCTGCATCAAGATTGATGTAGACCGGGCCACGAGGTGCTGTTTGTGCAATCTGTGCTCCCCGCAACAAAGCTTCTACAGCAGCTGGAATAGAGCCGGGTTGGTTGTCCCATTTGGTGTAATCGCGTACCAACGCACCTTGGTCACTGACGGTGTGAATCCAATCAATCCAAGGGCGACGTTTTGCTGCGTCCCATGGGCCAGTGGCGCCCAGCATCAATATAGGCATGCGGTCGCACCAAGCATTGAAAACCGCCATGGTGGCATGCATCAACCCGACGTTGGAGTGCACCACCGCACCCATCATCTGACCGCTGGCTTTGGCATAACCTTGTGCAATCGCAATGGCAACTTCTTCGTGAAGACACAGCAACATTTGCGGTGACTGATTGCCCAAATGATTGACCAAGCTGTCGTGTAAGCCGCGATAACTTGCCCCTGGATTGAGTGCCAAATAAGGCACCTTCATGGCGCGTAAACAGTCAGCCAAGGTGTCGCTCCCCCAAAAAGTGGGGGCTTGATCATTGACAATGGGGACTTCGCGTTGGGTCATATTTTTCAATCAGCTTTGATGTCTGCTTCTCGAATGACTTTGCCCCAGCGGGCGTAGTCATCACGAATCATGGCGCTCAGGGTTTCGGGTGAAGATGTTGCAGCTTCAATACCTTGCGCCGCTAAATTTGCTTTGACTTCAGGAGACTGCAACACACGTGTGATGTCTGCATTGGCTTTGGCCACGATGGCCTTGGGCACACCCGCTGGCATGAATACACCGAGCCACACATCAAGCGCCACACCAGGCACTGTTTCAGCAATTGCGGGCAGGTCTGGGAAAGCCACAAAACGCTTGCCGCCCGCACCCGCGAGCATTCGTAACTTGCCATCGCGCACATGGGGCAATAAAGAATTCACGCCGCCAATGAAAACTTGGATACGCCCACCGAGTAAATCGGTGATAGCAGGAACAGCCCCCTTGTAGGGAACATGTTGAATTTTGATACCCGCCGCATAGTTGAGCATTTCGGTTGCCAACTGTTGTGGTGAACCGTTGCCAGACGACCCGTAGTTGAGCTTGTCAGGATTGCGTTTGGCGTACTCCACCAACTCCGCAACATTACGTGCAGGAACCGATGGGTGCACCACCAACACAAAGGGCACCACGGCTACTTGCGACACGGGTGAAAAATCTTTGAACACATCAAACGGCGTTTTGCCAACGTGCGGATTGGTCACAAAAATATTGTTGGCCCCCAATAACCAGGTGTAGCCATCGGGCGGACTTTTGGCGACGAAGTCCGCACCGAGGTTCATACCCGCCCCCGGTTTGTTTTCAACCGTCACGGGCTGGCCCCACATTTCGGTGAGTTTTTGTGCAACGGTTCTCGCAACCACATCGTTGCTGCCACCCGGGGTAATGGGCACCACGAACTTGATGGGACGCGTCGGATAGTTCACTGAATTCTGAGCAAAGACGCCCGAAGTCAGACCACTGAGTACGCCGGCCTGAAGCATGACACGGCGGGAAAAAAAACGATTCATTTGTTGTCTCCAATCGAACCCATTGCCTGATATCAATCCTGATTTGTAACTGCATACCCCGCTACATTCTGACACCTCCGCGACAAATGGAGCCCTCTGAAGACCTTAACAATGGCACCTTTGCAATGGTTGTATGGATCACCTCCCTGCGGAGTCCTTGTCACCACGCTTCAAAGAAGAAAAAGAATGTCACTGCTGAAAAACTGGATCGCTTCTGAAAATGGTCGCTCAAGACCAGATGTCCATCCATGTCATCAAGGGTGCTATCAGCCGTTAGGATGTTGATTCGAATCCAGTATATAAATGCAAAAAAAACCAAAAGGAGACTTTGATGCCATCTCGTCGCAGCGTCTTGACAGCTATTGCCGCAACGTACGCCAGTCACGCATGGGCACAACGCAGCCCAGCGGACTACCCCAATAAGCCCATCAAGATCATTGTCCCCTTCCCCGCCGGCGGCGGCGGCGACACCTTAGCGCGCCTGATGTTGTCCAAGCTCGGCCCAGAACTGGGGCAAAGCATTGTGTTTGAAAACATCGGTGGCGCTGGTGGCAATGTGGGGGTTGCCACGGGTAGCCGAGCGACAGCTGATGGCTACACATTGATTTATGGCACCAACGGCACGCATGCCATCAATCAAACACTCTATAAAAATCCTGGTTTCGATGCCATGAAGGATTTCGAACCCATCAGCCGTCTTTCGCGAATCGCTGCGCTCTTGGTGATCCGCCCTGGACTGCAAGTGAACTCTATGCGAGAGCTTTTGAATGAGCTGAAAAAGAACCCCGGAAAATTCACATTCGCATCGGCAGGGAATGGCACAACCTCCCACCTTGCAGGTGAGACACTCAAAGCTCGCGCAGGTTTATCTGCCGTTCATATTCCATATCGCGGCGGTGCAGCTGCCATCACCGATGTTCTGGCCGATCGAATTGATTTCATGATTGACGTCATGCCCAACACAGCGCCACATGTTCGCAGTGGTCGTCTCAAAGGTTTGGCTGTCAGCACCTTGCAACGCGTCAGTACGCTGCCAGATGTGCCCACCATCGCTGAGTCCGGTGTACCTGGATTCGATGTCACAGCTTGGGACGCATTGTTTGCGCCCGCAGGTACGCCAGTTGCAATCATTGAAAAAATAGGAACCGCTGTTCAAAAAGTGTTGGCAGATGAAACACTCAAACAGCAACTATCGAGCCGAGGCGCAGAAGTTTCACCAACGACACCGACTGCGCTCCAAGCGTTTGTGCAATCTGAAGTAGAAAGATGGGGGCAAGCCATCAAGCGATCAGGAACGACGATTGATTGATTTAAATTGATAAACACCATGGATACCAACAACTATCGTGCAATGCCCATACCACCGGCACACGAAATCACTGACACAAAATATTTTTTTCAAGCGCTGGATAATTTTCAGCGTGTTTTTGCCATACGCCCTGGCGAACAAGTGCTCATCTTGTCAGACCCATTATTGGATCCTCGGGTGATTGATGCCGTCATTGGCCTTGCGAAAGCGCGCGGTGCGACGGTTCGCATTTACACAGAGCCAAGTTCACGCGTCACCGAGGTGCCCGAGCACATCAAGCCTTTGGTGGAAGCATCCCAATTCATTGTGTCTACATGGTTTTGTTCTATCGTTGATCCGTTCTTCATTGCCATGCGACGCAAAGGACAACGGTGGGTCAAGATCACTTATTTCAGAAACTTAGATTTACTCCACACAGCAGAGGCCAGATTTCCAATTGATGTGATTGGCGCCATCATCCAAGCAACTGCCAATCGCTATCCTAAACAAGGCGATTTTGATTTGCATTTCACAGATGCACGTGGCAGTGATTTCCGCATTCATTTCACACCCGAAATGCGTGCCAACCAGCTATCTACCAATCGCTGGCGAGGTTTGATGACCGCAGAGAGTGATGGCGCCTATGTCCACTACCTTCCAACGCATGGGCCCAACTTATGGGATCACAATGCTGTCAAAAATGATCTCTCCGTACCAACTCAAATGAGTGGGGTTTTGTACCCGCAATGGGCCATCGGTTTTCCTCGCCCCTTTGAAGAGCGTATTGGCGTTCATTTTGAAGGTGAATACGTGCGCCATGTTGAGGGCGAATCCAAAGAAGCGGCGATCCTGCGGGACATGCTTGTTGGTGGACGCATGATTGAAGGCGGCGGGTGCGGTTTCAACCCGAAGTCCCCCAGACACACCGTTTACCCAGCTGGCTCAAATTCGCCGGGTGCACTTCACTTTGGGATTGACCTCGCCAAACCAAGCGACTACATCAGGCGTGTCATGCCAGACTGGGAGGAACCGCCTGTTCACATGGACTTGATCACCCTAGATTCGAGCGTCAAAGCAGGCAACAATTTATTGATTGATCAAGGCTTTTTGTGTGCTCTGCGTGATCCTGCAGTGGTTGAATTAGCTGCTAAGTTTGGTGATCCTGTGGACTTGCTGGAAGGATTGGTCTACTGACCTTGAAACCCTAACCACCCTTTGATGCTGGCACAAACCTTTTCAGCTGAGATGCCATAACGATCATGCAGCGTAGGCAACGCACCTGCATCTAAGAAGGCGTCTGGCAAGCCCAACATCCTGAACTTGGTGGGCACCACACCTTCGCGCAGCAACAAACTCGCCACGGCTTCACCCAAACCGCCGACCACTGAGTGGTTTTCGGCCACCACCACCAAACGGCCGGGCTTGCGCACTTCAGCCAACAGGGTTGCTTCATCTAGGGGTTTGATGGTTGGGCAGTGCAATACGGCCACACCCAATTGATCGGCTTCGAGTTGTTTGGCAACCTCAAGCGAACGCATGGTCATGAAGCCACTGGAGATGACCAAAACATCTTTGCCATCGCGCAACAGTTTGGCCTTGCC
>JACCDM010325201.1_pt1 | contig 10509 bp, 15 predicted proteins | sample 7445851 | NCBI WGS metagenome assembly JACCDM01 (sample SAMN15323438, study PRJNA562643) | freshwater metagenome | isolation source: river surface water | place: USA:Blue River Watershed | collected 2017-08-16
GGTTTCTTGGCTTTGGATTCAGCCATCAGTTGAGTCATGCTAGTGATGCCTGATTTCTTGCTAGCAGCCAAAACCATGGGTGAGGTACCAATCATATTGACCGTCACTAAATCTTTGAGGGTGTCGTAGGGCAAATTGTCTTTGAGAGACGGATTAACACCATGGGTATCAAACACTAAACCAAAGGTATAACCATCACCAGAGGCGCGTGCCACAGCGGTGGTACCAATCACACCCGATGCACCACCAATGTTTTCCACCACAATGTTTTGCTTAAGCTCAGCTTGCAATACGGGAGCCAAAATACGCGCCACTTGATCAACCGAGCCGCCCGGAGGAAACACAGCAATCAATTTGATGGGTCGTTGCGTTGGCCAACTACCAACATCACCTTGTGCTACAGCAGAAGAGCCAAAACCGATCGACAGCAAGACCATCGAAAGCAGGGAAGAGATCATTGAAATAGAGCGTGAGTAAGAATTCATAGGGACTCCGAAGGTAAGAGATCCATCATACTGGATTTAAAAGCCAATACAATCAAGGCATCCACTCCAAGAGAGATCATCATGACCAATCCCATCCAGATTTTTCCTCGTAAAGATCCTGCCGAACTTGGCATTCATGCACTACGAGGTATGCCCACTACGGTGATCAGCGATATGCTCGGACGAACTCTAGTAGCCAACGGAATTCTGCCGATTAATCGTGCACCAATTTCAGTCTGCGGAAGTGCGTTCACGATCAAAGTCCATCGCGCTGACAATCTGATGGTTCATAAAGCATTGCAAATGGTCGGACCGGGCGATGTCATGGTGATTGATGCCGAGGGCGATACGGATTGCGCTGTGGTTGGTGAGATTTTGATGACCGTTGCAAAAAGCCGAGGCGTGCTTGGTATTGTGGTGGATGGTGCAGTACGTGATGTCGATGGTTTTGATGAACAAGAGTTTCCTTGTTGGGCAAAGGGAGTGAGCTTACGCGGACCTCTTAAGGATGGACCCGGTACCATCAATACCACCATCTCGATTGGCGGCATGGTTGTAAACCCCGGCGATATTATTTTGGGGGACCGTGATGGTGTGATTGCAGTACCTCCAAACCTAGCCATCGAGGCAGCACGCTTAGGTCATGAAAAGATTAAACAAGAGCAAGAAACGCTAAAGAACATTGCCGCAGGGCAGTACGCCACCCCATGGGTTGATGAGCTTCTCAAGAAAAAGGGCGTAACTCTCTAAAGTAAAACTACTAAAGCTTTAAGAGACAGCGATTTGGGATTCGTAAATCATTTAGACGTTGCGCTCCATCTAAACCATTAATCTCTAACAAACAAATCGCTCCAGCCACCGTGGCATCTGTCTTTTGAACTAGACGGGATGCTGCAGCAAGAGTGCCACCCGTAGCTAGCACATCATCCACAATCAATACCGAATCTTTTGGGGTCAGAATGTGTTTACTAATTTCAAGCATGTCAGTACCGTACTCTAAGCCGTAGGACTCTTGATGGGTCTCGGTCGGTAATTTATTGGGCTTGCGAACCAGTATCAAACCTTTATTGAGGTGATGTGCTAACGCAGACGCAAAGATAAAGCCTCGTGACTCAATTCCTAAAACGGTTGTGAACGCATAGTCATGACTGAGTTTGCCAAGTGACTCAATCGCATAACGAAATGCTTCAGCATTGGCTAATAGCGGACTAATATCCCGAAACAAAATACCCGGTTTCGGAAAATCAGGTACACCAGGAATGAGTTTTTCAAGGTTCATGATCTCTGAAGCATTAGAATGAATGCATGTCTGTAAGCCAAGCACCTATCTTACTTCTAGTTGCTCTCAAGAACGAGTTAGAGGCGATCTCAATCCCAAAGAGTATTCCTGTGGCGTATACCGGGATCGGAAAAATCAATGCAGCAACGGTTACTCAAAGCGCGATCGCGCATTACCGACCTAAGCTGATTGTTAATTTCGGAACCGTTGGCAAGATTAATCCAGCATTAAGTGAACTCATTACGATCGGTAAAGTGATCCAGCGTGACATGATTGCAGAACCATTAGCACCCAGAGGCGTTACTCCGTTTTGCAGCAAACCTGCAGAATATTATTCAGAGCACGGTCAATACACCTGTGGTACAGGCGATAGTTTTGTTACTAGTTCTGATCCCTGGCTGATTCGTCAATCGGTCGATGTGGTGGATATGGAACTGTTTGCAATTGCAGCAGTTGCCCATGAGCACCAAATCCCGTGGCGCTCTTATAAATTTATTAGCGATGCTGCCGATGAACAGGCTGGTGAGCAGTGGCATCAACGGATTAATCACGGAGAGGAGCTCTTCCTCCAAGAGCTGAAACAATTACTGGAATAAAACAAATCAGATCACTATGAAAACAACCCGCATCAGCAGCGCTTTACTCCTCATGCTATGGATACCCAGCATCTTTGCAGTTGAAGCCAACAAATCCCATGCAGGCATGACTGCAAAACCAATACCGCTACAAAGTGAATCAAAAACGATCATCGGCCAAGATCTGCAATATCCCAAGGGCACGCCAATGATCAAAGCATTTGAGATCGAGATTGCTCCCGGTCAACAAACCTCATTGCATCGGCACGCGATTCCATTATTTGCCTATGTGGTTAGCGGTGAGTTAGAGGTGGATTACGGCAGTAAAGGAAAGCGTATGATTAAGGCCGGAACGTCATTTATGGAAGCGATCGATTGGTGCCATTACGGCAAAGCACTTGGTAATCAACCCGTGAAAATTATTGGTGTTTACCTCGGACAACAAAAACCGGATACAGCATTATCCGAAGACTGCAAGAAAGCAAACTAAATAAATCCTGAAAGTAAGCAAACTATGATGAGTACATCGTTCGTTATAAATCCTCCAGAGATCCCATCGCTACCTGTTGAGGGCGACAGCAAACGTTTTGCAGTCAATCGCATCTATTGTGTAGGGCGTAACTATGCCGATCATGCACGCGAGATGGGGCACGATCCCGATCGTGAGCCACCATTCTTTTTCATGAAACCCGCAACTGCGATTGTGACCGAAGGTCGCAATATGTCTTATCCATCCTTATCAAACGATGTGCATCACGAGATTGAGATGGTCGTTGCCCTTGGTAAAGGCGGATCCAATATTCCTGCGGATAAGGCACTCGATCACGTCTGGGGTTATGGTGTGGGTCTGGATATGACCCGTCGTGATTTACAGGGTGAAGCCAAGAAAATGGGTCGCCCATGGGACACCGGTAAGGCATTTGATCAATCAGCACCATGCTCAGCACTTGTGCCCGCAGCGCGCTGCGGCCATCTTGCAAAAGGTCGTATCTATCTCAAGGTAAATGGACAGGTCAAACAAGACGGTGATCTCGCTATGATGATCTGGAATGTGCCTGACACAATTGCTTATTTGTCGACCCTCTTTACATTAATGCCAGGCGACCTAATCTTTTCTGGAACGCCAGCCGGAGTAGCTGCCGTGCAACGGGGTGATGTCTTAGAGGGCCATGTCGATGGCTTACCACCTCTGAAGACCACGATTGTCTAAGAACTAAACCTCGGACGGATTATCGAGCGCAAATAATTTGAGAGTATCAAAGTCAACATGATCAAGCGCGTTGATATGCGTACTCTCAAGCTTTAAGAGTGGGGCGCAACCATTCGCAAGAGCCTCTTGCCAACGCGTTACACATAAACACCATTGGTCACCGGCTTTCAAGCCGGGGAAGTTCCATTCAGGACGAGGGGTGATCAGATCATTGCCACGCTGGAAACTAAACTCCAGAAACTCGTCGGTCATCACCGCACAAACTAAATGCAGGCCAACATCTTCTTCATTGGTTTTGCAACAGCCATCCCGAAAGAATCCTGTGAGTGGCTCAAAGGAGCAGGGCACAATCGGTTGCCCAAATACATTACGTACGATCTCAGCCATCAGAAACTCTTATTGACCTCGCCATTGAGCGGGTCTGCCGCTCAAGAAGGCATCAACACCTTCTTTAAAGTCTGCACTACCGTAGACCTCACTAATCAGATCACTGCAATCGGGAAGAGAGTGTGCAATCACGCGTGCTGTGATTAATTTGGATGCCTTTTGAGTAATGGGCGCCATTGCTGAAAGCTGTTTGGCCAGATCAAGACTGACTTGCTCTAACTGTTCTGGCTCAGCCGTTTTGTAGACAAAGCCTTGTGCGAGTAATTCTTCTGCAGAGATTAATTCTGCTAGGAGTAGCATTCGCTTAACGATCGCTACCCCTAAATGCGAGAGTAGCCAAGCAATATTGCTCGGAGATAAGGTATTACCCAAGGTGCGCGCAATTGGCACCCCAAATTTTGCATTAGGAGTTGAGATCCGAAAATCACACAGCGATGCAATCGCCAGACCGCCACCGACTGCTAAGCCATCGATCACTGCAATCGTTGGCATGGAGAGTTGTTGTAAAGGACCCAAGTAATGATCAATTAATTTCTCGTAGCGAACCCCATCAGCACCACCCTGAAAGGCTTTGAACTGAGCAATATCGCTACCCGAGACAAAGGACTTGCCACCAATACCCCGTAATATCACTACTCGTATCTTCGGGTTCTGATTGAGATCGAGACAGATGCTTCGTAACTGCTCATACATTTCTTGGGTCATCGCATTGCGTGCCGCAGGATGATCAAAAAAGATCTGGGCGAGCGAGTCTTTAATCTCGACGTAGACGCGTGCGTTCGTGTTCATGCAGCAAAAGCACCTTGTTCTTTGAGGGACTCAATTTCTTGAGCGGTAAAACCAGCTTGCTCTAACACCTCTTGCGTATGCTCACCCAAGAGTGGGGGATGACGCCGAATTTGTTGTGGAGTGCCTTGCATCTTGACCGCAAAGCCAATGTTGGGAACTTTGCCTTCAAGCGGATGATCAATCTCAATCTTCATTTGGCGATGCTTACCGTGCTCGCTATCAAACGCTTGGGGGTAATCCAAAATGGGACCGGCTGGGATGCCTTGTTCTAACATTAAATCAATCCACTCATCGGCGTTCTTGTTGGCAAACGATTTCTCAAGCTCACCAATTAGTTGCTCGCGATGACCCAGACGACCTGCAATTGTTTGGTAGTTGGGGTTTTGCATCAGATCAGATCGTTGCAATATCTCGCACAGCTTCTGCCATAACTTATTATTAGTTGCACCCATCACGAAGTAACCGTCTTTGGCTTTCACGGCTTGATAGGGCGCGGTCATCCGATTTGCGGTACCGAGTGCCACCGGTGGATTACCTGTACCCCAGTATTCTGAGGTATCCCAAATGGAGAATGCGAGCGCAGAATCAAATAAGGAGGCATCAATGTATTGACCTTGACCCGTGTTCTTGGCACCAATGTATGCCGATAGTGCAGCATAGACCGCAAAGAGCGCACAACCAATATCCGCAACTGGCACACCTGCTTTAACTGGCTTTCCATCACCATGACCAGTAACGGCCATTACTCCCGACATGGCTTGTGCCATTAGGTCAAAACCGGGGCGCTCAGCCCATGGACCACTCTGACCAAAACCAGAGATGCTGACATACACCAAGGCCGGATTAATTTTGCTCATCACTTCATAGCCAACACCTAGTCGTTTCATGACACCGGGGCGATAGTTCTCAACCAAGATATCAGCTTCTTTTGCTAGCTTGAAAAGAATTGCTTTGCCGGCTTCAGACTTAAGATTGATTGCGATGCTGCGTTTATTGCGATTCATATTCAGAAAGCCCATGCTATCGGGGCCTTTCATCTTGAATCCCATCGCACCGCGGGTTTGATCACCCGAGCCTGGGGGCTCTACTTTGATCACGTCTGCTCCCATATCGGCTAACAACATGCAGCAGTAGGGACCAGCCATCACTTGACTGACATCAAGAACCTTTACACCGGCAAGAGGAAGAGGGGAATTAGAGGGTGTTGCAGAAGAATTCATGACAGCATTCTAAACATAAAACCATTTTAGGTTTATGTGCTCGACTCCATTAGAATCAAGGACATGTATATGTATATTCCCTTTGCTGTAGCGCTTCTTGCGGCGCTCATGATTTGGTTCGAAAAACGCGTATTGGGATTACTCTTTGCATTCGCAAGCGCAGTTATTACTCTCGCGTGGTTTTTTCATCATGCAACCGACAAGCTCAACATTAGCTTATGAGTAAATTGGCACTTCCATCGCTTTCAGGTATCGGCAATATCACTTTGCTTCTAGTGATTAATCTTGTTCTGACCCTTGCATTTATGGATCAGTTTTATAACCACGATCTGCCATGCCCACTGTGCATCTTGCAACGTATGGGCTTTACCTTGATTGGTTTGATGTTCTTACTCAATATCCGCTCGGGTGCGCATCCAGCACATTACGGATTTGCCATCTTGTTCTGTGTTCTCGGATTATCGGTATCACTGCGTCAAGTACTCTTGCATGTGGCGCCAGGTGATTTGGGGTATGGTGATACCTTCTTTCGGATTCATTTCTACACTTGGGCCTTTGTTGGATTTGTATCTCTTCTGGTCAGCATTGGTGTATTGCTGATCATTCCCGATCAAGGCACTCGTAGCCGCCACTGGTTTGCACAATTTGTTTGTCTTTGGTTCGTTCTTCTTCTGATCGGCAACTTAATTTCTACGCTATCGGTGTGTGGATTGGGAGCGTGTGCTGATAATCCACAGAGTTACCAAGGCATTGATCAGCTACGTCGGTGGCTATTGAAGTAAGCGCAGGAATTTGTACTGCATGAAACTTCTGATTCTGCTTTGCTCATTCGTATTCAGTTTCATTACTCCAGCACAAGCCAATAAAGAATGGCCTCGGGAGACCATTCGGATAGTAGTAAGCTTCCCCCCAGGAGGTGCGCCAGATATCTTGGCGCGCGTACTTGCGGAGGATTGGCAAAAAACACTGGGGGTACCGATTGTGGTGGAGAATCGCCCTGGGCATGGCGGCAATATTGGGGCAGAGCTGGTAGCAAAGAGCCCCTCCGATGGCTACACCTTACTAATTGGTACCGTTGGAATTCATGCGATCAATGGCGCTCTTTATGAAAAACTTTCCTACGATCCGATTGCGGATTTCACACCGATTAGTTTCTTGGCAAGCACCCCAAATGTTTTGATTGTGAGTAAACATTTAGGAGTGAAATCGCTCAAAGAGTTAATTGCCTTGGCAAAAGCAAAGCCCAATGATTTGACCTTTGGTTCATCGGGAACCGGAACATCGATTCATATGTCGGGTGAACTATTTAAAGACCTTGCTGGGGTGCAAATCCGTCATATTCCATACAAGGGTAGAGCACAGTCATTACCTGATCTCGTTAGCGGTCGCATCTCGATGTTGTTTGATAACCTCGCCTCGGCCTTACCCCTGATTAAAAATAATGAAGTGATTGCTCTTGGTGTAACTACCCTCAAGCGTTCGCCATCAGCACCAGAGATCCCAACACTTGCCGAGCAGGGTCTCAAGGGCTTTGAGGCAGTGTCGTGGTTTTCATTGATGGCACCGGCTAAATTACCCAAAGAGATACAACAACGCCTAAATCAACTTACTCAACAAACCCTTTCGAAGCCAGAGATTCGGGCAAAGCTCATGGGCGGTGGTTTAGAACCCAACCCTGGAACCCCAGAGGAACTTGCCCGTTTTATTCAACAAGAATCAAGCAAATGGCGCAAAATTGTGCAGCAATCGGGTGCAAAGGCCGAGTAATGTCAGCCAAAAGGATGGCTCATACGTTATAGGATTATTAGCCTGCTTATTAGAGCGGTTTATAGAGGAGTATTCATGCAAAGCTATTTTTCGAGAGTCCCGCAACATTTTCTAACCCTATTGGCTATAGGCCTCTTAACAGCCTGCGTTTCAGCCCCAACTGGTCCAACCATCACGATCATGCCAAGGGAAGGAAAGTCGTTTGAGGAGTTCAAGAAAGAAGATGAAGAATGCCGCGCTTTTGCAGCAAAGGCGGTGCGCGAAGGAAATACTGCGGCATTGAAAGAGGGTGCAATTAGTACGGCAACTGGCGCAGCGATCGGAGCAGCAGCCGGAGCCCTTTACCAAGGCGGTAGTAGCTCGAATGTTGGCACCGGAGCGGCGATTGGGATGGTCGGTGGCGCAGCCGTTGGTGCAATGGCAGCGTCGAGCAAAGAGACTCAGGCGCAAACCCAATACAACACAGCCTATCAGCAATGCATGTACACCAAAGGCAATCAAGTACCCGGGTTTAAGCCGGTGGGTGAGTTTAAGAAGATTCAGTAAGACACTAATTCAGAATCTTAACCACGCGATTACTGCCGTCTAGGTAATGAAAGCGTAATTCATAGATATCCACAATTTCAGCACTCTTGAGCTCTTTATTGCCCCAAGCCAATTTAACCTCAAGACCTAATTCCTTATCTTCGACGATCACGACCCTATTCACATGATCGATTTCCTTGATCGTGAAATCACTCGATTTCTTAAATAATTTATCAAACATGAAAGCTTATTATTCTTAAATACGTAGATCTGTTTATATAAAAAATAAGTTTATAAAAAATATATGCGTATGGAGGAATAAGTAGTTTTACCTCTTGACATCACGCTTCGGGGGGGGCGATTAAAAGCGACTTCATTATTCGCCTAAAAGTGATTAAACTCACAAGTTAAATGATTCAGCCGTCAGAAATCAGCGTTGCAAACGCAAACGGAGACACGATTGTGGATGTTCTATCCAATTACTTTGAGTTCGCGAATAATCGCGACAAGATCCACGCCAAATACAAGGTGAATCATCGTGAGTGCATTATTCTTAGAATGATCACCAGTGCATATTACGAGGGTCGTAAGCTGACCGTATCCGATGTGATTCAAATGAAATCAATTGCATCGCCGGCAACTTCTCACGCTGCGATTAAAACTCTGATCGAAAAGAAGCTGCTTGAGAATAAGACTTGCGCCAAGGATGGTCGCGTCCGTAAATTAATCCCCACGGATAAAGCAATGAAGTTGTATAAAGAGCTAGGAATGCTCTTGGTCAAAGCAAAGTAATCTTAGACCGTTACCGGCGGATTAGTCTTCTTGTAATATGCCGCAGTTCTATGAAATATCCAAAGAAGTAAGAGTGCGGCAATGGCCAAACTGATACTGTTAGCAATCCAAAAACCATTCACCCCCTGAAAAACCTCAGGCGCATTACCAAAAACGTTAAAGCCCAAAATGTAACCGCCACCCAAGCCGATACACCAGAGCGATCCTGCATAAACAAGCATGGGTAAAAAGGAGATACGGTAGGCGCGCAGAATGAATGCTGCGACCACTTGAATCGAGTCAACGAGTTGATAGAAACAGATAAAGAGAAATAAGGGCGCTGCTAATAACTTCACATCAGGTGTTGGGTCATACAGATCCAGCAACTCAAATCTAAATACCCAAACAAACAATCCAATCACAATACATAGGCTGCTCGTAAATACCACGGAAGACCAACCAATCTCCTCAGCACGATGTTGCTTACCAGCACCAATCGATTGTGCAACCAAAGTCATGGTTGCAATCGATAAAGATAGCGGTACCATGTAAATCACGGTACCTAAATTAGCAACGATTTGATGACCAGCAAGTGTGGTGGTACCAAAGCGTGCGATGAATAAAGACATAAAGGTAAACGAGGTTACTTCGATGAAGTAGCTCAACCCAATGGGTGCGCCTAGACGTAAGAGCGTCCAGATTCTGGACCAGTTGGGCAAACTAAAGCGAGAGAAGATCTGAAAGGGTGTATAAAAACGGCCAGCTAAGACGATCACCAAGGTAGCAATAAACCAAAGCCAGTTGATGATCACGGTTGCAACTGCGCAGCCCGGTCCGCCCATCGCATCAATACCAAAACCCCCATAGATAAACAAGGCATTGAGCGGAAACTTCAGGGCTAAACCAATTAATTGAACAATGGTGATGATGCCCGGTCGCGACACTGCATTATGAAAGGACATCAACACCCGCATACCCATGCTCGCTGGTAAACCCAGCGCCAGAATTTGCAAATAAAGACGCGCCTTATTTTCTAGATCAGTTTCAACCTGCGAGATGCTCAACAGTAAATCCGCATTGAGAAGAATCAGCGCCCCTACGACCGTCAGACCCACCGCCAACCAACCTGCCTGACGAACCTCCTCACCAATCTCATCATGGCGTTTGGCGCCAAATAACTGACCGGCGATAGGGGTGAGTGCGGCAATTACTCCGGTAAGGCCAACGTAGATACTGATGTAAATTGCAGAGGACATGGCCAGTGCCGCCAGATCCTCGGACGAATAACGTGCGGTCATCGCTGTATCTAATACGCCAAACGCAATCACCGCGAGTTGACCCACAAGAAGTGGGCCCGCTAATTTGATTAGTTCTGGAACATCTTCTCGCAAGCGCGAGAACCGAAAGAAGCTCATCCGCAGTCTTACTCAGGCATTACTTCATATAAACGCAAACGCTCATCACGGTCAGCAGCGCGGCGGTCTTCCCAAAGAAGCTTTAA
>JACCDM010480333.1_pt1 | contig 10508 bp, 6 predicted proteins | sample 7445851 | NCBI WGS metagenome assembly JACCDM01 (sample SAMN15323438, study PRJNA562643) | freshwater metagenome | isolation source: river surface water | place: USA:Blue River Watershed | collected 2017-08-16
ATGGCACTTTGTTATGCCCATCGAGTTCCGAAGACGACGATTGGAAATTGCACATGGAATTCACCCGCGACTTAGGGAAAACCTGGTCCAGAACGGGACCATTGAACGATGGCGTGACCACCTCAGCTATTCAACCAAGTATTTTATTCCTTCCGGATGGACGATTACAATTAGTTTGCCGCTCTGAAAATGGTTTCATTTTACAGGCTTTTTCTGGCGATCAAGGTCATACTTGGACAGCGCTAGAACCCTCCACTTTAGTGAATCCTAATTCCGGAATCGACGCGGTTACCTTGAAAGATGGCCGCCACGTCATCGTCTACAATCCCACAAAAAGAGGCCGCTCTCCCATCAACGTGGCCATTTCTAGTGATGGAAAGACTTGGAAAGATATTGTAACCTTAGAGAATGAACCCGGGGAAGAATTCTCCTATCCGGCGGTTATTCAAACAAGTGATGGGAAAGTACACATCAGCTATACTTGGAAACGTAAGAAAATAAAACACGTCATTTTTTCGCTCTAATGACTGTACTTGACCTCTTGTTGATTCTCTTTTACCTGCTGGCCATGGTGGGTATAGGAGTCTATTTTTCACGAAAGAATAAGAGTTCGGAACAATTTACGACTGCCTCCGGATCGATTCCAGGATGGGCTTTAGGCTTAAGTTTTTATGCCACTTTTCTAAGTGCGATTACTTTTTTAGGGGATCCGGGGAAGTCCTTTGGGGCGAATTGGAACCCCTTTGTTTTTAGTCTATCGATTCCGCTCGCGGCCATCGTCGCCACGAAATGGTTTGTTCCCTTTTACCGAGAAAGTGGTGAAATTAGTGCGTATACCCATTTAGAGAAGCGGTTTGGGAATTGGGCTAGGACCTATGCAATGGTGTGTTTTATCATGACGCAGCTGGCGAGAATGGGAACCATTTTTTATGGCATCGCCCTGACTCTAAACGCGCTGACTGGGATCGATATGCGCCTAATTATTCTGGTGGCGGGGCTTTGCATTATTCTGTATACGGTGTTAGGTGGGATGAAAGCGGTGATTTGGACAGAGGTAATTCAGGCTGTTTTAAAGACGATGGGAGCTGTGATGATTTTGTATTTGATTACGTTGCAAACACCCCTTAGCAGGATCATTGAAAGGGGGATGAAGGAGGATAAATTCAGCCTAGGGACCTTTGATTTCGATTTTCAGACGAGTTCTTTTTGGGTGATTTTAGCGTATGGATTTTTTATCAACCTGACGAATTTTGGGATAGACCAAAACTATATTCAGCGTTACCACACCGCGCAGAATCCAAACGATGCGGCGAAAAGCATTTGGCTTTGCGTGCTGTATTATGTGCCTGTTTCGTTTCTGTTTTTCTTTATTGGGACTGCGCTGTATAGTTTTTATGCAGAGAATCCGGCGCTGATTTGGGAACTGAAACAACAGGTTTCTATGGAGAAAAACATTCCGCTGGATTCCTTGCAAGCGAGTGATTATGGCGATCGGGTATTGCCGTATTTTATGAAGACCCAAATTCCCGCCGGGTTCCTCGGCTTGCTTATCGCCGCCCTTTTATCTGCGGGAATGAGCACGATGAGTAGCGGGATGAATAGTTCCGCAACCGTGTTTTTGAAAGACATCTATTTACGATACATCGATCCGGCAGCGGGCGCAAAAATACAGTTTCGAGTTTTGTTAATCGCCACAACCTGTATGGGCGGATTGGGCATCGTTTTTGGGATAAGTATGATCGGGGTAAAAAGCCTTTTAGATGTGTGGTGGAAGCTATCTGGGATTTTTGCGGGAGGTATGTTAGGGATCTTTTTGCTGGGTTTTTTGGCGAAAAATGTACGCAATTTCGAGGCTAAAATCGCTGCAGTTGTGGGGCTAATCTTGATTGCCTTAATGTCCTTCAAAGAGGCCTTGCCTTCCTTTTTGCAAATTCCCTTAGATAGTAAAATGACCGTGGCAGTGGGCACAGTAAGTATTGTAAGCATAGGCGTCCTCGTTCAAAAAATGCGCAAAAAATGAAAACGTAAACTCCATATATTCTCCTAAAATTTTTGAATGGCGCTGACAACTAGTAAATTGAGCTAAAATCTAAACCTATGAAAAAAGTACTTTTACTATCGCTGCTACTCGTGAGCACGCTGACTTACAGCCAAACTTACACCCCTTCTCCGGCTAATCTAGCGGCAAGAACGGAATTCCAAAACAATAAATACGGTCTTTTCATCCACTGGGGCATCTCTTCAATGCTGGCAGATGGCGAATGGGTAATGAATAACCGAAAGATTCAAAAGAAGGATTACCAACGCCTGCTAAAGGGCTTTTATCCGTCTGAATTCAACGCCGCCGAATGGGTTTCAATGGCTAAGAATTCCGGCATGAAATACATCATTTTCATCACACGCCACCATGATGGTTTCTCGAATTGGGACACACAGCAATCGGATTGGAAGATAACGAATACGCCTTTTAAGCGCGACGTGCTGAAGGAATTAGCGGCAGAATGCAAGAAGCAGGGGGTTAAACTAGGTTTATACTATTCGACTTTAGACTGGTACCGCGATGATTATCCACGGGAAACCGGGCGCACGGGACAAAACTCCGGAAGAACAGGGAAGAGTGATTACGCGTCTTATTTGAAATTTATGAAGGCGCAGTTAACCGAGTTATTAACGAACTATGGGGAGATTTCGAATATCTGGTTTGATGGGCATTGGGACCAAACGAATCCAGAGGGAAATAAGGATCGCAGTTCGCGGATCGATTGGAAGTACGAGGAGATTTATGGCCTGATTCACTCCATCCAGCCGGCGTGTATGATTGGGAATAACCACCATTTGGATCCGATTCCGGGGGAGGATTTCCAAATGTTTGAGCGGGATTTGCCAGGTGAAAATCTGCATGGCTTGAGCTTCCAAAAGGCCTCAGCTTTGCCTTTGGAAACTTGCGAAACCATCAACGGAGCTTGGGGATACAACATGAACGACCACCAATACAAAACGCCTGAAAAAATTCACCAACTACTGGTGGGCGCGGCGGGCCGCAATGCGAACTTATTATTAAATGTGGGGCCCATGCCTACGGGAAAAATTCAGCCGGAGTTCACAGATAGTTTAGCCGTTGTAGGCAAATGGCTAGAGGCGAACGGCCGTTCGGTTTATGGAACACGCGGAGGCCCTTTGAAACCTCAAACCTGGGGAGTAACGACAGAAAATCCGACGAGCGTCTTCGTGCATTTATTCACTAAACCAAGCGAAGAAAGCCTGTTCATTCCGGGCAAATACAAGAAGGCTTCTATTTTAAATGGCGCCGAATTAAAGGCCAAAATCGAGAAGGAAGGAATACGGATTATGGTGGCGGATGTTCCGGTAGGAACACAGGTAATTGAACTTAACAAATAGAAAGAAGGGCCGCTCTAAAAAGAAGCGGCCCCACCTTTTTTATCTCAATGCTCCGTAGATAATATTCTCTACTTTTTCTTGGTAATCTCCGTGGGAGTTAGGCGTGTGCTGGGTCATAATCAAGACAATCATTTTCTCCTTCGGATCTGCCCAATAGGTGGTTCCGTAGTAACCGCCCCAAGCGAATGATCCTTTGTTGCGCATTCTGCGGTTAGCGGTTTTTTCGCCGGTGATTTGGAAACCTAAACCGTAATCGTCGTTACCCATGTTAAAGTTCGGACTCACCATCAATTCTGCGGTGCGACGGCCAATGATTTGTTTGCCATTGTATTTTCCTCCATTCAATATGCATTGCAAGAAGATGGCATAGTCAAAGGCGGTAGAGGAAAGTCCTGCGCCACCCGAGAAGAATTTCTTCTTAAACAAAGGGTAGTTCGGGTTAATGCCGCGGTAGGTAGGCGACCAAGTGATAATTTCATTCTTTTCATTTTCCGTATATACCGTAGGCAAACGGGATCCTTTATCCGCAGGCACATTGAAGTAGGTATCCTTCATGCCTAATGGGATGAAAATGTGGTTAGTTAAATAGGCTTCCAAAGTCTCTCCGCTAATCACCTCAATCAAACAACCTAACACATCCGTGTTCAATCCATAAGTGAATTTTTCACCTGGATTGTGAATCAAAGGCAAGGTGCCTAATTTCGTGATAGCCTGCAATAATGTGGTTTCATTATCGCCTAGGCCAGAGGGAACACCGGCTTTTGCATAAATCGCCTTCATTTTTTCGGATCCGATTCCCGCATAGTCTATGCCGGAAGAGTGCGTTAATAAATCGCGGAAAGTAATCTCGCGCTTCGCTGGCTCTGAAGTGTAGCTCGTGTCAGCGGCATTGAAATCCTTCAAGACGCGGGGTGATTTGAAGGATGGAAGGAAGTCTGAGATCGGTTGATCTAAGCGCAATTTACCTTGTTCGAAAAGCTGCAAGATGCCTAAGCTGGTTAAGGCTTTTGTCTGGGACATGATACGGAAGATTGCGTCAGCCGGCATCGGTTTTTTACTTGCCAAATCCGCGTAGCCATGGCCCTTGTAATGCACCAATTGGTTGTTTTTCACGATCAAAGTAACCGCACCTACGAGGTGGTTTTTCTCCACGTAGGATTTTAGTAGCGCATCTACCGCTTCCAGTTTTTTGGCATCAAAATCTGCCGTGGGTTGCACCACCGGCGATAACACTTGCGCCGCTAGAGAAAGCGGAAGCAAGAAGAGGATAAAAAGTTTTTTCATTCGTCTGTTTTAATTTTCGAGTTAAAAGGAAGGTTTAGTTGATAGGCAAAGGATTGGTCTTTGTCGTTTTCTAACACGTCAAGGCCGTAGGTAATTTTATCCATCGGTGTAGCATCAAAGGTGCCGAATAAACGATCCCAAAACGCGAAGATATTTCCATAGTTTGAATCCGTCTGTGGGCGCTCAAAGTGGTGGTGCACCTTGTGCATATTAGGCGAAATGATCACGTATGAAAGAGCCTTGTCTAGCCAAAGTGGCAAACGGATATTCGCGTGATTAAACTGAGAAAGAACGACGCTGAGGCTTTGGTACAAAAACACAATCCACATAGGTGCGCCACACACTAAAATCGCCAAAATCGCAAAGACCGCGCGAATCACACTCTCGCCCGGATGGTGGCGGTTCGCCGTAGTCGTATCCACCTGCGTATCCGCGTGATGCACCATGTGGAACTTCCAAAGCACCTTGATTTTATGTTCGATCAGGTGAACTAAATAGGCCCCCACTAAATCCATCAGCAATAAACCCACGATTAAATAGGCCCAGCTGGGCATTGCAAACCAGTGCAAAATGCCAAAATTCGCCTCCACCGTCCAATCGCTAGCCGCTACTAATAGGCGGGCAAATGGAAAATTAATCGCAATCGTCGTAAAGGTCAAAAAGAGGTTCAACTTTGCGTGCGCCCATTTATTTCCCTTGAAATTCACTAAAGGTATTCCGGTCTCAATCAACCAAAATAACATAATTCCCGCTGCTAAAATCAAGCCGCGGTGTGCGCTAGGGATGGTAGCAAAATAGGATTCAATCATCATTTTTTCTCGTTACGTAAAACATAGACAAAATTCTTCACGGTAGGCCTTTTGTCATAAAAGTCCAAAATATAGTAGTAAGTTCCATCTGGAACTTGACCTGTTTTCTCAAACAAAGAAGTGCCCTTGGATGTTTCGCCGGCCCAATTGTTTTGGTAATTATCCGTCTCATACACTAAATTCCCAATCCGATCAAAGATCGAAATGTGATTCGGAATAGGCTTTGTTAATAGCCCCTCAAAGATCAAGGCATCATTTTTCCCGTCTCCATTAGGCGAAATCCCTTGCGGTTCAAAGAACGGACAAGGATCTGGGTCTAAGCGGTTTTCGATCCCATCACCATCGCAATCCGGTTTGTACTTCAATGGGTTTTCCTCGTCCTCGTCATAAATCCCATCACCATCCGTGTCCAAAGTCCCTGCAGATAAAACCGTCACTGTCAAGGATGTCGTGCTGTTACAACCCGTATTGTTTGTTCCTTTAATCGAATAGGTCGTCGTCTTGATCGGATTCGCAATGACGACCGCTTTGTCTACCGCCGAAAGTCCATAACGCGGCGACCAAGCATAACGATCTGCGCCAGAAGCGGTAATGGTGATACTAGACCAGCGAACCACTTCCGCCGGATTTGGCACAAATGTAATGACAGGAATAGGGTTAATGACGACCACCGTTCCGGAGCTATAGGCCGTTCCACAGACCGGCTGGGTAATCACCGCGCGGAAGTATTTCGTATTAGGCAAGTTTGTGGCCGTATAGCTAGAATCCGTATTTGCAATATCCGCAACCCCTACTAAGAAATCTGGTGTATCCGCGGATTGCCATTTAGCGATTGTACCTATGTGTCCACTGAGTTTCATTAATTGGCTATTCTTATCCCCACAGAAAGTGCCGGTGCCTGTTAATTTCCCACCCGCAATTTCCTCCGTTCGAATGACGACAGCATTCGTAAATTCTAAACTGTCCACGGTGGATCGTGCCCCCCGGCGATAGTAATACACTATTTTCGAAAGGGGTGGCGTATAGGTTTTTGCGGTAGCTCCCGGAATCTGGGTAAAATTGATATTATCCGTACTCACTTGCCAAACATAGGTAATAGGCCTAGGAACGCCATAGGCGTCTATTTTAGAGGTGAGAGGTACGGGTTTTGCAGGATAACAGAGTGCCTGATCCGAGGCAATTTCGCCAGGCCAAAGATAAGGCAATATCGTCACCGTGTCCTTTTGGACGGCATTCGATCCATTAATTGTGAAACTAATAATCGCCGTTCCTGCGGTAAGTCCCCCTGTTAAAATAGCCGTGTAGGTTCCGTTGTTATTGTTCACCACCGCAGAAACCGTTCCTAAGGTAGAGGAGATCGTAACCAAGCCTCCATTCCCCGTTAAATTATTGCCTTTGAAATCTTTTAATTGGACAAAAATCGTGGAATAATCCTTATTGTTTGCCTTGATGATTTTAGGGCTTGCATTAATCGTCGAATTAGTGGTATCGGCCACATTAGGAACAGAGCCACAAAGGTCTATGGTAGGAGTTTGGTCGCAATTAAAGATAGGTTCTTTGGCATCAAAAGATGTGCCATCCCCCATGGATCCATTAATGCGGTGACCCACATAGCAAAACTTAGAGCTTCCCTCTTTTACGTACAAAAGGGTATGCCCTCCCATTTCCGCAAAGAGCGCTTTGTCCACACCTTGGTTAAATCCTCCTGCCAAGCCCGGATCGTAGGACGCATTCTCAATAGGTCGGCCAAGCATGTTACGTGCATTATAGCCCCAAGAATATAAATCTCCTGCTTTCGTGATAGCTGAAGCGGCCGGCACGGAATTACTGTGTTCTTGTACCGTTACAAAAATGACGTTTGTGAGGAAATCATTAGGGGCTGCTGATTTTTGGGCCTGAACCCAAGTTAAGTGAACTAAATCCCGCGTAAATGCACCGCATTGGTAATTTTTATTGTCCCCCATAGCATACAGGTTACCTGAATTACTCAGAACATAATAGGTGTTGTATGAGCTACCACCCATAACTCCACCAGTTACCCCTATCATGCGAATTCCCTTGTTTTTAACGTCGTCAGGTAAAGTCATCTCCGTTGCATAGGACCTGTAAGCCACCCCTGAACCATCCCCTAAAAATGTAGTACGTCCCCAGGTATATAATTTACCATCGTTCGTTTCCGCTACCAATGCATTCAAGTTCGTATTTCCCACATGCCCTCTAACTGATTTTACCCCCGTTAAATAGGTATTTGCATCTATTTTAACTCGCTGCCAAACATTCGATCCCGCCGTTCCTTGTATGGCCCCATTCCCATCTAATGCCCCTGATATATACCCTAAAACATAGACATCTCCTGACTTACTTAATAGAATCAAGGTTCTATACATCGCAAAAAGCATTTTAACATCCGAGGGCTCTAGCCCTACAGGTAAACCAATAGGAGAAGATCCTACAGGCGGGGTAATTTGAGCAACTCCAGGGGAGGTGGTCAATGTGGGGCTAAAAAGAGAGCCCACAGCACCCCAAGCAAAAAGACCTGTCGATGTTAGTACGACCGCTTGATCTATTGAGTTGCCTGTATAAGAGCCGCCTATCCCTGCTTTGTAGATGGTTCCTGATATTCCACCATAATTCGTTGAGTTGATTTCCAAAGGAGTTAATTGCCCTGTCAATCCAGAAGGAGCCATGTTCGCCCCCCAAATCGAATATTCCCCTGAACTTTTAATCGCTACAGAGGCATGGTATCCACTGATTAGCTTGTCATAAGGGTCGTTTACGTTACATTGGGCTGCTGCTGTGAACATCCCACAAAAAAATAGGATCATCCAGCCCCATACCCTAAAGTAAAAGTGTGTACTAGATGATCCCATTTATAAATATCAAATTTTTTAGAGCCTAAATATAGCCTTAAAATATTGAAATTTATTATTTGATGATTCTAATTTCAATTCGGCGATTCAGTGCCATTCCTGCTTTGGTTTTATTCGACGCCACAGGCTTATCTTCTCCATACGCATTTACTTTCAAGCGGGAAGCCGCGATTCCGCTTTTCACGAGGAATTTCGCAGCGCCTTGTGCTCTAAAGCGTGAGGCCTTCAAGTTGTTTTTCGACGTTCCATAGGCATCCGAATGGCCATCAATGCGCACATTGATTTCTGGACGAGCCGTTAATGCAGAAGCTACGACTTTCAACTTAGCCTGCGATTCTGCCGTTAATTCCCATTGGTTATTCATGTAGAGAATGGTCGTTTCTGCCATGGCTTCTTGATCCGCTTTTAACTGCGCAGCTGCTTTAGCTTCAGCGTCCGCCTTTGCGATCGAATCTGCTTTTGCTTTTGCTTCAGCCTCCGCTTTCGCAATAGCCTCCGCCTTTTCTTTAGCCTCGGCAATAGCCTTCTTCTCCGCTGTCTCTCGTGCAATACGTTCTTGGATGGCTGCATCAGCCGCAGCTTTCGCTGCTGCTTCTTCTGCCGCTTTTGCTGCTGCTAAAGCTGCTGCCTCTTCCGCTTTCTTCTTCGCTGATTTCCAGCCGAAGTGGTACACGACACCGAAAGAAGTACTATTATTAGACCCTCTCACGGACGCGACCTTCACTCCTGCTTCCGTAGACTGTGCCATGGGAATAGCTAAGTTTGATTGGAAGAGGAAGGAGAAATCTTTCGCGATTTTTATATCAATTCCCAAGCCGCCTAAAGCACTTAATTCGTAGGCGTTTCCTGGGAAACCGTAATCGCGGCGCGCGAAGGATTCCGCACCGATTTGGAAGAAGGGATTAAGAATGGACGTTTTTTTGCGCGGCATAATGAAATAACGCATGTTCACTCCGGCAGAAATAAATTTTCCATTCCAGCTTCCTGGACTAAAGAAATCCCCTTTAAATCCAGCTAAAGAAGTATAAACCACGTCCATGTTCGCGGATTTACGCTTCGAGAATTGTAGGCCTAGGTTCGTGTAAGCATTGAACTCATCTTTCCCCGTTAGGCGGTTATTCGTCCACAAATCCGTAGGACCTCCTATGATGACAAAGGTTTTGTCATTTTCTTGCGCAGCGAGTGTGCCGCTTAGCAACAATAGAAACAGTATAATTTTCTTCATAATGGATTATTTACAGTGCTGCGCTATCGCCGCTGCAGCATCTGGATAGCCTTTTGCTTGTGATCTGTTAAAACTGGCACAGGCATCTGCTTTCTTACCTGTTGAAAGCTGAGACATACCTGCAAAGTACGCTGATTTTCCGGTATTATTTCCGGGGTGTTGTTCGGATTTGGCAAAATAGAACAAACTTTCTGCGAATTTACGACCCGCGTAATAACAGATTCCCACATTTTCTAAGTGAGAAAAATTACCAGGATCCAGTTGTGAAAGTTCCTGGTAGATGGCTGCCGCTTGCACGTATTTTCCTTTCACGAATAGGGCATTCCCTTTTGTCATTAAACCTTGCAAGTCTCGGTTGCCTCCGCGCAACAAGTTTTTCGTTGGATTTAATAAGGCCGTATCTGCCGGGAACTTTTTCAAAGTCATTTCTAATTGCGCGAGCAAATTTTTATCAGCGCCTTGTTTTACTTCAAACATGCCTAATAAGTATTGATTCCAAACCAAAGCGTTATCGTTATGTACGTCCAAAGAAACCTGCAAAGCACGCTTAATTTCATTTGTGTCTTTGCGTTTCGCGGAAGTGAAAATGATGTTCTTGTAATAACTCGATGCGCGTGGCCAAGCATCAAAGGCACGTTTCGCGTAAAAATGAGCGGAATCCATTTTATTCAAAGACGCATAAATGGAGGTGCGCAAAAAGTCGTTATAATGCAAGAATGGATTATCCTTCTCGCTCTCTTTTAATACCCGAAGCGCATCTACCCACCGTTTGTCTCGGATATAATAACGGGATAACATCGCTTTCATGGGCAAGGTGGACGAAGAAAGATTCGGAATATCAGGCAACTTTTCCACCTCGATGGTCGCCATTTTAGGGTCAGCGTTTACTTCGCCCATCACGAATTTTTGGATCTTCAAGGA
>JACCDM010355057.1_pt1 | contig 10500 bp, 8 predicted proteins | sample 7445851 | NCBI WGS metagenome assembly JACCDM01 (sample SAMN15323438, study PRJNA562643) | freshwater metagenome | isolation source: river surface water | place: USA:Blue River Watershed | collected 2017-08-16
CCAGGCTGGACGCAGACGCAGTGTGCATCTTCACTTGCCGACCACCTCGAAGTTTTCAGACTGTGCTTTGGCTAGCAAATCGAGTTGGGTTTTGTTGAAGCGCTGGTAGTTTTGCTGCCATTCAGATGGTTGGCTGACCGCCACCACTTGCACTGCAGTCACTTTGTACTCGGGGCAGTTGGTCGCCCAATCAGACGCGTCTGTGGTGATCACATTCGCACCGGACTCGGGGAAGTGGAAGGTGGTGTAGACCACACCGGCTTGCATGGCCTCGGTCACGCGGGCACGCAACACGGTGCGACCAGAGCGGCTTTCAATGCCTACCCAGTCATGGTCTTTGATGCCGCGTTCTTCAGCATCATGCGGGTGAATGTCCAAGCGGTCTTCGTCATGCCACTGGTTATTGTCGGTGCGACGTGTTTGCGCGCCCACGTTGTATTGCGACAAGATGCGACCCGTGGTCAGCAGCAGCGGGAATTTGCGCGTGACTTTCTCAGGCGTGGCCACGTATTGCGTGGGGAAGAACTTGCCCTTGCCGCGCATAAAACCTTGCGTGTGCATGATGTCAACACCGGCGTCAGCGGTGTCTGCATTGCAAGGCCATTGCAAGCTGGTGTGCTGGTCGATCTTCTCGTAACTCACGCCCGCAAAGCTCGGTGTCAAAGCCGCAATTTCTTTCATGATCTCTTGCGGATGAGCATAGTGCATGTCATAGCCTAGCGCCTTCGCCAGTTTGACTGTGACTTCCCAATCGGCCAAACCAGCCATGGGTGGCATGGCTTGACGCACGCGTGAAATGCGGCGCTCGGCGTTGGTGAAGGTGCCATCTTTTTCCAAGAAGGAGGAGCCTGGCAAAAACACATGCGCGTATTTGGCGGTTTCGTTCAAGAAAATATCTTGCACCACGATGCATTCCATGGCGGACAAAGCAGCGGCCACGTGTTGCGTGTCCGGGTCGGATTGCACAATGTCTTCGCCTTGGCAATACAGCCCAAGGGAAGAGCCGTCCATGGCTGCGTCAAACATATTGGGAATACGCAAGCCGGGTTCAGGGTTGAGTGTGACGCCCCAAGCGCCCTCAAACAAAGTGCGTGTGGTGGTGTCAGAGATGTGGCGGTAGCCGGGCAACTCGTGCGGGAAACTGCCCATGTCGCAAGCGCCTTGCACATTGTTTTGACCACGCAAGGGATTCACGCCCACACCTTCGCGTCCGACCATGCCGCAAGCCATGGACAAATTGGCAATGCCCATGACCATGGTGGAGCCTTGTGAATGCTCGGTCACACCCAGGCCGTAGTAGATGGCAGAGTTAGGACCTGCGGCATACATGCGGGCAGCGGCGCGCACTTCAGCGGCGGGAACGCCGGTGACGCTCTCGAAGGCTTCGGGCGAGTTTTCAGGCTTGGAAACAAACTCGCACCATTCGTTAAAGCTCTTGTCGTCGCAGCGCTTGGCCACATAGTCTTTGGCGACCAAACCTTCGGTGACCACCACGTGTGCCAGTGAATTAATGAGCGCGACATTGGTGCCGGGGCGCAAAGCCAAATGGTGTTGTGCCTTGACGTGAGGGCTTTTGACCAGATCAATCTTGCGCGGGTCAGCGACGATGAGTTTCGCGCCTTCGCGCAAACGGCGTTTCATGCGCGACGCAAACACCGGATGTGCGTCGGTAGGGTTGGCGCCGATGACCAGCAACACATCGGCGTGTTCCACCGATTTGAAGGTTTGTGTTCCGGCCGAAGTGCCAAAGGTTTGTCCCAAACCATAACCGGTGGGTGAGTGGCAAACGCGTGCGCAAGTGTCGACGTTGTTGGTGCCGAAAGCAGCACGCACCAGTTTTTGCACCAGATAGGTTTCTTCGTTGGTGCAACGCGAAGAGGTGATACCTCCGACCGCGTCTTTGCCGTGTTTGGCTTGAATGCGTTTGAACTCAGAGGCTGCATGGTTGATGGCCTCGTCCCAACTCACTTCTTGCCATGGGTCGGTGATCTTGGCGCGAATCATGGGCTTGGTGATGCGGTCTTGGTGCGTGGCATAGCCCCAAGCAAAACGGCCTTTCACGCATGAATGGCCTTCGTTGGCTTTGCCGTCTTTCCAAGGCACCATGCGCACCACGGTGTTACCTTTCATCTCGGCTTTGAAGCCGCAGCCCACGCCGCAATACGCGCAGGTGGTGATCAGGCTGTGCTCGGGTTGGCCGAGCTCAATGATGGATTTTTCTTGCAAAGTGGCGGTGGGGCAAGCCTCGACGCAGGCACCGCAGGACACGCATTCGCTGTCCATGAATGGCTGGTCTTGCCCGGGTGACACGCGGCTCTCAAAGCCCCGGCCGGAAATGGTCAATGCAAACGTGCCTTGGGTTTCTTCGCAGGCGCGCACGCAGCGGTTACACACAATGCATTTGCTCGGGTCGTAGGTGAAGTACGGGTTGGACTCGTCCTTTTGCATATCGCAATGGTGGTCGCCTGCTTGCGCACCCACGCCATAGCGCACATTGCGCAAGCCCGTCACGCCCGCCATGTCTTGCAATTCGCAATTGCCGTTGGCGCTGCAGGTGAGGCAATCCAGCGGGTGGTCGGAGATGTACAACTCCATCACGCCTTTGCGCAGGTCTTGCAACTTCGGGGTTTGTGTGCGCACCACCATGCCGTTTTCTGCAGGTGTGGTGCAAGAAGCCGGGTAACCTTTGCGTCCGTCAATCTCTACCAAACACAAGCGGCAAGAACCGAAAGGTTCCAGGCTGTCGGTCGCGCATAGCTTGGGCACTTGTATGCCCGCATCTACCGCTGCACGCATAAGCGAAGTGCCTTTGGGTACGCTGACCTCGTAACCGTCGATATGCAAACTGACAGTTTCTTCAGAGGTGCGCGCCGGTGTGCCATGGTCGCGTTCTTGTTTCAGATACATCAACATGCTGGTTCCTTAAGAGACAGTGGATTCGGTTTTTTCCAAACCGAAATCTGCGGGGTAATGGTTAAGTGCGGACAACACCGGGTAAGGTGTCATGCCGCCCATGGCGCACAGGCTGCCGTGCAACATGGTGTCGCACAAATCGCGCAACAAATGCACTTGTTGTTCTTTGTTAGATGAAGTGGCAATGCGGTCTATGGTTTCCACGCCGCGCGTGGACCCGATGCGGCACGGCGTGCATTTGCCGCAGCTCTCAAGCGCACAAAATTCCATAGCGTAACGAGCGAGTTTGGCCATGTTGGCGGTGTCGTCGTGCACCACGATGCCGCCATGACCGACGACCAACCCCAGCGCTGCATACGCTTCATAGTCCAGGGGCACATCCCATTGCGACTCAGGCACATACGCACCCAGCGGTCCGCCGACTTGCACTGCTTTGATGGGTCTGCCACTGCGACTGCCACCGCCAAAGTCAAACAGCAACTCGCGCAATGTGAGGCCGAATGCGCGCTCAACCAAGCCACCATGTTGGATGTTGCCGGTGATTTGAAACGGCAGCGTGCCGGTGGAACGGCCCATGCCGAAGTCTTTGTAAAACGCCGCACCTTTGGCCATGATGATGGGAACACTGGCCATCGTGATCACGTTGTTGATGACCGTGGGTTGACCAAACAAACCCTCAATGGCAGGCAAGGGCGGCTTGGCACGCACGATGCCGCGTTTGCCTTCAATGCTTTCGAGCATGGCGGTTTCTTCACCACACACATAGGAGCCAGCAGCTTTGCGCACATGCAGATGAAATGCTTTGCCGCTGCCCAATACGTTGTCGCCCAGATAACCCGCGGCTTGCGCCAGACTGATGGCGGTGTTCATGGTGGCAATGGCATGCGGGTATTCGGAACGGATGTAGATGTAACCCTCTGTGGCACCGACCGCCACACCGGCGATAGCCATGCCTTCAATCAGCATGTAGGGGTCGCCCTCCATGGTCATGCGGTCGGAGAAGGTGCCGGAGTCGCCTTCGTCGGCGTTACAAACCACGTATTTTTGCGCGGCTGTGGTGGCACGCACGGTGCGCCATTTGATGCCTGCTGGAAACGCTGCACCGCCGCGTCCGCGCAAGCCCGAATCCAACACGGTTTGCACCACTTCTGCGCCGTCGATTGAAACGGCTTTGTGCAAACCGGCCCAACCGCCGTGCGCGGCGTAATCATCCAAAGACAAAGGACGCGTGATACCCATGCGGGCAAAGGTCAGGCGTTGTTGTTTGGCGAGATAGGCAATCTCATCGGTCAGGCCGAGAGACAAAGCATGCGAGCCGCCATTCAAAAAACCGGCTTCGAACAAAGAAGGCACATCTTCAAAAGTCACCGGCCCGTAAGCCATGCGGCCTTTGGCAGTGACGACTTCAACCAAGGGCTCAAGCCAAAACAGGCCGCGCGAACTGTTGCGTTGCACATCGATAGCGACACCGCGAGCGGTGGATTCTTTGTGCAAAGCGTCAACCACTTCATCCGCACCGGCAGCAAGCGCTGCGCTGTCGCAAGGAACATATACCGTGGTCATGAGGCGCTCCCAATGTCGGCTACCAAACGTGCCATGCGTGTCTGGTTCATGCGTGCATACAGTTTGTCGTCAATTTGCACCGCAGGTGATGAAGCGCATAAGCCGAGGCAATACGCCGGTTCCAAAGAGAAGCGGCCATCGGCGCTGGTTTCATGCAATTTGCAACCCAGCAAGGCTTCGGTTTGCGCAAGCAGTTCTTCGCTGCCGCAGGACTGACAAGCCTCTGCGCGACACACTTGCACCACGTGTTTACCGGGCGCTTTGCTGCGGAAGAAATGGTAGTAAGTGATGACGCCATGCACCTCTGCACGTGAGAGGTTCATGGCTTCGGCCACCATGGGAACGGCGCTGGCTGGAATAAACCCCAAAGCCTCCTGCACTGCGTGCAACAAGGGCATCAGCCCGCCTGGCATGTCTTTGAATTCAGGCAACAGGCGGCTGACGGTCAGCAGTTCAGGGACTTCAACAGGTTTATTCATGGTCTAGTTCAGTTAAAAAATTTGCTGACACTTAAAACGGTGCGGTAAATACCCCAGGCCAGAGGAATGCCGACCGCAGTCCAGGCAAATGCAACCCACAGAGGGTTGGTGGGCGCAGACGCTGCATGGCTGGTTCCGACTTCAGAGGCATGGGCTTTTTCGCTGGCCAGTTTTTTCTCGACAGCCAGTTCTTCCGGTGTCATGAAATGTTTGTCGTTGACCGGACGGATCATGAGGTTGGCAATCAAGCCGATGACCAACATGCCCACCAGGATAAACATGGTTTGGTTGTAAACCTGCTCGCGGGGAAGTCCCAGGCCAAGTTGGTAGTCGCGCATGTAATTCACAACGACCGGACCCAAGATGCCGGCAGTCGCCCACGCAGTCAACAAACGGCCATGGATAGCGCCCACCATTTGCGTGCCGAACAAGTCAGCCAGGTAAGCGGGCACCGTGGCAAAGCCGCCGCCGTACATGCTCAAGATGATGCAAAAAGCTGCAACAAACAGCAGTTTGTTTCCTGCCATGGCACTGGCTGGCACAGAAGCGTAGAGCGCACCACCCAACACAAAGAAGACGATGTAGGTGAGTTTGCGACCGAGTTTGTCAGACAAACTGGCCCACACAAAACGACCGCCGATGTTGAACAAACTCAACAAAGCTGTAAAGCCTGCAGCCACACCGGCAATCAAAGTCAGTTGCGCTTTGTCGAGGTCGCCGAACTTGGCATCCACACCGATCAAACTGCCGCCGAAGACTTCTTGCAACATGGGGCTGGCCATGCCGATCACGCCGATACCGGCGGATACATTCATACACAACACCACCCACACCATCCAGAACTGGGGAATGCCCCAGACCTTGCTCACATGCACATGGTGTTGCGTGATCATGGTGTTGCTGGCTTGATGCGGGGCAGGTGTCCATCCTGCCGGTTTCCAGCCAGTGGCTGGAATGCGATAACCGAGTGCACCAGCCATCATGAAGACAAAGTACACAACAGCCATGCAAATGAATGTTTGGTAGACACCTACATCGGTGTCTGTCGCGAAATACTTCATCAATTCAGCAGCCAATGGCGAGCCGATCATGGCACCGCCGCCGAAGCCCATGATGGCCATGCCGGTTGCCATGCCGCGACGGTCCGGGAACCATTTGATCAAGGTACTGACGGGAGAGATATAGCCCAGACCCAAACCGATGCCGCCAATGACACCCGAGCCGAGCAACATCAACCAGAATTGGTGCGTATAAACGCCCAAGGCTGAAATCAACATGCCGCCACACCAGCAAAACGCGCTGACCACGCCTGCTTTGCGCGGTCCGGCACGTTCAAGCCAACCGCCCCACAGTGCCGCAGAACTTCCGAGCAACACAAAAAACAAGGTGTACATCCAACCCAGTGTGGAGACTTTCCAATCACAAGTGGTGATGAACAACTCTTGGAAGAAACCGATATCGGGTCCGCACTTGATGGCCTCTTTGATGCCGAGTGCTTTGGACAATGGCAACCAAAAAACAGAGAAACCGTATGCCATGCCGATACACAAATGAATGGCTAACGCAGCCGGTGGAACCAGCCAGCGATTAAAACCATCTCCCGCGATGATGCGTTCTTTGGAAAGAAATCCTGAGGTTCCAGAATCTTCTGAGGTCGAGCTCATGGTGTCTCCATTTTTTGGGGTTGGGAAATTTTGTCAGCAAGCGACTTTAACGTATGCTTTCCCAGCACAATACAGTCTAGGGTAAGCACTGATACGTTGCAATATGAAGACCGGTGTCCGTTATGATGGTTTTGTGACACACAACTAATATGCTGTTCAAAGCCTATATACACCCATGCATAAAGTCTCGATCAAACCTCAATGGACCATCAGCGACGCTGCCGGTCAAAATTTAGCCCCCCGCTTGCTTGAATTGCTGGCCGAGGTGCAAGGCCATGGCAGTTTGTCGGGTTCTTGCAAAAAGACAGGCGCTTCTTACAGGCACGCGTGGAATCTGATTCGCCAAGGTGAAGCCCAATTGGGCATGTCTTTGTTGAACATGGAGCGAGGCAAAGGCTCGACATTGACACCTTTGGCGGAAAAATTGGTCTGGGCCGGACACCGCATCAACGCCAGATTGACCCCCATGCTCGAGACCTTGGCCTCTGAGCTTGAGGGAGAAATAGGTCGGCTTTTGTCCAGCAACAACGACACTTTGCGTGTGCACGCCAGTCACGGTTTTGCTGTCGAGAAAATGATTGAAAACCTGACTCTCTCGGGCATGCATGTCGAGCGCAAGTACGTGGGAAGCACCGAAGCTGTGGCGTCATTGCATGAAGGTGCGTGTGAAATCGCCGGTTTTCACATACCTCAAGGTGAGTTCGAGGAAATCGCGTTCAAGCACTATGCGCGTTGGCTGATCCCGCACCAAAGCCGCATCATCCATGTGGCGACCCGTCGTCAGGGTTTCATGGTCGCCAACGGCAACCCGCACAAAATTTATGAAGTGCAAGACCTGACCCGCAAAGGCTTGCGTTTTGTGAACCGCCAGCCCAGCAGCGGCACGCGTTTTTTGCTCGAATGTTTTTTGAAGAAAGCGCAAATTGATCCATCACAGATCGCCGGTTACGAGCAGGCTGAATTCACCCATGCGGCAGTTGCGGCTTATGTGGCCAGTGGCATGGCGGATGTCGGATTTGGCGTGGAAACACCGGCGCGGCGTTTCAAGTTGGAGTTTCTACCGTTGGCCACCGAGCGTTATTTTTTGCTTTGCAACCAATCGGATCTTGAGAAACCGCATTTGCAGGCGGTGCTGAAAATTTTGAACAGCGATGCGTTTCAGTTTGCAGTGAACCAATTGCCGGGCTACACCGCTGCGCATTGCGGACAGGTGTCAACAATTGCAGATGCGTTTCCCGATGTGGCGCTTGGGCGCAAATACTAGGGGAAATAAAAAAGCAGCCGAAGCTGCTTTAACAAAAAAGGCGGCCGAAGCCGCCTTTCGAGATTGAATCAACTCACAATCTATCAATAAATGAATGTGGGGTTGACAATCGCCTGAACAGTGCCAGTGGTGCGGTGTGGCGCCACGGTGATCATGCCTTCATAAACGCCATCTTTCAGCGCTTGCTGGGCAACGACGTTTTCAAGAATGAACACGCCAAACTCGGCCAACAAAATCTGGTGAACGTGGAAAACTTGTCCTTGGTTTTCAAAAGGAACAACCTCCAAGCCCCAAGTGTCAGAGCCGACCATGGCGACACCTAAGTTAGCCAAATAACGTGCACCTTGCACACCCAAACCAGGATGGGCAGCACCGTTGCGCTTGTCATCCACACCCAGCAGTTTGTGCCAGCCAGTGTAGAAAATCACGATGTCGCCTTTGTTGATTTTCATGTTGCCTTGGCGCTTCAAAGCAGCTTCGATTTCAGGCTGATTGAATGGTGTACCTTCAGGAATGATGTCTTTGCCCATCAAAGCTGTCATGTCCAACAACACGGCGCGGGTAGCAACGGCTGGAACGGTTTCAATACCGAATTTTTTCAAGCCTGAAATACCGGTGATGTCTTTGCCTGGGGTGCAGTTATAGAAAGTGTTGTCAATACCGATGTGACCCAGACCATCTAACTGAGTACCAATACCCACCCAGGTTTGCAAAATATCGTCGTGGTAGTTGGTTTTGGTAACACCAAGGCTTTGACCTTCATAGTCTTGACCGGGGCGAACAATAGTGACTGAGTAAGTGCGGGGTGGGAAAGCTGGTGTTTTGGCATTGGTTTCAATGCCCATGCGCATAGATTTGCCTTGCTTGATCAGCTTGGTAGCGGCCAACACATTGTCTTTGGTGATGTTGTTGATAGCACCAATTTGGTCATCAGGGCCCCATTTGGATTTGTGGCATTTCTCGTAGGCAAATGCGCTGCCCATCGACAAAGTACCTACGACAGCACTGGTTAAAAAAACCGCAGCTATTTGTTTAAATTTCATGAATTGTCTCCGTTGATGGGCCCGTTGAGTGGGGAAACCTGTGCTTCAGGACGGGCCGCTGACCCCGAAGCACATTGAACATGGATACGCTGAAACTCTTGCTCGCCTTGGCCGGTGGTCAGTCGTTTTTCACGAGTGAAATCTGAACTGCAAGTTTCGCTGCTGAGTACCTGCCCCAAGCGGGGTTGAAAGCCTATGTACCAGGTCGGGTCTTGCATTTGCAGTTTGACTTGGTCCAAGGGCTTGTCAGCAGACAGTTGAACCACAAACTCTAAAAATATGCCGCCTTGAAAACCGCGTCCGGCATCGCGGGCGACAAAGTCTTTGACTTGAAATTCCAAAGGTTTGCCGGTTTGGGCATTTTCAATGGTTAAAAAATACTGGTAGGGCTGCATCAAGCTTTGGTTGGTCTGGGCAAAAGCTTGAAGTTCATCCGGGTCAAGTTGACCGTTTTGATTGAGGTCGATGTTCTCCCGCACCAACAAAGTGTTTTGAGCATCCATTTGCCAACTGATGTGAAAGCCAGTGAGTTGACGTGATGGGTCAAGCATGGGGTCCAGTTGGTAAGCCAGGCGCAAATGCGGATGCGCATGGACCAAGCCCATGCCCATCAATACGGCGCTGATGACGGTGACGAAATACTTGGAAGTGCGAGTCATGAATCTTGTCTTTTAAGAACCACTAATTTAGGCGTTAACCTGTAAGTGAACAAGATAGTCAGAAAGTTTTTTTGACCGTATAAACCCCAGTAAAAAGCCGCCTGGGGCATTACCCCTAAAGAGTGTGTGTTTATATTGGCGCCCCCGACGGGAATCGAACCCATATCTAGCGCTTAGGAGGCGCTCGTTCTATCCATTGAACTACGGCGGCAGTCGCTCGTATTGTAGGCTTGGGTATTGAAAGTGAATGGTCACAAATTCAGTGCGGGAGGCATGTTATGGGGATGTGGATTGAACTCGGTGTGTTCGGTTTGGTGTTTGTGTTTGCATGGAACCAATTGCGTGATTTGAAAAAAGAACGGCTAAAGCGTGAACGCCTAAAAGCTCAGTCAGAGGAACAAACCAAGCAAGAATAATTTACTTGCTCAACATCCGCATCGCATCCTCCAAGCCTTTGAGCGTGAGCGGGAACATGCGGTTACTGACCAGTTGTTGGATGATGCTGATGCTTTGGCGGTATTGCCACACGCCTAAGGGTTCTGGGTTGATCCAAGCAAACTTCGGGTAGGCGTGTGTGAGTCGCTGAATCCACTCCGCACCGGCTTCTTCGTTGTTGTATTCCACGCTGCCACCGGGTTGCAATATTTCATACGGGCTCATGGTCGCGTCACCGACGAACACCAGTTTGTGGTCTTTGTTGTATTTGCGAATCACATCCCAAGTGTCAAACTTTTCTGCGAAGCGGCGCCGGTTGTTTTTCCACAAAAAATCATAAACACAGTTGTGGAAATAGAAAAACTCCAGGTGCTTGAATTCACCTTTGACCGCTGAGAACAATTCTTCAACACGGCTCACGTGTTCGTCCATGGTGCCGCCCACGTCCATCAACAACAATAACTTCACATGGTTGTGGCG
>JACCDM010879331.1_pt1 | contig 10495 bp, 11 predicted proteins | sample 7445851 | NCBI WGS metagenome assembly JACCDM01 (sample SAMN15323438, study PRJNA562643) | freshwater metagenome | isolation source: river surface water | place: USA:Blue River Watershed | collected 2017-08-16
CAGCAACCGGTCAACCTGGGATTCAGATCCTTAACACCGACGCGCCTGGTGAATTTAAGCGCTCGGTAACAATCGAGGGTCGCGGAGAAGAAATTCAGATTGGTGACGTAGTTGTAATGCACTATGCCGGCTGGACATGGGATGGCACTCAGTTTGACGAGTCTTGGTCTTCTGGCTCTCCAGCGTCATTCGAAATCTCAAGCACAGGATTGATTGAAGGTTTCGTGAAGGCTGTTGAAGGTGCGAAGGTTGGTTCTCAAATCATCGCCGTGATTCCACCAGAACTCGGCTATGGAGAGGCAGGATCCGGAGCAATCGGACCGAACTCAACACTGATTTTCGTCATCGACATCCTAGGTAAGGAATAGCAATTGGCTCAGAGTAAAGAGGAGAGGCTCTTTACTCTGACCTGTGCCCTTTTGGCTGCGGGAAACCTAGGTCTAACCAAAGAACAAATCTTTCAAGCAGTGCCTGGCTACGCGGAGTCATCCTCGGGCGCAGGCCTAGATAAGCAATTCGAGAGAGATAAAGCATCGCTTCGTGAAGCTGGCGTAATGATTGAAACACTTGGCATCGATGAATTCATGGACGAGGTGAATGAATCTCGCTACAGATTGCCTCGGGGTAGCTTCCAGTGGCCAACACAGATCAACTTGAGCCCAAAAAAGTTTCAGCTACTTGAACTAGCGGCTAAAGCGTGGAACGCCCAGTCACTTTCCGCAGCAGCAAGGCAAGGGATTACTCGCCTGAAAGCTCTCGGTTTGGTGGATCTAGAGACCGAGCTCGATGTGTTCTCACCAAGACTGTTGGCACAGCACGCCGCTTTCAAACCGTTAACCGAGGCGGTAGTGGATTTCCGATTGGTTCGTTTTGACTACAGAAAGTCTGACGGGACTCAAAAGACCAGAGTCATTCGTCCTTGGAAACTAAGGAACCTCGAGGGTCAGTGGGTGCTTTTAGGCCAGGAAACGGGAACCAAGTCCGCAAAGAATTTCCTGTTGCGGCGTATTTACTCAAAGGTAGAAATTCTCGAAGAGAACTTCATTGCTCCGACAACAGGCGAAATTGCGCAAGCAGAGCAATCACTGGTGGAATTCGTGAATTCTCAAGTAGCAAGAATTGAAATTGATAGCGAATCGGAAGCAGTCAATTTTTTCCAAAAAGCAGCAGGAGCTGATTCAGTCATAGAACTCAACTACATGGATGAAGAACTCTTAGCGGAAGATCTTTTGGAGTTTGGTTCATCGGTCAGGGTTCTTGCGCCACAGTCACTAGCTTTGCGAATAAGGGAGAGCCTTGAAAAGGTGGTGATCCAGCATGCCCAAAGTTGAGTTTGACTCAGACGATATTTTTAACCTCGCTCTGTCATTGGTTGGACTTGTTCTCAAAGATGGGCCGATGACCTTGGAAGAACTTGAAACTTATTTCAAGATGCCGAGAAAGACTTTGATTCGCGCGGCTCGGGCAATCGGAAACAGTGAAGATCTTTATCGCTACGAATCACATTTTTATTTGGATGAAGAAGTGCTCGAAGAAGAAGAAATTATTGACTTCTCGGTCGGGTTAGCGGTTCTGGAATCTCCGCCTCCGCTAAGTAGGAGTCAGGCAACCGCGTTGGCAACCGGTCTGGATTACCTAGCTTCGCTCCCGCAATTCACGGGCAACCCTGACCTGGCCGAGCTTCGAGAAATATTTAGCCAGAGCGAACTGCCTAAACCCATCGCGCTAGAGGCAAATCCACTGTCAGAGACCTTGGAACTAATTAGGTCCTCTATTGTCAACAAAACCCAAGTGGACATCACCTACAAGAACCAAACAGGAGAGTCTTCCGAAAGAACTGTTGACCCACTGCGGATTGATTTTGTCGGGAAGCGCTACTACCTAAGGGGATACTGCCTAAAAACTCAAGAGCTTCGCAGTTTCCGGATAGATCGAATTTCGGCACTTAGAGCCACTGAAACCCCACTTTCAAAGGAAGGTTCGTCTGCCCAAATACCAGATGCAATCTACGGAGAGAACCCCGGCAACTACACGGTGGAAATTGAAGTAAAGCCCCACGCCTACGAAATTTTCTGGAACTTCCCAACCCAAGGAGTGCCAAAACAACTTTCTGATGGCAGCTTCGTAGGGAGCATTCGAATGGGAAACCCTGGATCACTGGCTCGCCACGTTGTCCGTTATGGGGGAGCGGTTAGAGTTCTGGCTCCAGCGGAGGCAAAACTGGCCGTTTCAAACTTTGCCAAACTAGCATTAGGGCAAATAAGCATGAAGGACGACTAATGGACTGGCTTTTCTGGGTATGGGTCCTGGTGATAGTGGCCAGCATTTACTTCCTGGGGTTGGTCATCTACAAGCTCTTTCTCTCGGGCAAGGCTCTGCAGTCAGAGATTTTGAAGGCCCAGGCTCAAGTTGAGAGCACTCTCTCCGGTGTTACTGCCGAGATCACTCCCGCCAAGGCAGCTAGCGAAGCGGAGCTAGTAGAGCTAGTCAAGGCCAGGCGCCAGCTGCTTCAGAGGATTGAGGCTCAGAAACAGAAGAGACAGCGTAGGCTGGTGGCACGACTTCGTGACATCGAGATTGATAAGAGGTTCCTCTAATGCGCCCTGGTACTTGGGAATGGATCATTATTCTGGCAATCGTGCTTCTGATTTGGGGCGCGCCAAAGCTTCCAGGGTTGGCCAAGAGTGTGGCCCAGTCGATGCGTATTTTCAAGAAGGAAATCAAGAAGCCTGAGGCTGAGGCCGAAAACGAAGGCGACACTAAGCAGGGTTAATGTTGCGGCGGAAAAACCCTGAGGGGCAAATGAGCCTCGCAGGCCATCTGCGAGAACTGAGAAATCGACTTGTTTGGAGTGCAGGCTTTATTGTCCTGGGGACAATCGGTGGTTGGTTTTTGTTCGAACCGGTCTTCAAATTCTTGCAACAACCCTTAGTCGAAGTATCTGAACAAAGGGGTGTTCAGGCGGTTGTGAATTTTGGAACAATCGTGTCCGCGTTTGATCTGCGCGTTCAAGTCGCAATCTTTCTGGGAGTAATCGTCTCTTCACCATTTTGGCTTTACAACTTGTGGGCCTTTATCACTCCGGGGTTAAAGAAGAAAGAGCGCAAATACACTCTGGGGTTTTTATTCTCAGCAATTCCGCTCTTTCTCGCTGGCACCGCACTCGCTTGGTTTTCGCTACCGGGATTTGTAGTCGTGCTAATAGGTTTTACGCCCGAGGGTTCGACCAACGTAATCAACGCAAGTGAGTACGTACTTTTTGCAATTCGAATCCTTTTGGTTTTTGGACTGGCATTTGTCATGCCGGTGGTGCTGGTGCTTCTTAACTTGGCCGGACTGGCAACGGGAAAAGCAATCTTGGGTTCCTGGCGTTTAGCAATTTTTGTGATTGCGGTGGTCTCAGCTATCGCCACCCCTACCGCAGACCCAATCTCGATGTTCTTACTAATGGGACCGCTCGCCCTGCTGTACTTCGTAGCTGTTGGAATTTCGTACTTGAACGACAAGCGCAGAGCGAAGAAATACGGAGATTTGGAATCAAGCGAGCTAGACCTTGACTGATCTCTCACCATCCGAAAGATACGCACGAGCCAAAGCAAAAAGCCAATATAAAGAGTTTGAGGCGTTTAGCGCACTGCTCAGTTTTCCACTGGATGACTTCCAAGAACGTGCTTGCAAAGCATTGGAGACCGGTTCCGGCGTTTTAGTTGCCGCCCCAACCGGAGCGGGAAAGACAGTGGTGGGCGAGTTCGCAATTCACCTGGCGGTGTCTTCGGACCAAAAAGTTTTCTACACCACGCCAATAAAGGCACTTAGCAATCAAAAATTCGCGGAGCTCACCAAGCGCTACGGCAAGGAGCGAGTTGGTCTGCTCACCGGTGACACAAATTCCAATTCCGATGCTCAGATCGTGGTCATGACTACCGAAGTCCTGCGCAACATGATTTACGCGAACTCCGAAGCGCTCAGAAACTTGGGGTATGTCGTCATGGACGAAGTGCACTATCTTGCTGATCGCTTTAGGGGGGCGGTCTGGGAAGAAGTGATCCTTCACCTACCAAAAGATGTCCGTGTGATTTCACTGAGCGCGACTGTTTCAAACGCGGAAGAGTTTGGTGCCTGGCTCGAAGAGGTTCGAGGAAATACGAAGGTTATTGTTTCCGAACATAGGCCAGTCCCACTGCACCAGCATGTGCTGTTCGGCAATGAACTAATAGAGCTATTCGAGCCCGGGAGCAAGCAGATTCGAGTAAATCCGGAACTACTTCAGAAGCACCAGGCGCGGGCGAGAAACCCGATGCGCTCTCGTGGCAAGTGGCAAAAGAATTCCCCGGGAATTCAGCGAAACTTCGGTGGCCAATTTCCCAAGCTTGAGAAGCCAGAGGTTATTGAAATCCTGGATCATGAAGAGCTGCTCCCCGTCATTTTCTTCATATTTTCCAGAGCCGGTTGCGAGGGAGCTGTTTCAGCCTGCAGAAGAAGCAACCTTCGACTAACCAACAAAGAGGAACAGCAAGAGATCCGTCGCATCGCAGAGGCACGCTGTTCTTCAATAGCGGATGAGGATCTGGACACCCTTGGCTATCACGATTGGCTGGTCTCCCTGGAGCGAGGATTTGCCGCTCACCACGCTGGGATGCTTCCCGCGTTCAAAGAGGTGGTCGAGGAGCTATTCCTTCGAAAACTGGTAAAGGCTGTTTTTGCGACCGAGACTTTAGCTCTGGGAATCAATATGCCTGCGAGAACGGTAGTCCTGGAGCGACTGGATAAATACAACGGTGAGGGAAGAGTCGCAATTACTCCGGGGGAGTACACCCAGCTAACTGGAAGAGCGGGTAGGCGAGGAATTGATACCGAAGGTCACTCAGTGGTGCTTTGGGGTGCGCAGCTAGATCCGAATCTGGTAGCTGGTTTAGCCTCTAAGCGCACTTACCCCCTGAACTCAAGCTTCAAACCCACCTACAACATGGCTATTAATTTGATTCAGGCTTTCGGCAAGAACCGAGCGAGCGAGGTGCTCGAGAGATCTTTTGCTCAATTTCAAGCGGACCGCGGGGTAGTGGGTCTGGCAAGACAAATTCATGAAAAACAAGAGGCGCTGGTTGGTTACGAGAAGTCGATGGCTTGTCACTTGGGTGACTTCAAAACCTACAGTGCAATTCGAAGAGAGCTAAGTGACCTGGAGCGTGAGGGTGCAGCGCTCAGGGTACGCGCGGAGCGCGGCAAAGACATCAGGGTTTCCAAGGGAGCTCACCAGCGTGAACAGCGAATTAATGAACTAAAACGAAACTTGAGAGCACATCCCTCTCACGGCTGCGCTGAGAGAGAGGCTCACGCAAGGTGGGGCGAGAGGTATCAAAAACTTAATCGTGAAATAGAGCAAACCGTTGCTCAAATTGAAAGTCGGACCAATCTCGTTTCAAGAACCTTCGATCGAATTTGCAAACTATTGGTGGACCTTGGTTATCTGGTCGAAGATGCGGATGACCTGGATGTGACAAAGTCAGGATTGCGTTTGGCCAAGATTTACGGCGAACGGGATTTGCTAATTGCAGAATGCATAAATCAAGGTGTTTGGTCCAAGCTCGATGCCGCAAGCCTGGCTGCAATGGGAATGTCTTTGGTCTATGAGGGTAGGGGTGAAGATCCGGAGCATGAGCCGAAGCTACCCAAAGGAAACTTCATGGAAGCACTCGAAGCCACCGAGAGAATTCAACTTGAGCTGCTGGAGCTGCAAACCAATTACAGGCTTCCCAAGGAGAGTGCCCTGGAACTTGGAATTACCTGGGCCACATACCGGTGGGCAAGTGGTGCAAATCTCAATGACGTGCTCAAGATGTCAGGACTTTTGGCCGGAGACTTCATTCGTTGGAGTAAGCAGCTCATTGATCTTCTAGACCAATTAGCTCAAGTTGCCGATCCTCAGCTGGCCAAAACCGCTTACGATGCGATGGATCTAGTGAAGCGTGGCATAGTTGCTTACAGCTATTACGTGTAAGAAATTGGGCTGTCTTGAAAAACTTTAGGGAACTAATCTGGCGAATTCCGCTGGCAATCCTTGGTGGATTGTCGGGACTTTACGCTTTTCCCACCGAGAATCTTTGGGGTTTTGGTTTTGCTATTCCACTCCTAATTTCGTTAGCTGTGATGGGGAGTGGTTTCTGGTTCGCCACCCTGCTCGGATTTATTGCCGCCATGGTTTTCTACATAAGCCATATCGAATGGATCAGTCTTTACCTTGGCCCAGTTCCTCTGATTGCGCTCGCGACCCTGCAGTCATTGATTTTTGCTCCGGCCATTGGCGCGATTGCCTTGCTTTACAAAAGAGTTCAAAGATTGCGTTTTGGATCTGCGCTCTATGCCTTTGGTTTTGCCAGCATTTGGGTAGCAAGAGAGTGGGTGTCGAATAACTTTCCCTACGGAGGCTTCCCCTGGTCCCGACTTGCGATGACGGCCGCGGAGTCACCCCTTGTGAATTGGGTCTTCTGGGGTGGCTTGTCACTCCTAAGTTTTGTTATGGCTCTGCTAGCAGGAGCATTTTCGTTTGAGATAAAGAGGTTTACCAAGCGCGGTGCCAAGCGTTTGATTCTCCCTGCAGTTCTTACCCTCGCTGCTTTTGCCTTTCCAATAATTACACCCCTGCAAAACGGAAGTGTTTCCGTGGGGGATCTAAGAGTCGCTGCCGTCCAGGGCAATGCCAAGGCAGGGTTATTCTCCAGAGAGCCACAAGGCACAATTTTGAACAATCACCTTGATGCCACATACCAAGCGGTTGCAGATCAAGAAGTAGACCTAATTGTCTGGCCTGAAAATGCGTCAGACGTTGATCCTCTGAGAAGTGCTGACGCGCGAGAAAGAATCGAAGCCGTATCGAGCAAGTATGGGGCGGATTTCGTATTTGGAACAATCACTGTGAGAGGTGATGAATACTTCAATTCGACTGTTTATTGGCAACCAGGGGTAGGGCCAAGTGATTACTACGACAAGAAGCGCCCTGTTCCGTTTGCTGAATACGTGCCAGATAGAGATTTCTGGAGAAGCCTTGCACCGGAACTCATAGACATGGTGCCCAAGGGTTACAGCTTTGGAAACCGGGACGGAATTTACCAACTCAGCACTTCTGTTGCTGGAACATTGATTTGTTTCGAAATTGCAGAAGACGACATTCCAAGAGACCTAGCATCCCAAGGGGCTCAGCTGATTTTGTCTCAGACCAATAACGCAGACTTTGGTTACAGCGATGAAACTTGGCAGCAGTCCGCAATTGCCAAGCTCCGCGCAATTGAAACAGGTAGAACCGTTGTCAACATCTCAACAGTTGGACACAGTGCAATCTATCGATTTGATGGCTCCATTCAATCCGAGTTGCCTTGGTACACCGCCGGGGCAATGGTAGAGAGTGTGGAACTTCGCGAAGGGATTACTCCAGCGGTCGCGTTGGGTGGTTGGCTAGATCTGATTAATTCCTTGATGGCGATGAGCTTTATTGCCTTTTCATTGGGTGTTGGTAGGAGCCGTAAGTGAAAACTCTGGTTCTGATGCCTACCTACAACGAAGCAAAAAGTATCGCTCACACCCTCAACCACTTACTAGAAACTGTTCCAGGAGTCGATGTGCTCGTGATTGACGACGGTTCTCCGGATGGGACCGCGGATTTAGTCAGAGAAATTTCAAGTGCAAATTCAAGAGTGGCACTTTTGCAGAGGCAGAGTAAGAACGGTCTTGGTGCGGCCTACATTGCCGGTTTTAAGCAAGGGCTTTCTCAGGGTTACGACTTCTTGGTTGAGATGGATGCCGACGGTTCTCATCGCAGTGAGGATCTTGCCGAATTACTTTTGGCAGCAAAAGAGAGTGACCTAGTGATTGGTTCGCGCTGGATACCTGGGGGAGCGGTGTCGAATTGGGCTTGGTATCGCCAGGCAATTTCACAAATTGGAAATCAATATGCCAGCTTCATGCTCAAGACAAAGATCTCGGATCTCACTTCGGGATTTCGCGTTTTTTCCGCGTCTCTTCTAAAAACACTGCCGCTAGATCAGGTGCAGGCTCAAGGTTATGGCTTTCAGATAGAGATGGCCTACAGAGCAAGTCTGCAAAACGCCAGAATCAAGGAAGTACCGATTCTCTTCGTTGAACGCGAGTGGGGTCAAAGCAAAATGAGTTTTGGAATTGTGCTTGAAGCTCTATGGCTTGTCACAAAATGGGGATTAGCTAGGAAGCCTTAGTAACCCGGTAGGCCCTTTGCTCGTCTTTCTCGCATTTCAGTGAGACGCTCTTGAAGTAGCTCTTCAAGTTCTTCTCTGGAGCGTCGCTCCAGCAACATCTCGAAGTGACTTCTTGGCGTGTTGGAGGTCTCAAGACTTACTGCAACTTCCTGTCCATCAACCATTCGACGGGCAGATGAGGAACAGAGTCTGCACTCCCATGAATCTGGAAGCTCTGCGTCCACGGCAAACGGAATTTCAAAACTGTGTCCATTTGCACAACGGAAGCTTGAAAACACTCGTTCGAATAGTTCGACATCGCGATCAGACTCTAGCGAGTAGCTACCTAGAGACGTGCCGCGAATAGCTTGCTGAGACATAAGTCCGCTCCTTTGAATGTAGACATCAACTCAGCGGAGGAGTGGAGGCTTCCGAATAAGCCCCTTTTCACAGCAAAGACTCAGTCTTTGAGCGGAAACAGATCGACTCGATCGGAAACTATGCCGTGGGCTCCGAGTTCAATGAGCTCTGACATTTGCTCAAGGTCGTTTATGGTCCAAAAATGAACTTCCTTTTCAAGCACACTAAGTCTCTTTATGAATGTTTCGTCTGCAAAACGAAATGGTCCTTGCGAGACAGGAATCTGCAGCGCGTCGACATCTTTCAAAATTCGCTTAAGGCCAAAGCCTCCCAAAATTTTGTGGGAAAGATAAGTCAAGAGAACCGTGCCACTTCCAGCACTGGTTGCAACCGGCTTAGAAAGCATCGAGAGGGCACGTTTTCGCCGCCTATCTGAAAAACTGCTAACCAACACACGATCATGCGCCTGTAGTTCCTCGATTACTTCAACGGTCGGCTCTATGGCCAATCTCGACTTCAAGTCGAGATTCCAACGGGTCTGGGGGAATTCAGTGAGGGCTTGTTTCAAAGTCGGAATGGAGCCATTTGAAATCTCCAGCAGCTCGTTCAGGGTCAAATCCGAGATGGAGGCTGGGTGGTTGAAGGTTCGCAACAGGTCAGAATCATGGAATAAAACAGCCAACTGATCTTTAGTTGCGTGAACGTCTGACTCAATGTGTGTTGCGCCATGCTCGAGAGCATTTTGAAAAGCCTGCAAGGAATTCTCAATTACGCCGGTGGTATTCAAGTGAAGTCCACGATGGGCAAAGAGGCGAGGTGTGTTTCCCTCGAAGTACTTGGTCCTGGCCAATTTCACCTCTTCACACGGCTAACCTTGCCTGATGGCTCAGTCTAAATTCCTGTGGCGATTAACCAAGCTGATGGTGGCCTTTTTTATCTACGGTTTTGGAATAGCTCTCATGCTGAAGGCTGGGATTGGTCTTTTGCCATGGGACGTCCTGGCTCAGGGCATCAGCAAACAGGGTGGGGTTTCGTTCGGTATAGCCTCCGTAATCGTGAGCATCATCGTGCTACTCACCTGGATTCCCCTAAAGGTGAAGCCTGGGCTGGGCTCGGTGCTGAATGCCATATTTATTGGGCTTTTTGTGGATGTGGCTCTGCCCTTTGTGCCAGTTTTCGATTCCTACCCTTTGCAGCTGGCAATGCTGATACTTGGGTTGGTCGTGGTCTCCTTTGCCACCGGGCTCTATATCAGCTGCGGAATGGGTAAGGGCCCCAGGGACGGTCTGAACCTGGGTCTAACAGCCAAACTTCAAAGGCCCTTCTGGCAGGTCAGGACCGGGGTAGAGGTACTGGTCGTATCTGTGGGCTTCCTTTTAGGTGGCCAAGTCCGCGAAGGAACTTTGATTGCTGCGCTCTCGATTGGTTATCTAAACCAGGTCTTTCTCAAGGCATTCAAGCTGGTGGACAAAGATGGGAAGCTTGACTCCTAATTAGGTAAAGGTGTGTGGCTTGCTCCAGCGACCCTCAGCCCCTCTTGGGATAAAGGTTCCTAAAGCCGATAATAAACATTATGTCAACTAGCATTTTTGTGGTTCTCCCCCCGAACCGATTCTGAATGGAATTAGAACTGCTGGGTGACAGCAGACCAGTGGATGACTTTGGCATTGGCGGCGCCAGACTCGATGGCATTCAAAGTTTTTTGGATTGCCCGATCGAATCTCTCAAGTAAATCTGTTTTGGCGAGCGCCGGATTTTGGGCAAGTTCAAAGGCCACCAAACCAGCTGCTGCGTTGAGCGCGACCACTTCCTTGATTGCCTTGAACTTCCCATGGGTTTCGCCCTCGAAGAGTTTCATGGCCACTTCGGCATTTTCCCGGGCATCTCCACCCAGTAATTGCTCAATATTCACCATTTTGATACCCAAATCG
>JACCDM011666516.1_pt1 | contig 10493 bp, 9 predicted proteins | sample 7445851 | NCBI WGS metagenome assembly JACCDM01 (sample SAMN15323438, study PRJNA562643) | freshwater metagenome | isolation source: river surface water | place: USA:Blue River Watershed | collected 2017-08-16
CCTCACCACTACGGTCTCCACGTCCCCTTGGCGACCGCCGGCAAGAACCTCTCGATCCCCTTCCCGGGGTACGCCACCGTCTTCCCCTGCTCGGCGCTCTGGTACGCCGTCATCAGCATCTTGACCACCTCGACACCATCGTCGAAGGTGAGCATCGGCCGCTCCTTCCCGAGGAAGGCGCGCACGAAGTGCCGGTCCTCCCCCGTGTACCCGTAGGCTAGGTACTCCTCGGGGACCACCGGCATCACCCCCTGCTCGGCGTTCTGCTTCTCCACGAGGTCCTCGCCCGCCTTTCCCGTCACCTCACGCGAGAAGAAGAGCTGCAGTCCGCTGTCGAGGGAGTTCCACTTCATCGAGTACTCGGGGCCGAGGAGCTCCGCCGAGAGGCGCAGCCCCGCGCCCACGAAGCTCCAGCTCGTGGTGGCCTCGCCGATCACCGTGTGGCCGTCGGCCGTCTCGAACTCGATCATCACGCTCGCGAAGTCCTCGCTGGGCCGCTTGGTGTAGTCGGCCTGCATCGTCGCCTTGAGCTGCTTGGCGTACTTCGGGCGCGACCACTTAAGCGAGGCGATGTGGCCGGTGATGCGCGTGGGCTGCACGGAGCTGAGCGGCTGGCCCGGCTCGGTGAGGAGGTGCCGCACGAGGAGCGCCGAGTGGCACATCATGTCGTTGAGCACGCCGCCCCCCTGCAGGGCGCCGTTCCAGAACCAGGGCATGTGCGGCCCCGAGTGCTCCTCACCCGCGCGGGCGAGGTAGGGGCGTCCCGTGGTCGCGGCCCCACGCGCCCAGAGGAGCTTCTTGCCGGCCTCGACGTGCGGCGCGAAGAGCTGGTTCTCGAGGTAGCCGGTCATCAGGCCCACGCTCTTCACCAGCCGCGCGACCTCCTTGGCCTCGGCGACGTTGCGCGCGAGGGGCTTCTCGCAGGCGATCCCGCGCAGCGTGCCGCGCCCCTTCTTGATGGCGTGGACGATCTCCTCGACGTTCTCGATGCGGGCCTGGTTGGGGCCGCAGAGCCAGAGCGCGTCAATCGCCGGGTCGGCGACCATATCCCCGATGCTCTTGTACGCCTTGGCGGCGCCCACATCGAGCGACCGCGCGAGCTGCGCCGCCGAGGCGGCGTTCTTGGGGTTCGGGGACCAGACGCCGAGCACGTCCGCGTCGCGGACGCCCTGCCAGGCCTGGATGTGGAAGCGGGTGTTGAAGCCGGACCCGATGAAGCCGACGCCGAGACGGGGGGAGGGCATTGGGAGAGGACGCAGGGGTGAGGGGTCAGGTCTCAGGTGGCGCAGCCCCGGAGCAGTGCCCGGGGCTGGCCCCTGAGAGCGCCGCGCGCCCCAGAGAGATAGCCGTCTGCGGAGTCGCTCACCAGCACTCCGCCTCCCCCGACAGGGCCCCTGCAGGTCCGCCGTCTCGGACCCGCGGGGCTCGCCCCTCGAGCGCCTGCTTAGAAGAAGAAGAAGTTGAACCGGCCGCCGCTCGAGCCGAGCGAGCTGAAGCGCTGGTTCACGATCGTGTTGTAGATCGAGCCGAAGGTGTAGCGGATCCCGATGTTCGTCGTCACCCGGAACCCGGTCTGCAGGGCCTGCCGCTGCAGGAGGATCTCCTCCTCGGTGTTGCCGGCGATCGGCAGGTAGATCTGGTCGCGGACGCGGGCGGCGGAGCCGTTGATGTTCAGCGAGAAGCCGCGGCCGAGGCGCAGGTCGGCGTTGCTCGTGAAGGTGAGGGCGTGCCGGTCGAAGTCGTGCAGGTAGTTGAGCCAGTCGAGCGAGAGGTTGAGCGTCCCCCACTGCTGCCGCGAGACGAACGAGGCGGTGAGCTGCTGGGAGAACCGGAGCTCGGAGGTCTCGCCGAAGACCGTCTCCCGCTGGTAGTTGTAGTAGTTCGGGCCGATGTTGTAGAGGAAGGTGAGCTGTCGCCGCGTCTGCTCCGTCCACGGGAAGACGTTGTACTCGACGGCGGGTTGGAGGCGGATCGCGGCGTCCTGATTCAGGAAGTCGGAGTAGCCTGCGCCGAGCTTGAGCCCCGCCGACCAGTGGTCGGAGAGCGAGCGCACGGTCAGCGAGTTGATATTGTACGTCCGTTGCTCGTTGGTGACCGTGAACGCCGGCCGCGTCGCCGTGGCGGGGATGTTGAAGCGCGAGGAGTTGACGTTGCCGCTGACCGAGAAGTTCAGCTTCCACTCGGCGGTGCTGCGGTTGGCGGAGAACGAGAGCGACCCGTTCACCTGCTGCTGCCGGTCTTCGGCGCGCACGAAGGTGTTGAGGTTCGTGGAGTAGGTCCAGAGGTTCCACGGGTCCTTCAGGTTCGCGGCGCCCACCTGCGGCTGCCGCTGGACCCCGAACGGTGCCGCGTACGCCACCTGCACCCGCGCCGCAATCGGGGACCGCGCGACGTAGCGCGTGAGACCGAGCTTGAAGACCCGCGCCAGCTCGCGCCGGACGCGATCGTCGGCGTCATTCGGCAGGGTGTTCAGGGTGAGCGTGTCGGTCATCCCCTCGAAGCGGTTACGTCCGATGAAGGTGATGGTGAACTCGTTGCCGCCGCCGCCGTTCGTCAGCGCCTGTGCGAGGATCTGCACGTCGGCATCGAAGCGGTCGCGCATCCAGTTCACGAAGTTGATCTCCGTGACGAAGAAGTCGCGGTCGCAGCCGCGCGCACGCCCCTGGCAGTCGAGGAAGACGCGGATCGCCTGCGCCTGCAGGGTGACCGAGTCGGGTCCGGCGACCGGCGCGGCCTGACCGGCGATCCCCGGCGGCGGGCCGCCCGGGCGCCCCGGTGCCTGCGCAGCCAGCGGCGTGACGAACGGCGTGATCAGCGGCGCGGCGACGAGGCCGAGGACGAGCGCGAGGCGTGCGACAGGACGGGACGCTGCGGCCTCACGGGCGCGGCGGAGTGAGCAGGGCATTGATGGGAACCGGAAAAGAGAAAGGCGGTGAGTCTGACGACCCACAGCCTTTTCAAACGTGCGGTGCACCAGGTTGGTGCCCGGAGGTGACGCCCCAAATCGGACCGTGTCTAGGTCTCAACGTGCGCGGAATGTCCCTCCGCGTCGCGTCAGCGCGCGAGCCGGTCGATCAACCGCCGCGTGAAGTCGACCAGCCCGTCGTACGCCGCGACGGGGACGCGTTCATCGGTGGCGTGCGCCGTGCCGATCAGCGCCTCCGGCACGAAAAGCCCGATCACGCCGAAGACCGGGACCCCGATGTTGCGGAGGTAGAGTCCGTCGGTGGCGCCCATCTCCATGTACGGGATGAGCGGCACGTCGGGCCCGACCTGCTCGCGCACCGTCTCCTCGAGGGCGCGCTGGAGCACCGCGGGGAGGATGGACGGCGGACTTGGCGTGGCGGGGCTGCGCACCGAGACCTCGACGTCGAACGGCGCCGCGAGGCGGCGCAGCGTGGCGACGATCGAGTCGGCGGGCTCGCCTGGGATGATCCGGCAGTTGACGTTCGCCTCCGCCTGCGAGGGAATCGCGTTGGGGGCGGTGCCGCCGCGGAGCAGCGTGTTGATGCACGTGGTGCGGAGGATCGCGTTCCCCGCCGGGGTGCGGGAGACGATGCCCGCGGCGGCCGCATCGCGCGGGTCGCGGGCGAGCGCGGCCATCGCTGCGCCGGTCTCGCCGCCGGCGAGCAGCGCACGCCGGCGCAGGTACTCCTGCGCCACCGGCGTGAGCCGCACGGGGAAGGTGTATCGCGCCACGCGGTCGAGAGCGGCCGCGAGCCGGTCGATCGGCGAGGGGCCGTCGGGGAGGGAGCTGTGTCCGCCCGGTCCGCGTGCGGTGAGGGTGACGTCGAGGTAGACCTTCTCCGCCGCCTGCACGTTGAACGCGACCGGTCGCCCGTCGACCACCTCGCCCGAGCCGCCGTCGGCGTTCACCACGAACTCCGCACGCACGAGCTCCGGCCGCGTGGCGATGAGCCACTGCACGCCGTTGTCGCCGCCCCCCTCCTCGCCTGCAGTGAGGGCGAGGATGAGGTCGCGCTCCGGTGTGACGCGTCGCCGCACGAGGTCGAGGAACCCCGCGGCGAGTGCCGCTGCGGGACCCTTGTCGTCCTGCACGCCGCGGCCGTAGAGCATCCCATCGCGCTCACTGAGGACCCACGGGTTCGTGCGCCAGGCGGCGGCGTCGACCTCCACCACGTCGAGGTGCGCGAGGAAGAGGCGCGGGGCGGCGGTGCGGTCGCGCCCGCGCAGCCGCACCACGAGGTTGCGGTTCCGTGCGCCCGCGCCGAGGACCATCACATCGGCGGCGGGGACCCCGGCGGCGCGGAAGCGCGAAGCGAGCGCCTCCGCGAGCGGGGTGGTGTTCCCGTCGGCGGTGGTGCGCGCCGCGATCATCTGCGCGAGAAGGGTGCGGGCCTCGGCGCGGACGGTCGGGCTGTCCGCGAGGCGCGCAGGTATGGCGTCACGGGGCGGGCGGGCCTGCGCGGGGAGTGCTGCTGCGAGCCAGAGTGTGGCACTCGAGGCGATGGCGCGGAGGACGCGCCGTCGCGCCGACGCGCAGATCCCGTGACGCGCGGTCACAGCCCCAGCTTCCGCATCACCTCGGGCGGTGTCCCCTTCCACTCCGCGACCGGCCGGTTCCCCGTGTAGCCAAGGTCCGCGATCCCGATGCGGCTGGAGTAGAACCCGCTCGCCGTCAGGTTCCGCAGGTTGTTGAAGAACTCCACCCCTGCCTTCACATCCGTCGCCGCCCGCTTGGGGAACGCGATGGCGTCGAGGATCTCGCGGCGCTGCGCGTCGGTGCTGCTGACGAACGAGTGCCCGAAGCGCTTCCGGCTCTCGGCGTTCATCCACCCGAGGCCGTTGCGCATCCAGGTGCGCATCGAGGTGTACTCGCCGAGCATGAAGTCCATGAACTCCGGGACGCCGGCGTCGGTCGCGCTCCCCGAGCGCACGTCGCGCGGGATCAGGTAGTCCACCAGCATCCGCAGGAGCCGCCACTCGTCGGGCGTGAACTGCTTGGGCACGTACGGCCGGGCCGGCTGCGCGCCGGGCTGCCCGGCCGCGCGCGCCGCCCCCTGCGGGTCGAGTGCGGCGTGCACGTGGTCGGCCGCGCGCTCCAATGCGTCTGGGGCGATGGCGATCCCCGCCGGCACGGCGAGGAGATGCTGCAGCGCATCACGACGGTTCATCTCGCTCATCAGAGGGCCCCCGCACGGCGCTGCCGCGTGATGTAGTCACTGACGCGCATCGAGAGCGCGAGGATCGTCCAGGTGGGATTCTTGTCGGCCTGCGAGACGAACGACCCGCCGTCGGCGACGAAGAGGTTGTCGCAGTCCCACGCCTGGCACTGCGCGTTCAGCGCGGAGTCTCGCTCCGAGGCGCCCATCCGCACGCAGCCGAGCTCGTGGATGATCGCGCCGCCGTTCGCGATGCCATACCCCTGCTCGCGCGTCGGCATCGGGCTCCAGACCTCACCCCCCATCTCGGCGATGAGGGCGCGGAAGGTCTCCTGCATATGCTTCACCTGCTTGTACTCCGTGTCGCGCCACTCCCAGTGGAAGCGGAGCACGGGGATGCCCCACTTGTCCTTCACCTCGGGGTCGAGCTCGCAGTACGACTGCTCGTTGGGGATCATCTCGCCGCGGCCGGAGAAGCCGACGGTGGCGCCCCAGTAGCGCCGGTACTGCGCCTTGAGGTCGACGCCGTAGCCGCCCCCCTCGGGATAGCTCTGGATCCCACCCATGAACCCGTACGACGGCATCCCGAGCCCACCCCACACCTCGATGTGGTAGCCGCGCGGGAAGTCGAGCTTCGCGTTGTCGAGCCACCACGGCATGTAGATGTGCCCGCCGCCCACCCCATCGGCATTGTGCGGCGGCACATCGACGAGCCGCGGGATGAACCCGGCGACGTCGGTGCCGGTGGTGTCGGTGAGGTACTTCCCGACGACGCCGCTCGCGTTCGCGAGCCCGTTCGGGTGGCGCGTCGACTTCGAGTTGAGGAGGATGCGCGCCGACTCGCAGGCGCTCGCCGCGAGCACGACGATCCGCGCGCGCACCTCGCGGTCCTCGCCGGTCCGCTTGTCGATGTACGCCACGCCCGTCGCCCGGCCGTCGGGGCCGGTCATCACCTCGCGCACCATCGCGTCCGTCAGGAGCGTGAGCCGCCCGGTGCGCATCGCCGGGAAGATCAGGACGTTCGGCGACGAGAAGTTCGAGTTCGTCATGCAGCCGCGATTGCACTGCCCGCAGTAGTGGCAGGGGGCGCGGCCGTTGAGCGGCTTGGTGATGACCGAGAGTCGGGCGGGGATGCAGGTGATCCCCATCCGGTCGCTCGTCCGCTTCACGAGATGCTCGTAGTAGCGCGGCGCCGGGGCGGGATGGAAGATCCCGTCGGGGTGGTTCGGGAGGTTCTCGACGCTCCCGAAGATCCCGATCAGCCGGTCGACCTCGTCGTACCACGGCTTGAGCTCGTCGTAGGAGATCGGCCAGTCGTCGCCGAGTCCGTCGATGGACTTCCGCTTGAAGTCATCGGGGCCGAAGCGGAGCGAGATGCGCCCCCAGTGATTGGTGCGCCCGCCGAGCATCCGGCCACGCCACCAGTCGAACTTGGTCCCCTCGGCCTTGGTGTACGGCTCGCCGGGGATCGACCAGCCGCCGATGCAGGCGTCCCACTCGCCGAAGGGCCGATCGGGCGTCGAGGCCCCACGGCGCGGCGAGTCGTACGGCATCTTGAGCATCGCCGAGTCCTTCGTGTTGTCCCACATCCCGCCGGCCTCGAGCAGGACGACCTTCGCGCCCGCCTTCGTCAGTTGGTAGGCGGCCATGCCGCCACCGGCACCGGAGCCGACGATGGCGACGTCATACGTCTCGGGGGCGCGGGGCTGGGACATCGATCCTCGGGGGGTGAGGGGACGGGAACCGCGGGCAGCTACGGCAGGAGAATCTACCACTCGGGCGCGGCATCGGCCCGACTGTGAGGGCCCCGCGCGCCGGCCACCCTTCGGGTCACCATCGCAGGCCCCGTGGCGGCGGTCGGCGCCTGACCGACCCCGCGCGCGCGGCCCCTTTCATCGGAGCCTCGTATGCCCATCACCAAGAGCCCGTCCTCCACCATCACTCGCGACATCAATCGCGACTTCTCGCGCATGCGGAACCGCATCCAGCGGTTCCTCGAAGAGCCTTTCGGCTTCGACCTCCCGATGCCCTCGATCAGCGAGCGCGCCTGGGAGCGCACGATGTGGTCCCCGGCCGTCGAGGCCACGGAGACGCCGGCCGAGTACATCGTCACCGCCGAGCTCCCGGGCATCAACCCCAGTGAGGTCGACGTCGAGATCGCCAACGGGATGCTCACCCTCAAGGGGAAGAAGGAGGAGGAGCGCCGCGAGGAGGACACGAACCGCTCCTGGCACCTCTGGGAGCGGAGCTACGGCAGCTTCGAGCGCAGCTTCCGCTTCCCGGCCGACGTCGACGAGGGGAAGGTGCACGCCGAGTTCGCGAATGGCGTGCTCACGGTGAAGGTCCCGAAGAGTGCGATCAGCCACCCCGCGGGGCGGAAGATCCCGGTGATGAAGAAGTAGCGCGTCGCGGTGGCACCCGCCGGGCATCGTGGAGGATGCCGGCGGGTGCCGTCGGGGCCGTCAGTCCCTACAGCCCCAGCGTCCGCAGATGGGCGCGTCCGGCGGCCGCCGTGGCCCAGGCGTCCGCCGGATTGTCGTGCTCCACGTACACGTTCGTCACGCGCCCCGCGCGTGCGGCGGCCAGGACGGCGCGCCAGTCCATCACGCCGGCACCGACGTCGCGCTGCTCGTGCGCCGGCCCGCCCGCGGAGTCCTTCAGGTGGAGCATCGTGATCCGGTTCGCATGCCGCCGAAGGAGCGCGACCGGATCCTTCCCCGCCTTGAAGGCCCAGAAGCAATCGAGCTCGAAGTCCACCACGGCGGGATCGGTCTCGGCGAGGAAGATCTCGACGCGATCGCTCCCGGCGAGGGGCTGGAACTCGTAGTCGTGATTGTGGTAGCTCGTGCGAATGCCGGCGCTCCGGCCCGCGCGCCCGGCCTCGGAGATGAGGCCGGCGGTGCGCTTCCACGCGTCGAGGGTCCCATTCTCGGCGTTCGTCGTCGACGCGACGATCAGCGTGCCGTGCCCCATCGCGACCGCGGTCTCAAGCGTGCGGCCGATGCGCTCGGGGGTCAGCGCGTCGAGTCCGTAATGCGCCGACGGCGCGCGGAGGCCGTTGGCCTGCAGCGCGGCGCGCAGCTGGGCGGGCGTGCGGCCCCACTCCCCCCACCACTCGATCTCCGTGAAGCCGAGCTCGGCGATCCGGGCGAGCGTACGCTCGGGGTTCTCCCGCATCTGGTTCCGCAGCATGTAGAGCTGCACGCCGACGCCCTGGAGCGGGGCGGGCGACGCGTGCGCCGCGAACAGGGAGGAGCCGAGGGCGGGACCGAGGGCCAGCGCGCCCGTGGTCATGAGGAAGTCGCGGCGGGAGGACATACGAAAAGAATGCAGACGGGCGGGAACCGGCGCGAGAGGGCGGGGCGCCTCGGAGCGGGTACCCGAGGACCGCGGGCGCTGCGGTCGGTCAGCCGGCGTGGTAATTGGCCGGATACTTCGCCATCTCCGGCCGATATCGCGTGCGCAGTGCCGCGACGTCCCGCTCGAGGTCGCCCGTGGGCGTGAAGAGCGGATGGAAGATGATTGTCTTCCGCGGGAAGTCGAAGCCGATCGGCAGGATGGGGATCTCCGCCCGCTCGGCGATGCGATAGAACCCCGATTTCCACCGGGGGGTGAGGCTCCGCGTTCCCTCCGGGGAGAGCACAATCAGTGCCCCGGGATGCGCCTGCACGTGGCGCACCGTCTCGCCGACGATGTCGCCCGCCGCGGCGCGATCCACCGGCACGCCGCCGAGGAAGCGCATCAGCACGCCCATCGGGAAACGGAAGAGCGTGTGCTTGCCGAGGAAGGTGCCGCGGATCCCGAGCGCGTACATCGCCATGATGCCGATCGGGAAATCCCAGTTCGACGTATGCGGGGCGACGATCAGCACGCACTTCGCGACATCCGGGAACTCCCCGGCGAAGCGCCACCCGGTGAGGCGCATCAGCGCGGTGGCGAGCCCGGTGGTGAACGCATTCCCGCGACGAGGCACCTGCGCGCCGATTGCGGGGACGTTGACGGGGCCGCCGTGCGCCGGCGTGGCGGGGCTCATCGGGCCCCCTCCGCACGCCAGCGCGCATCAAGCCGGCCGAGGATGCGTGCGCTCACCAGTCCGAGTGCCACGAGGGTGATCCCGACCGAGGCGAAGATCATCGCCCACCGCGGCGTGCCGGCGGCGTCACGCAGCGTCTCGACGAGGAGCCCACCGACCACCGGGCCCGCGAGGAACCCGAACGACCCCGCCACCTGGAACGCGCCGAAGAGCCCGTCACCGACGCCGCGCCGCGCGAACTCACTCACGAGCACGAGGCTCGGCGAGAACATCAGCGCGCTCAGCGTACCGGAGAGGACCATCGCCACCGGGAGCCAGGGGAGGGGGAGGAGACCATACGTCGCGTAGACCAGCCCGAAGCCGACGTTCCCGACGATGATCAGGCGGAACCAGCCGAAGCGGTCGGCGAGTCGGCCGGCCGGCCAGTTGAGCAGCGCGAAGGGGAGCAGGAAGAGACCCATCAGCATCCCGCGCTCGCGCACCCCCACGCCGTGCTGCTCGGCGAGGAAGATCGCGAACGACGAGGAGAAGACGCCGATGAGGAAGCGGTCGGCGAAGCCGTAGGCGAGGGGCATCCAGCTCGCGAGATCGGAGCGGTCCCAGCGGTAGCGACTCGGCGCGGGCGCGTCGACCGCCGACGCGTCGACCGCCGACGCCGGATCCGCGGGCACCCCAATCGCCGCGAGGGCGGCCACCCCGAGGAGCACGACGCCCACAGGATAGACGAGGAGGGGGTCGCGGGCCGCGAGGATACCGCCCGTCGGGAGCCCCACGCCGACCCCGAACATCAGGGCGGTCGCGACGAGGCCGAGCGAGGCCCCTCGACGCGCACCGCCGGCGCGGTTCGCCGCGATCATCAAGAAGGTGAGCGCGGGGAGGTGCGCGATGCCGTCGAGGGCGCGCCAGGCGAAGAGCGCGCCGAGGGAGTCGGCGCGCCACATCCCGAGGAAGGCGACGGCGTCGAGGGCGAGGAGGGCGATGACCCACCGGCGGGTGGAGCCGAGCCGTCGATGCCAGCGCATCGCGACCGGGACCGCGACGATCCCGGCCAGCTGATTGAGCGCGACGAAGAGGTGCGCGTGGAACCGGGTCCCCCCGTGACGGTCGACGACCAGCTCGGTCAGCGCCGGGACGAGCAGCGTCAGCGGGACCAGGGTCAGGAAGGTCGCGATGGCGATTGGGGCCAAGGCGGCCGGCCGTGGGGGGACGGGCATCCGAGGAATGTAGCGGGGGCGGCGGAGGTTCAGTTGCCGCTGACGCGGACGGCGTGGCAGGTTGTACGGGCATCATCGAGCATCACTCGGCGGCCGCTGGTGCAGCCTTGCCACCCTGATGCC
>JACCDM010506686.1_pt1 | contig 10488 bp, 8 predicted proteins | sample 7445851 | NCBI WGS metagenome assembly JACCDM01 (sample SAMN15323438, study PRJNA562643) | freshwater metagenome | isolation source: river surface water | place: USA:Blue River Watershed | collected 2017-08-16
ATCGATGTGCACGTGCACCTGCGCGAGCCCGGCCTTGAATACAAAGAAACCATCCAGACGGGAACGCGTGCTGCCGTCGCTGGCGGTTTTACGGCCGTGGCCTGCATGGCCAATACTCAGCCCGTCAACGACACGCCTTACGTCACCGCTTTCATTCGCGAGAAAGCCAAAGCCACGGCGGCTTGCCGGGTTTTCCCCATCGGTGCAGTCACACAAGGACTCAAAGGCGAAGCTTTGGCTGAAATTGGCGGAATGGTGGCCGAAGGAGCCGTCGCCATTTCGGATGATGGCATGCCCGTCATGAACAGTTACCTGATGCGAAAGGCCATGGACTACGCAAAAGCCTTTGGCATCCCGGTAATTTCACATGCCGAAGATCTGAATCTCGTCGGCCAGGGCGTGATGAATGAAGGCGCACTGTCGAATGAGCTCGGGCTTCGCGGCAATCCCGCTGCCGCCGAGGAAATCTTGGTGGCGCGGGAAATCGCGCTCTGCCGCCTGACCCGTTGTCCGGTACATATCGCCCATTTATCGACGGCCTTGGCGGTCGAGCACGTCCGTCGTGCGAAAGAAGCAGGCCTTCCAGTCACGGCAGAGGTGACGCCGCATCACCTGTCGCTCGATGAATCCTGCATCCGCACCTACGACACCTGCTGCAAAATGGCGCCTCCTTTACGAAGCGAAGCGGACGTTCGCGCCGTCCGCCAGGCCCTGGCAGACGGAGTCATCGATCTGATCGCCACCGATCACGCACCCCACGGCATCGTGGACAAAGCAGTCGAATTTGACCAAGCCTCCTTCGGAATCCTGGGACTCCAAACGGCGGTCCCCGTCACTTTGGATCTCGTTCATCAGGGGCTCATGTCCCCTTTGCGCTGGGTACAAAGCCTGACTCAAGCTCCGGCCCGCCTAATCGGCCAGCCCTTGGGCACCCTCCAAAAAGGCCGTTCTGCCGACATCACCCTGATCGACCCCAGTCATTCCTGGCGGCTTCAGGCCAGCGCACTTCATTCCAAGAGCCATAACACCCCGTGGATGGGCTCGGAGATGAAGGGCAAGGTCCGGGAAACGATCCTTCAGGGAAAAATCATCACGCTCTGAGGCAGGTTTCGGGCGCCTTTCTTGGTGACTCGGCGCAGCTTTTCTGGTTACATCACCTCTCGATGAGCCAATTCCAGCGCGGATTCCTGGTTCTCGAAGACGGTGAAAACCCCGAGGGGTTAGCTTTTCCCGGTGAATTGTTCGGAGCAGAATTCCTGAACCACGAGAACTTCGTGGGACACGGGGAAGCGGTCTTCAACACTTCACTCACCGGCTATCAAGAAATTCTGACTGATCCCTCGTACGCAGGCCAGCTCGTGGTCTTCACGCAGCCGCACATCGGCAATACCGGCGTGAATGAAGAGGACTGGGAAAGTTCCCGGCCCCTTTGCTCAGGCCTCGTTGTCGAAGAGCTTTGTCTAAAGCCCTCGAATTGGCGGAAGACTCGCTCACTCACAGACTGGCTGACGCATCATCGCTTGCCTGCCATCACGGGAGTGAATACTCGCGCACTGACGCGGCACCTTCGTTCACAGGGTGTCACTCGCGCGATGCTCCTTCTGGAAAGTGATCGCCATCGGTTTCGAGAGCTGATCGCCCGTTTGCCTTCGCCTGCGGCCCAAGACTGGCTCTCGCGCGTGGCGCCTCCCGATACCGAGCGCTTTGTACCGGCAAAAAATTCAAGCCAAACTCCATTCCGCGTGGTGGCACTCGACTTTGGAATCAAAGAAAATCTGCTCAGGCTCCTTTCGTCAGCCGGCTGCGACGTCACAGTCCTTCCTGCGACGACGAGCTTAGATAAAATCCAGTCCATTCGACCGGACGGAGTTTTCCTATCGAATGGACCTGGCGATCCTTCGATGGCCGAAGGACCGGTCAAAACCGTTCGCGAGCTCCTTGGACAAGTCCCGATCTTCGGCGTCTGCATGGGACACCAGGTTCTGGGACTCGCTCTCGGCGGCCGCACTTACAAGCTCAAGTTCGGACACCGCGGTGGCAATCAACCCGTTTTGGAAAAGGACACGGGTCGAGTGCTGATCACTTCTCAAAACCACGGCTACGCGGTGGATCTGGCTTCTTTGGGAAGTGCCGCGCGCATCACCTACCTTCACTTGAACGACCGTACCGTATCAGGTTTGGAATCCACCTGGAGTGGAGCTCCCGCTTTTTCGGTGCAATTCCACCCGGAAGCCAGCCCCGGTCCGCACGATGCGGCGGGATTGATTCAGAGTTTTGTTGCAGCGATGGCAACGAAACGCGAAACTACTCCTCAGGGGCTGAATCGCGATTGGGGCTCGTCCGCGCTTTCTTTGGCGCAGCCTCAAACTCACTAGGAGATTTTCCATTTGATCCGCCAGCTGCGAGCCAGGAAGGCCGCCGCCGCATTTTGGGCCGTTCTCGCAGTCGCAGTTCCTGCGATTCTGACGCCGCCCAGGGCGATGGCTTCTTGCGACCCCAAGCAAGAGTGCTGCGCAGGTCGGCACACTGTGGCGCCGCGCTTAGTGCAGTTGACAGTGACTGCCGTGAACCGCCGCTTTCAGGAGGAAAGTTTCATCGCGCGCTCGATGCGAGCGTCTCGAATTTTGCCCCTGATCCTCGCTGAATCCGGCGGTGACCCCACTTGTGTCACTGACACGGATAGCAACTCAGCAAAGAGGCCCTATGGGTGGGGAAGCCCTGGCGCCAATACCTACAAGTGGGAAACGACGGAAGTTGCCCGAGGACTCAATCGACCGAAGCCTCTGAAGTATAACCTCACCTCCAACTTCGGACTGATGCAGCAATCGGCCGACGTTCTGACGAGTGATTCTTCCGGTGGTACGCGGCGCATTTTCAATGAATACCGGGACTTGATCAAAAAAGACCCTGCCGCAGCGCTCGAGAAATGCGCTTCGCGAGATTTTTATTCAGTTCGAGTGAAACCCGAAGATTTCTTCGGGAGCGCTGCCACCTGCAAACTCGAAAGCACCGGAAAATGCTTCGGCAAGGTCGTGATGCTCTGTCCGGCTCTGAATGTAGAACTCGGCCTGCAAAAGCTGAAAACGCGCCCCGGTTACTTTCAAAACTATCGAAAGAAGCCCCTCTGCCAAGACTACCTGAAGAAGCTCTTCAAGAAAGTGGAAGCGGACCTGAGCGAGAATTCCTCGTCCAAAGGGTCCGTACCCCAACATTCCATTCAAAAACCCAAAGGCGCCCCGGGCGGGGCTAGCCAAGGCGATTGAGAGGGACGAGTTCTCGAACTCGAAAACCCGTCGGCGTGATCTCCCAGCGAACGTCCCAGCCCTTCAACTCAAAGCCGTGACGTGAGCCGATTGCCGCTTCACTCTCGGGTGGCTCGCGGCGCCTGAGCGAAGCAGGACGAGGATCGAGCTCGACCACCCCAACGATGAGGCGCTCCAATTCGGCACCGCCCCCAGGCATCGCGTCGAGCAAAGCGCGCACTTCTTCCGAGAATTCTACCGGCATGCGCGGAATCTCACCCGCAGCCCACCCCGAAGTCGCCTCAGGAAAACAATCGGCGTAGGGGACGTAAGGCTTCAGATCGATGACGGGTGTTCCGTCGATCACGTCGAGCCCCTCGACTTCGATTCGTGGTCCGCCTTTGGCTTTGGGATCGATCGAGAGAATCTTCAAAGCCGACATTCCGATCGGGTTCGGCCGATGCGGCGAGCGCGAAGCCAAAACTCCCACCCGCTTCGCACCACCCAAGCGAGGTGGTCGAATCGAAGGTTTCCAGTCGCGAGCGTCGTGCTCATGGAAAATCCAAAGGGCCCAAAGGTGGCTGAAACTCTCCAGCCCCTTTAAGGCCTGAGCCAAGAAATCGTGGTCACGCAAGCGAATAAATCCGCGCGCGCCTTGAACCATTCCGGATTGCCGAGGAATTCCGAACTTCTCGTGGAAAGGCGATTCGAACCAACCAATGGGTTCAAGCGTCCAAGCCCCGGATAGGTCTCCCTCCACAGCAGGCCTTCCCGTAGGAACGCCCCGTGCGTGAACCTTTCCAGGCTTGGTTTGACGTCCTGCCACCTCAAGCCCCCTTTAACTACGGGGAAGCGCAGTGACACCAATGCTCAAGGACTCTCCGTCCAAGTCGATGGTCTCCACGTGCTTCCCTTGCGGGTTCGCTACCAGTGCGAATTTCCGAGTCAAGGTCTCTCGGCAGATCATCTCTTGATGGGCTTCGGCGGCCTCATGAAGAGCGCCCGCACAAGCCAGTTCCAGAGCAATCGTGTCGTCGAGTTGGAAGTCAGCCGCTTTCCGGGCCGCTTGAACCTTCCGCACGATTTCGCGCGCTAGGCCCTCTTTGACCTGTTCGTCAGTGACGGTCGGATCCATTTCGATCGACACAACTGAACCCACAGCCAGATCGGGGCGATTGCCTTTGGGGGCACGTACCACTTGCAAGTCTGAGAGCGTGATTTCTTCGCCTTCCACCTGAACCGATCCGCCTTGTTCCAGCTTCAAGAGGTCCGCTAGCCCAAGCTTCTGAATTCCAGCAGCCACGGCTTTCATCTTCGGACCCACGCGCTTACCCAGCACCGGGAAGTTGGGTTTTGCCGTGATCTGAACGAAATCGTCTTCATTGTGAGCGTAGATAATTTCGCGAACGTTCAATTCGTCCCGGAAATAAGGCTCAAACCGTTTTAGGTTCTCAAGCACCCGTTTTTCACGCTGAATGACGGTGAGCTTCTGCAGCGGGATCTTGGCGCGAACTTTGATTTTCTCGCGTTGATTCCGTCCCATCTGCACCAATGCGTCCATGGCGCGAACGGCTTCTTCTAGCTCCGGACGAATCAAAGCGGCATCGGAAACCGGGAACGTCTCCAAGTGCACCGATTCGCGGGCATCGGAAAGAACGCGGGCCAGATTCTGATAAGTCGACTCGGCCAAGAAAGGAGCAAAGGGTGCCATGAGCTTTGATAGGCTCAAGAGCACTTCATAAAGCGTTTCGTAGGCGTAACGCTTGTCCTCCGGCATTCCATCGGCCCAGAAGTGCGAGCGATTGAAACGAATGTAAGTATTCGTCAAATCGTCCACAAACTGCAGGAGCTGCGGAACCACGTTGTACAAGCGGTAAGCCGCCATTTCGGCTTCCGTATTGGCAATCAACGTATTCAGGCGCGACAAAATCCACTGATCGAGGAGGTTCGGCGACTGGCGTGCGCCGCCTTTCGGGCGGAAGTCGTCGATATTGGCGTAGTTGATGAAGAAAGCGTACGAATTCCACCAACGAAGCAGAATGCGGCGAACCACATCGACCACGCCGGTTTCTGAGAACTTGAGTTCCTGCGCTTTCACCACGGGCGAATCGATCATGTAGAGGCGAAGCGCATCGGCGCCGTGCTTATCCAAGAGCTCGTTCGGATCCGGGTAGTTCTTCAGGCTCTTGGACATTTTCTTGCCGTCTTCGGCCAAGACCAGTCCATTCACTACGACGTTTTTGAACGGAGCCTGATCGTAAAGCGCCGTGCCGATGACCATGAGCGTGTAGAACCAGCCGCGCGTCTGATCGAGGCCTTCCGCGATAAAATCAGCGGGATAGGTACTCTTGAATTCCTTTTCGTTCTGGAAGGGATAGCCCCACTGCGCGTAGGGCATCGATCCCGACTCAAACCAGCAGTCCAGGACTTCCGAAACTCGCTTCAGCGGCGACTTTCCAGTCGGAGACGGGATCTCGATTTGATCCACAAACTCCATATGGAGGTCGTTCACTTTCTTGCCCGACAACCGCTCGAGCTCTTCGCGAGAGCCGATGCAAAGCATCTCGCCTTCTGCGTTTCGCCACACCGGAATCGGCGTGCCCCAGAAACGGTTTCGCGAAATAGCCCAGTCGCGCGCGTTCTCGAGCCAATTGCCAAAACGTCCATCGCGCAAGTGCTCGGGCACCCAGTGCGTGGTCTGGTTGTTAGCAATCAGGCGCTCTTTGATTTTCTCGACCGCAACAAACCAGCTCGAAACGGCGCGGTAAATGAGCGGCGTGTCCGAGCGCCAGCAGAACGGATAAGAGTGCGTGATCGTGTCGTGACGGAACAGGCGCCCCTTTTGCTTCAGCTGAGCGATCAGATCCTTGTCGGCTTCTTTCACGCGCTTGCCCTGATGATCGGGCACCTCACTCGTGAACATCCCGTCGTCATCAACCGGACAAACAAACGGCAAACCAGCCGCTTTGCAGGCCTGATAGTCTTCTTCACCAAAGGCTGGAGCCATGTGAACCACGCCCGTACCGCTTTCGGTGGTGACGTGATCGGAGTGAATGACCCGGAAAGCACCTTCAGCTTTTTTCGAAGCGAAGTAATCAAAGATCGGCGTGTAAGTCAGGCCAATCAGCTTTTCGCCCTTCACAGTCTCGAGCACTTCGACGTCTTTTGCAGGGTCCTTGAAGACCGACGGCAAAAGCGCCTGGGCCAGGATGTACTGGTTGCCCGAGGAAAGTTCCTTCACGCGGACGTAATCAGTATCGCGATGAACGGCGAGCCCCAGGTTCGAAGGAAGCGTCCAAGGCGTCGTGGTCCAAGCCAGAATCGAAACCCCAGGTTGCCCGTCCACCGGGAAAGTGACGGTGACGGCTGGGTCCTGCACCTGCTTGTAGTTCAAGTTGGCTTCAAAGTTCGAAAGCGCCGTCGATACGCCGGTCGAATAAGGCACGACTTTGTGGCCTTCGTAGATCAGGCCCTTTTTCCAAAGCTCTTGGAAAACCCACCACACGCTCTGCATGAACTCGACGCTCATCGTGAAATAAGCGTTTTCCATGTCGATCCAGCGACCCGTGCGACGAACCGTGGTTTTCCACTCGTTCGAATAACGCTGCACGATCGAGCGGCAGGCGGCGTTGTACTTATCTACGCCGTATTCCAAAATGGCTTTTCGGGAATCCAGCTTCAGCGACTTATTGATTTCATACTCGACCGGCAGCCCGTGGCAGTCCCAGCCAAAGCGCCGGGGTACCGAGTAGCCCTTCATGGTCCAGTAGCGGGGGACAATGTCTTTGATCGAACCCGCCAGGATGTGGCCGTAATGGGGCAGCCCCGTAGCGAACGGCGGGCCGTCGTAAAAACGGTAGGGTTTCACCTCGGGACCGGCGTCCTTTTTCAGGGATTTCTCGAAAATCCGCCGCTCGTCCCAGAAACGGAGGATTTCCTCCTCCTGCCGGGGCAAATTGACGTCAGAACGGACCGGGGTAAACGGGCGGGAGGTTTGCGCCATAATGGCCGAATCCTTAGCAAATTCGTCGGCCACACGCCAGTCTGCTCAGACAATCCTTCCTATTCCGGGCCGAGGTCATTATCCTCGGGAAACACGCATGTACGAACGCTACCTGGAACCCATCATCGAAGAATTCACCACCGGCGAGTATTACCGCGAGGTTTACAACGCCGAGCAGGAGTTCTTTGAAAAAGCCGGCATCGTTTACGAGGACGACATCGAGTTCGAACAGCGCATGTGCGTGTTCATGGACTGGTACATTTTTGACCGCGACCTTCCGGGCGTGGATTTGCCACCCATCAAGTATTACTTCCGCCGCAACAAGGACCGCTTCTCGAACGAAGAGTTAAACATCTATCGAGACTTCTGTTCGACCATCCATTCGGTGTTCCGCCTGAAGCGCCGGACGTGGACTCGGACCGGCCTGGTGGTGCAGGACCTGTTCTCGAACAAGACCTTCACCGTTCAAGCGCCCGAAATCGCACGTGGCTTCACGCGTGGAGATATTTTCGAAGCCAGGATCATTCCCTTCAAAGCAAGCCACGAGTTCTCGCGTGGCTTTTGCTTCCATCCGATCGAGATGGAATCGTTCATCTTGGGCGAGATCAAACGCGTTCGATTCCAAGATAAAAGCCGTCAAACGAAGCTGATTTTGCAGCTCGCTTCGATGAAGCTGAAGCACCTGCGCTTCCAGCACATCGACATCAAGCACATCTACACTTCGCAATCGAAGTTCTGATCCACGGTCGCTGTTCGCGCTCATTCAGATCCGCCGTCAAAACCTTACCGCGGTACTCAAGATCAGCAAGCGACCGTTCAGAAGTCCTCTCTGAGTGAAGAAAACTTCACCTTTCCTATTGCCGAACTTCCGTTCCCTCCTTAGTTTGACACATGGGGAACTCGCAGTGCTTTGGGGGACCTCAAAATCATCTACCTAGGAGAAACCATGAAAAAGTTCATCATCGCTATCGCTGCTGTTTTCGCTATCTCGGCTAACGCTCAAGAGCACAAAGCTGACGCTGCTCACCACGACGATCACGCTGCTCCGGCTAAAGCTGAAAAGAAAGCCAAGAAAGCTGCAAAAAAAGAAGAGCACAAAGACGCTGCTCACGGCGAAAAGCACGAAGAAGCCAAGCACTAAGAAACTCGCCCGACTCCGGCTTTCCGGAATCGAGCGCATTTCGAGAACCCCGGGACAGGCCATCAAACGCCGCCCGGGGTTTTCTTTTGTCTAAAATCGGAAGGTGAAAGGGTTGTGGTAATGTCCAAGCCACCATGCCTTCACCCAAGAAGATCCTGGCGCTGAAATTTCGGTCCCTCGGCGATACCGTCCTGATGACGGCGCCCCTTTTAGAACTGCACCGAGCTTGGCCTCAAGCTCAGATTCATGTCGCTGTCCTGACTCCTTGGGCTCCCCTTCTTCAAGGCCTGCCCGGGATCGAAAAAATCTGGACGTTCGAGCGCCACCCCCATGCAGCAAGCCGGGCAAAAGCCGTCGCTCGCTTGGCGTACGGACTTCGCCAGGAAAATTTTGACTGCGCCGTGAACTTTCACGCAAGCCCCTCAAGCGCCACGGTCGCGTTTGCTTCGGGAGCACCGCTGAGGAGCATTCACTTTCACGGTCACCGCGACAAGAACCGCCACTCCACGGTTGAGGTTCCCGGGAAAGGCGTGCTCAAGCCCGTCATCGAGCGCGATATGGACACGGTGCGCGCTCTGGGACTCGACATTCCCGCAGGCCGATTGCCCCAGGTTTTTCTCAGCGATGCAGAAAAAAACCAAGCCAAAGCTTGGCTTAAAGCCCGCGATCTCAATGGTGGCCCCCTTCTGGGCCTGGGCTTAGGCGCAAGCCGCCCGACTAAACTCTGGGACCTTGAGCGCTTTGCCGAAGTTGCGGTTCGCTGGGTGCGAGAGCGAGGCGGTCAGGTCATCGCGGTTGCCGGTCCATCTGAAGGCCCCTTGGCTCAAGCTTTTAGCCAGGCCGCCATCCTAAGAATTCAGGAGCTAGAAAGTTCACCCGACGTCCGAGCCCGTCTGCGAGCTTCGATCACCACCGAGACTACTCTGGGCATTCGCGCTCTGGCTGGGGTTTTGGCCCAGTGCCAAGCCTTTTGCGGCAACGACTCAGGCCCCCGGCACCTTGCGGTTGCGGTGGGCACCCCCACCGTCACGATTTTCGGCCCCGAAGATCCCTTCGAGTGGCACCCCTATCCTCGAGATCGCCATCCCCGGCTATTTCTTGAAGGCCTGGTTTGTCGAAAAGACGCTGATCCTGGAATGCCCGCTTGGTGCGGGCTTAATCGGTGCGAAATCGAAAAGCATCGCTGCATGACAGGCATCACGCCTGGGGCCGTTTTCGAAGAACTCACGAAAGTCATCGGATGAGCGCCCAGAATCGTCAGCCCGTGACAGCCGCTATTCTGACTCTCAATAACGAAGACACCCTCGTGCGGTGCCTCGAGTCGCTTTCCTGGTGCGATGAAATCCTCGTGGTCGATGCCGGAAGCACGGATCGCACGGCCGAACTCGCTAAAAACCCCGATGCTCCTTGGGCCGGGAAATTGACCTGGAAAACGAACCCGTGGCCTGGCTTCCGTGTTCAGCGCGAACTTTGCCTGAAAGAAGCCCGGTTTGATTGGATCTTGGTCGTCGACAGCGACGAGCAGTGCAGCCCCGAGCTAGCCTCCCAGCTGACCTCTTTGCTGGCGATGCCTGGCGGCCCGCCACTACGGGCCTACAAAGTACGCCGCCAAGAGTATTTCCTGGGCAAAGCCATTCACCACGGCATCTGGAATCCTTCTTACCAGGACCGCTTTTTTCATCGCGAAGGGGTTCGCTACCAAAACGATATTCACGAGTACCCTTTGTTCCAGGAGCCTCCGGGAAGAATCCATGAGCCGCTTCACCACGATCCGGCCTTTGCGCCCGCGAAGTTTTTGGAAAAAATGAATAAATACACCTCGATCGAGGCCAGAGACCGGGTTCGCGCGGGCCAGAGAACCTACCCCCTTCGGATTCTGACGGCTGGTCCCGCCATGTTCCTGAAGAATTACTTTTATTATCGCGCCTGGAAAGACGGCGTTCATGGCCTAGTGATCTCGATCCTCGAGGGGGTCTCCCGGGCCGTACGCCACGTGAAAATCTGGCAGTACCAGCGCGAGTAGGCTAGATTCCGGCCTGAAATGGCTCAAAATTCAGCCCCTGAAGCAGTCCGCCCAAAAATCTCGGGATTCACTCTGGTCC